>Ga0209540_10002480_pt1 | contig 13148 bp, 16 predicted proteins | sample BarGraIncu01121A_FD_184501 | JGI IMG/M metagenome (GOLD analysis project Ga0209540, IMG submission 184501) | Arctic peat soil microbial communities from Barrow, Alaska - Barrow Graham LP Incubations 011-21A (SPAdes) (version 2) | ecosystem: Environmental > Terrestrial > Soil > Wetlands > Peat... | reverse complement strand
GCAAGATGCCCGAGCGCGTCGCCGCCTCGGCCAACGGGCTGCACGCCGAGCTCATCGAGCTGTTCGGCGGCGATTCAGTGAGTGGGCATGAGGGCGTTCCGCGGCCTGTAGTTCCTCGCCGAGAGGTCTGAGGCCAGGGCGTTGCACTACATCACTCTACTGTGCTAGAGTGACGGCGTCATTGACGGACCATACGCGCCGCCCGCGGGTGGCGTTGCACTCCCGAGAGGGGATGTTCGATCCTCATGCGTCCTGTCACCGCACGCGGTTTCCGCGACGTGCTTCCCGCCGAGGCGGCCGAGCGCGACTCCGTCTCGCGCGCCATCGCCGAGGAGTTTGCTTCGTGGGGCTACGGCCTCGTCGAGACGCCGGTCGCCGAGGACCTGGCCGCTCTAGAAGCCGCGGCCGGCCCGCTGCAGGGCACCGCGTTTCGCCTCATCGATCTCGACGGTCGCCTGCTCGCGCTGCGGCCCGACATGACGGTCCCGATCGCGCGCCTCGTCGCTTCGCGTCTTTCCGGTGTAGCAGGTCCGCACCGCTTCCGTTACGCAGCCGAGGTCTTCCGCGAGCACGAGTCGCTGCGCGGGCAGGCCCGGCAGTTCTCGCAGGCGGGCGTCGAGCTCATCGGCGAGGAGGGGCCAGCGGCCGACGCCGAGGTCGTCTCGCTGCTGGTGGCCGCCCTCGAAGCTGCTGGGCTTCCCGAGTTCACCGTGGCGATCGGCACCGTGGCGGTGCTGCACGCGATCGTGGCCGCCGCCGGCGCTCCGCCCGCGTGGGGACAGGCCGTGCTCGCGGCCGCGCACGAGCGCAACCTAGTCGGGCTCGACGCGCTCGCCCGCGAGACGCGCGTCGCCGCTGTCGCGCACGCGCTCTCGGCGGTCCCGCGCATTCGAGGAGGTCGCGAGGCGATCGCCGCCTGCCGCGCCGCAACCGCCGGGCTGGGCTGCGACGCTGCGCTCGACCAGCTCGACGAGGCGTGGACGCTCTTGGAGGCGTCGGGCGCGGCATCGCGCGTGCTCGTGGACTTCTCGGTGATGCGCTCGTTCGACTACTACACCGGCGTCGTCGTCGAGGCCTACGCACACGGGCTCGGCCTGCCGCTCGCAGGTGGCGGCCGCTACGACGGGGTGCTCGCCGCGTTCGATGCTCCGGCGCCGGCTGTGGGCTTCGCGCTCGGTCTCGAGCGCCTGATGATCGCGCTCATGGAGCAGCAGGCGCGCGTGAGCGTGCGCGGCGTCGACGCCGTGCTCGGCGGAGATGCCGCATCGGCGCTCGCGACCGCGCGTACGCTGCGGGCTGCGGGCTGGCGGGTCGCGCTCTCGCAGCGCAGCGGGATCGAGCTCGTGCGCGAGGCCGAGCGTCTCGGCGCCGCCGAGGCGCTGCTCGCCCGGGCCGGTCAGCCCGCCGTGCGCCTCGATCGAGCGGGAGAGCCCGCCACGCCGCTTGAGGACCCGGTGCCGTACGCGCCAACGTCGACGTGGGCCGAGCCCGCGCCGGACGCTCCGACGCTGGGGGGTGAGCGTCCGTGATCGCACTTCGCGACGCGTCGGCCGACCGACCGCTGCGCATCGCCGTCCCCAAGGGCGCGTTGTTCGCCGACAGCGTGCGTGCCCTCACACAAGCAGGCCTCGACACGACCGGCCTTATGGAGCCGGGCCGACAGCTCATCATCCGCACGCCCGACATCGAGTACATCATCGCTCGTCCCACCGACGTCCCGGTCTACGTGGCCTACGGCGGCGCTGACTGCGCGATCGCCGGCAAGGACGTGCTCGTCGAGGCAGGATTGGACTCCGTCGAGCTCGTCGACCTGCGGTTCGGCGGCTGCCGGTTCATCGTCGCCGAGCCCGAGGACGCCGGCTCGCGGGTCCACGAGCGACTGCAACACCTCGGCGTGGTGCGTGTGGCGAGCAAGTACCCCAACATCACGCAGGCATACTTCGACTCGATCGGCGTGCAGGTCGAGATCGTGAAGCTGCACGGCAACATCGAGCTCGCGCCCCTGATCGGACTCGCCGACCAGATCGTCGATATCACCGCGACGGGTATCACCCTGAGGGAGAATCGCCTCAGGATCGTCGGCGAGGTGCTCGAGTCGACGGCGCGCTTCGTGGGCAATCCCGCGGCGGTGCGCACCGACCCGCGCGTCTTGCAGCTCGCCGAGGCGCTTTCCACGGGGCTCTCGGTAGAATGACCAATCCGGGGTGTGAGCCCCGAAGCCGACCGGAAGGACCGATGCAGATGTTGCGCCGAATCGTGCTTGGCCGCGGACAGCGCCTGACGGAGACCGACCTCGCCCGCAGCAGCGGCGTCGACGTCGAGGTGCTCGGCGTTGCGGCCCGCATCGTCGATGACGTGCGGCAGCGCGGCGACGTCGCACTGCGCGAGCACACGCTCAACTTCGACAAGGCGGCTATCGAGAGCTTCCTCGTCACGCCTGAGGAGATCGAAGCTGCCGTGGCAGCCGTCGAGCCGGAGTTCCTCGACGCGCTTTCCACCGCGGCGGGCGCCATCGAGGACTTCCACAAGCGGCAGATCCCGCAGAGCTGGTTCACCACGCAAGAGGGTGGAGTCTTCCTCGGCCAGAAGGTCACGCCGCTTCGACGCGTAGGCATCTACGTGCCGGGCGGCCGAGCGAAGTACCCATCGAGCGTGCTCATGAACGCGATCCCGGCGCTCGTGGCCGGTGTCGACGAGGTCGCGATGGTCGTGCCGCCTACGGCCGACGGTTCGGTCAACCCGTACACGCTCGCGGCGGCCGCCGAGGCCGGTATCGACGAAATCTACAAGGTGGGCGGCGCGCAGGCCATCGCCGCTCTCGCGTACGGCACCGACTCCATCCCGCGCGTCGACAAGGTCGTCGGCCCGGGTAACGCGTACGTGACCGCGGCCAAGAAGCTCGTGATGGGTGACGTCGGCATCGACATGCTCGCGGGCCCGAGCGAGGTGCTCGTGCTCGCCGACGAGACCGCCGTGCCGGCGTTCGTCGCCATCGACCTGATGGCGCAGGCCGAGCACGACCCGCGCGCCGCGACCTACCTCGTCACGACCGACCCTGAGCTGCCTGCACTCGTCGAGGACGCGCTGGCCGAGTTGCTGGCCGACTCTCCGCGCGGCGAGATCACCGCTCGTTCGCTGACCGACAACGGCCTCGTGGTGGTGTGCCCCGACATCGTCGCCGCACTCGACACGGTCGATCTTATCGCGCCCGAGCACCTCGAGGTCCAGATGGCGGAGCCGTTCGATCTGCTCGGCAGCATACGCAACGCCGGAGCGATCTTCCTGGGCCAGTGGACGCCGGAAAGTGTCGGCGACTACGTGGCCGGCCCCAACCACGTGCTTCCCACCGGCGGCACGGCGCGCTTCTCAAGCCCGCTGTCCGTCGACGACTTCATGAAGAAATCCAGCGTGCTCAGTTACAGCTTCGAGGCGCTGGAGATGGACGGCGACACCGTGATGGCTATCGCCGAGAAGGAGGGCCTCTGGGCCCACGGCCGGGCCGTCTCGCTGCGCCTCGAGGCGGTCGAGTCCTTCGTCGAGGACCTCGACGAGGAGGCAGCCGCAGTAGACCTCGGCGGTGCCGAAGCCGCGCGCGTGGACTTCGAGGTGCTCGACTCGATGACGGAGGACGGCTATGAGGACGAGGACGGGGGAGCCTGAGATGGCCGAGAACCTGCGCCCGTCGCGACCCGAACTCGAGAACCTCGTCCCGTACGACGCCAAAGAGGTCAAAGCCGAGGTCATCCTCGCGAGCAACGAGAACCCCGCGAACCTGCCCGGCGAGATCCTCGCGAAACTCTCGGCGAACCTGCCGGTCTTCCGCTTCAACCGCTACCCCGACCCCACCGCCCACGAGCTGCGACGCTTGATCGCAGAGGCCAATGGCCTTGAACCGGAGAACGTGCTGGTGGGCAACGGCGGCGACGAGCTGATCTTCGACATGCTGCTGGCGTGGGGCGGTCCGGGCCGCAAGCTCCTCGACATGCCGCCGACGTTCACGATGTACGGCATCGACGCCCAGGTCACGGGCACCGAGGTTGTGCAGGTTCCTCGGCTGGCGGACTTCTCGATCGACCAAGAGGCGATTCGCGCCCGCGTCGCGGAGGGCGACATCGACATCATCGTCATCGCCAACCCCAACAACCCGACGGGCGGCCTGACCGACGAGTCGTTCCTCATCGAGCTGCTGCACTCCACCGACGCGCTCGTGATGGTCGACGAGGCGTACTTCGAGTTCAGCCGTCAGACGATGCGCCAGCACATGACGCGCTGCGAGAACCTCGTTATCCTGCGCACGTTCTCCAAGGCGTTCTCGCTGGCTGGTCTGCGCATCGGCTACATGCTCGCGCATGCCGATGTGGTCACCGAGTTCATGAAGGTCAGGCAGCCCTACTCGGTCGACTCGTTCTCGCAGTGGGTGGCCGGGCACGTGTTCCGCGAACGCATGGCCTTCGAACAGGGCATCCGCGACATCATCCGGGGCCGAGACCAGCTCATACATGGCCTTTCCATGCTGCCCGGTGTCACCGTCTTTCCCAGCGAGGCGAACTTCGTGCTCTTCAGGGCCGAGCACAGCGCCGCGCTCTGGCGCGATCTGCTGCACAACCACTCGGTCCTCGTGCGCGACTTCTCGCGCGCCCCGGGCCTGGAGGACTGCCTGCGCGTGACCGTGGGCACCGAGGAGGAGAACCGCCGGTTCCTCTCGGCGATGGAGGACTGTCTGGCGCACCGCCGGGCGAGCGAGATCCTCGCCGCGGGCGAACGCCAGTAGGGAGACGAGGAAGGGGAGGCCCATGGGCCGCTCGGCGACGATAACGCGCGAGACCCGCGAGACGCAGATCACGGTGAAGCTCGACCTGGACGGTCGCGGTACAACCGACGTCGAGACCGGCGTGCCGTTCTTCGACCACATGCTCGACGCGTTCGGGCGCCACGGGCTGTTCGACCTGACGGTTGCGGCCAAGGGCGACCTGGAGATCGACGCGCACCACACGGTCGAGGACGTGGGCATCGTGCTGGGCCAGGCCGTGGCCCAAGCGCTCGCCGACAAGAGCGGCATCACGCGCTTCGGCTCCTCGTCGCTGCCGATGGACGAGGCGCTCGTGCTCGTCGCCGTGGATATCTCGGGACGCGGTGCCCTGTACTACGACGTCGCGTTGCCGATCGAGATCATCGGCACCTTCGACACGACGCTGGCCAAGGAGTTCCTCACTGCGCTGGCCACGAACGCCGGCATCACGTTGCACGTTCGTTCGCTCGCGGGCGAGAACGCGCACCACATCGTCGAAGCGGCCTTCAAGGCGGTCGCGCGTGCGCTCGCTCAGGCGGTCGCGCTCGATGCGCGCGTGAGCGGCGTTCCGTCCACGAAGGGCGCGCTGTGAGCCCACATATCGCGATCGTCGACTACAAGATGGGCAATCTGCGAAGCGTCCAGAAGAGCTTCGAGCACGCAGGCGTGGAAGACGTCGTGGTCACCGACGATCCCGCACTGATCGAGACCGCCGACGGCATCGTGCTGCCCGGGGTGGGCGCGTTCCGCGACGCGGCCGTCAACCTGCGCGAGAGCGGCGTCGAGGACGTGCTGCGCCACAGGATCGGCGCGGGCACGCCGTTCCTCGGCATCTGCCTCGGCATGCAGCTGCTCGCCGACGTCGGCTACGAGGACGGCGAGCACAAGGGGCTCGGGCTGGTGCCCGGCACCTGCGAGAAGCTTCCCGGCGGCGTGAAGATCCCGCACATCGGGTGGAACACCGTCGAGTACCCCCGCGAAAGCCCGCTCTTCGAAGGCGTTCCGGAGTCCACCGCGTTCTACTTCGTACACAGCTACCGGCTCGTCCCTCGCGACTCGAGCGTCATCATCGGCTCGACGGAGTACGGCGTGCGCTTCGCGGCCGCCGTGCAGTCGGGCAACGTCTTCGCCGTCCAGTTCCATCCCGAGAAGTCCTCGGCGATGGGCCTGAAGCTCCTCTCGAACTTCGGACGTCTCGCCGAGAGGAGTCAGGCATGATCGTCTTTCCGGCCATCGACATCCTCGGCGGGCGCGCCGTGCGCCTCGCGCAGGGCGACTACGACCGCGTGACCGTCTACAACGAGGACCCGCTCGCCCAGGCGCGCGCGTTCGCCGAGCAGGGCGCCGAGTGGGTCCACGTCGTCGACCTGGACGGCGCGCGCGACGGTGTGCCGGCCAACATCGCCATCATCGAGCGCATCGCGCACGACTCCGGGCTGCGCGTGGAGGTGGGGGGCGGCATCCGCACGCTCGAGACGTTCGCGCGCTTGGTCGACGCCGGTGCCGAGCGCTGCGTGCTCGGCACCAAGCTCGCGACCGACCCCGGCTTCGTGCGCCAGACCGTGATGACGTTCGGCGAGCGGGTGGTAGCGGGCATCGACGCCCGCGGCGGTATGGTCGCGGTCGAGGGCTGGCGCGAAGGCACGGCGACGCCGGCCGACGAGCTTGTGGGCGAGCTGACCGCGCTCGGTGTGCGACACCTCGTCTACACCGACATCTCGCGCGACGGGATGCAGACCGGCATCAACGCGCCGGCGTACCTGCGAGTCGCCGCGACGGCGGGCTTCCCGGTGGTGGCCAGCGGGGGCGTCTCGACGCTGGATGACATCCGCGCGCTGGCCGCGCTCGGGCCTGACGTGGTCGAGGGCGTCATAGCTGGGCGCGCCATCTACGAAGGCGCGTTCACGCTGGCAGAAGCCCTCGCAGCTGCGCGTGGGGAGGCGTGACGCGATGCTGATGAAACGCGTCATACCCTGTCTCGACGTTCACGAGGGCCGCGTCGTCAAAGGGGTGAACTTCGTCAACCTGCGAGACGCCGGTGACCCGGTCGAGATGGCGGCCGTCTACGACCACGCCGGCGCCGACGAGGTCGTCTTCCTCGACATCACCGCCACACACGAGGAGCGCCCCAGCATGCTCGAGGTTGCGACGCGAACCGCCGAGGAGTGTTTCATCCCCTACACCGTGGGCGGCGGCATGCGTTCGGCCGATGACATCCGCGCCATGCTCAAGGCTGGCGCCGACAAGATATCGCTGAACTCCGCGGCGGTGCGAGACCCCTCACTCATCACGCACACGAGCGGCATCTACGGCGCCCAGTGCATCGTTGTGGCCATCGACGCCCGTCGCGTACCCGGCTCGAGCCCGGCGCGCTGGGAGGTCTTCATCAACGGCGGCCGCATCAACACCGAACTCGACGCCGTGCGCTGGGCAACCGAGGCCGAGCGTCTCGGCAGCGGCGAGATCCTCCTGACCAGCATGGACTGCGACGGGACCAAGGACGGCTACGACATCGACCTGACCCGAGCCGTCACGAGCGCCATCAACATCCCGGTCATCGCAAGCGGTGGCGCGGGCACGTTGGACCACTTCGCCGAGGTGGTCGTCGAGGCCGACGCCGACGCGGTGCTCGCCGCCAGCGTGTTTCACTTCGGGACATTCACCGTGCACGAGGTCAAAGAGGCGATGGCGAAAGCCGGAGTGCCGGTGCGGCTGTAGCCGCTGAGCGACGGCTAGCTGCGCCTGCGGCTCCGGCCGTCTCGTCGGATCACCCTGATAGACTGGCCAAGCACGCACAAGCGACTGCAAGGAGCCGCCTCATGTCTGATCGCGAACGCGACCTGCTCGGCGTCGACGAGTTCACCTACGACGAGAACGGCCTGATCCCGGCGGTCGTGCAGCAGCACGATACGCACGAGGTGCTCATGGTCGCCTACATGAACCGCGAGTCGCTCGCCGAGACGATCGAGACCGGCAAGACGTGGTTCTGGAGCCGCAGCCGTCAGAAGTACTGGATGAAGGGCGAGACCTCCGGCCACACGCAGGACGTCATCGAGATCCGCTACGACTGCGACGCGGACTGCCTGCTCGTGCTGGTCAACCAGAACGGCCCGGGAGCCTGCCACACCAACGAGCGCTCGTGCTTCTACCGAGAGATCTATCCGGACCACAAGTTCCTCGGCAAGGAGGTGCGCGGCAATGAGTGACGCTCGCACGCTGGGTAGCGTCGTAGACGAGCTCTGGGGCGTCATCGAGTCGCGCCGCACCGCCGACCCCGAGACCTCCTACACGGCACGGTTGCTGACCGGCCACGAGGACAAGCTCCTCAAGAAGATCGCCGAGGAGGCTGGGGAGGTCATCATGGCCGCCAAAGACGCCGACAAGGAACACCTGCGCTACGAAGTGGGCGATGTGGTGTACCACTTGCTCGTTGTAATGGCACGATGGGGTCTGACCCCCGACGACCTCGCCGAGGAGCTCGCCTCCCGGCGCGTGTAGCCTCAGAGCCCGACCCGATCGCAAGCACCGTCCGCACCGCAGCCGTTCTTCAACCCGCAGCCGTCCTCCAGGAGATGCCTTGCCCTCGAGCCGCTTCGCGCGTCACCTCGCCGCCTTCACGCTCGCGTTGGCGTTGGTCTGCGTCCCGCTTTCGGGCTGCGGGCGCAAGGGCGCGGTCGGCGCCGCCAACGCGCAGGACAGCGCGGCATCCGCGTCCACCTCCTCGGGGAGCGCGACGAACTCCTCCGCCAAACCGACCGCCTCCGGCGGCCCAGCGGTCGTCGCGCCGGCCTCGATGCTGGAGCCTCCCGCGTACGGCGGGTTCGAGCCGCTGCCGTGCTTCACGTACCACACCATCGACCCGAAGCTGAAGAACGAGATCGCGATCACACCGGCCACCTTCGAGTCGGAGCTCAAGATCCTGGCGAACCTCGGCTATCACTCGATCACGGCACGACAGCTCTACGAGCACCAGTCGAAGGGCACCGCGCTGCCCGACAAGCCCGTCATGATCACGTTCGACGACGGCTGGCGCAACCAGTACACCTACGCCTTCCCGCTACTGAAGAAGTACGGCATGGTCGCGACGTTCTTCATCAACCCGCAGCCGATTGCGGGCAAGTACCGAGGCTACCTGACGCGTGACATGGTGCTCGCGCTGGCGCACGGCGGCAACGATATAGAGTCGCACACGTGGCGCCACCTCAAGGCGACGAGGGACCGCACGGGCTCGGCGGACTCGTTCCAGCGCAAGAACATGAGCCAGCTCACCTTGGCCAATGAGTGGATCCGCAAGGTAGTCGGGCAAGAACCGGTGGCACTGTGCTACCCGTTCGGCTACTACGACCTCGAGACGATCGGCATGGCGCAGCGTGCGGGCTACAGGCTCGGCTTCACGGTCGAAGAGGGCGTCGCCGACGCGCGCGCGTGGGACGCCTTCCAGATCAAGCGATTCACTATCTCCAACCTGGAGACGACCGCGAGCTTCAAGCGCCGGCTCCTCTCCGGAGTCCTGCCCGTGCGCGACATCCATCCGGCCCCGGGGTCGCGCGTCGTGGGCATCGACGCGACGGTCACCGTCGACATCAGCGCCATGCCCGCCGGTATCACCGACGTGAAGCTGAGTTCGGGTCCGGGGTTGCGCAACATGCACATCGTCCAGCGCCGCGGCCACACGTACGCCGAGGCGACGTTCCACAAGGCCAAGGTCGGCTTCCGAGAGATCAGCATGCGCGGGACCGGTGCCGACGGCCGCAAGTACTACGCGTCGTGGGGCATCGTTCTCGGCGACCTGCCACACTAGTCCCCCCACCTCGCGACGAGCACGCCGAGAATCCCAGCAGATCGAGGAAGACACACGTGTACAACGAGCATGACCGCCCGAGCACGCAGAGGATCCTGATAACCGCCGCCGCCTGGATCGCGGGCATCGCGGCGATTGTCGCCATAGCCGCCGTGGTGTTCGGCGCCTCGACTTCGGGCCTCGCGTCGCGTTCGCGGACGACGTCGGTGGCGACACCCGCTGCCCAGTCTCCCGCGACGATGACCGCAAGCGTGCCCACAGCACAGCCAGCGCCAGCCCCGCGACCCACCGCAACGCCGGTCGCGCCGGCGCCCAGTACCGCAAAGAAGAGCACGCCGAAGTCGGCGCCGGCCACGGTCGGGAGCGGGTTGGGAGTCGTCGTCATCGACGCCGGGCACGAAGGCTCACCTCCATCGGGCGTTGAGCCGATCGGTCCCGGTTCATCGACGATGAAGGTCAAACTCGAAAGCGGGACGTCGGGTGTGGTGACGCACGTCGACGAGAGCCTGCGCAACTTGCAGGTCGCGCTCGTCCTTCAGAAGGTACTCGAGGCCAGAGGCGTGAGCGTCTTGATGGTTCGCACGAGCCAGAATGTCAAGATCTCCAACGCCCAACGGGCTCAGATCGCGAACAACGCTCATGCGGCGCTGTTCATCCGACTGCACTGCGACAGCGGGCCCTCCTCGGTGACGGGAATCCTAACGCTTGAGCCTGGAAAGAACTGGTACAAGGACCACCCCATCGTCGCGTCGAGCGCCGTGGCAGCGAAGCTGATCCACAAGGCGACGTTGTCGGCGACCGGGGCCAAGGACCGGGGCATCACGCCTCGCACCGATCTGACCGGGTTCAACTGGTCGCAGGTGCCCTCCGTCCTCGTGGAGATGGGCATGATGAGCAACCCGGGCGAGGACCACAAGCTCGGCACGGCCGCCTATCAGCAGAAGCTTGCAGACGGGATGGCCAACGGCATCGTGGCGTACCTGAGAGCCAAGTAGGGACCGGCGCCGTGCGCAAAGAAAGGGCCGCCCGGCGGGCGGCCCTTTCTTTGCGGGGATTCGTTGCAGGTTGCCGGAATTCGTTGCGGAGTGCGTGTCGGCCTGCCTTGCGAGGGGCTAACGCGTCAAGCGGACCTTGAAGCCCTGGCCGCCGCATTGGGGGCACTTGCGGTGGATGTCACGGCCAGCGGAATCCTTGAGGGTGACCCAGCGATTACCCTTACAGGCGGGGCAAGTCTCCTTGCGCACCATCTGGATCATCTCCTTGCGACGGCTCTTGCCGGAATCTGTCCGCCAAGCACCTGCGTACGGAGCAACCGCTCTGCCAAGTTCCGTTAATAATGCATACGACTTACGCATGCATCGTATTTCGGGCACTCTCGACTGTGACCGTCGTCACTCACGGTGTGGGCCAAGACGAACCGATTGGGCGAACGCACGTTCATGGTGGTCGGCGTGCTGGCGATCATCGGCGCGTTTCCGCCGCCGTTCGTCGGCATCGCGCTGATCCTCGCGCCGGCGCCGATCCTCGCGCCGGTGACGTAGGTCTGTTCATGCTGCTCTACCGGCGGCTTCACCCCGACGCGATCGAGCCGCCCGCGCCGCTTCCCCTCGCCGAGGAGGCCGACGCCAGGCCGGCGATCGCGCACGGACCAGGTGGGACGGACTCCGGGAGCCGTTCCGACAGCCGGGAGGTCTAGGGCAGGTTCCGGCCGCGCGAACCGGGTGCGCTGAGCCACGGATCGTCGGCACCCTGCCCGGTCATGAGAGGCGTCAAGGCTGCGGGTGCCGAGAGTCCGAGGAACGTGCGCTTGCTGTCGATCAGCTGGTCGAAGATGGGGTCGCGGGCGCCGATGAGCTTCTCGAAGAGCCGCTGGCTGTTGAGCAGGTCGCCGAGGGTCAGCGTGCGGTAGTCGGCTCCCTCGAAGGTGCCGTCGAGGTTGCGCTGGTAGAAGAGGTCTCCGTCCGGCGCGATCCATGCGGTTCCGGAGTCGTCCACGGCCGCCTTGACCTTCATGGCGAGGTCGAACATGGGCGTTGCCGAGCTATCACCACACTGGGTGAGCAGGTAGTTCATCTCGCCGAGCGTGTGATTCAGGGATGCGTGGACCTTGGCGAGAGGAGCGGTGTCGTAGTAGTCGGCGAAGTAGAAGCCGCTGAGGGTAGGGATGACTGCGCCCTGGGCGGCCTCAGCGGTCAGGAACGAGCCGTACGCCGGCGTCCAGGCGCGGATCGCGTCGACCGAGTGGTTGCCTCGCGCGTCGAGGACGTCGGCGGTCGCTGGCGACTCCAGCGCGATGCACTCGTTGAGACGCGTGTCGACGTACGGAGCCGAGATCCCGGACTCGTTCTTGACCCAAGTGCTCGTGTAGTTGGTGCGCCACAGGCCATCTGCAGACCGGAGGAGCCCGAGCGTGTAGACGTCGTTGAGCAGAAGGTCCTCGAGAAGGGGCGCGCCGCTTCGACCGTATGCGACGCGCAGAACACCACCGCGCGTCTCGAGGAGCGATCGGACGTAGCCGGTTCGCGTCCTCGGCTCGATGGAGTACGGCCCCTTGAGGAACGCCCCGCCCGGGTCGAGCCAGCGAGCCTGCGTCACGGTTGCGCTCGCTATCACCCCGGCCGAGGCTTCGAGCGTGACGATGGGTCGAGGCGTCACGACGAAGAAGCGCTCGCACGAGTCCTTCGCGGCGGACAGCCCGAGGGCGATTCTGACCGAGCCGTCCTTGAGCCGGCCTACCGAGATGAGCGGCTTCTCCCACACCAGCTGCTTGACCGTGCTGGTTCCGCCGCCACGATACGTCATCTTGAGCGTCTTGAATCGGTACGCCTTGGAGAGGAACACGCTTCGGTCGGTGACACCTGAGGTCGTCAGTTCGATCCAACCGTAGGGGCCGGACGTGCGGTCGACTCCGACGTGAGCGTCGTTGATGGGTGAGGCCACCAGATGCAGGTCGTGCGCCGAGTACCCGCGCGACTTGGTCTTGAGCGCGACCGTGACAGGGATCGAACTCTGCGGAGTCGCCAGGCGAGCGAAGACGACTCGGCTACCTGTACAAAGCGTGCGGACCGTGAGCAAGACCGTGGCGAGTCGGTGCCTACGGGAGCCGACCGCGTACAGGTAGCGCAGCTCCGAGGTCCCCAGTCGAGAGGGGCCACGGCTGCGGTTGAGCAACGACACCGTGCCCTTTGTGGACGACAGCACGACCGTTCGAGCGCCATCAAGGCCCAGACTCGCCGAGCGGTACTTCGCCGGTGCAGCGTGGGCGACGCTGGTTGGCAAGAGCGCCAGCAGCACCATGGTTGCAACAAGCCCTGCGCGCACAGTCCCCCCTTTTGTAGGTTCGCCCCCCAGAGCGCTCGCTTCGAGCCCATGTTACAAGGCCTCGACAGAGAGGCCAAACAGCGACGGCAGGCCACGCGTATTCGAATGTGCACTTGACATCGCCCCGCCCCGGCGTCGTAGACTGGTCGGCAACCGAACAGGCGCGCCTGTGACGGGGAAGAGTACTTCGGTCGCAACGCTTTGCAGAGAGTCGGGTACGGTGGAAACCCGACGCGT
>Ga0209540_10002478_pt1 | contig 13150 bp, 11 predicted proteins | sample BarGraIncu01121A_FD_184501 | JGI IMG/M metagenome (GOLD analysis project Ga0209540, IMG submission 184501) | Arctic peat soil microbial communities from Barrow, Alaska - Barrow Graham LP Incubations 011-21A (SPAdes) (version 2) | ecosystem: Environmental > Terrestrial > Soil > Wetlands > Peat... | reverse complement strand
TAAGTTGAAAATTCTTTAAAAGTAAAATAAATGAAAAGGAAAGTCCTGATTCTGATAATTCTGATATTTTCCTGTCCGTTTATACTCCGGGCCCAGAAGATCCTGACACTTAAGGAGTGTTACGACATGGCAATGTCTGCCAATGCCCTTGCCGGTGAAAAAGCATCCTACTCCGGCATCTCAAAACTTAAAGATGTAAACCTTGCAAAAGGCTGGTTACCAACACTTGATGCCAACGGTAGTTTCATATATAACTCCTCGGTTATCGATATGAGCAGTGTACTGGGATCACTTCCTATTCCCGGTATTGCTGATGCAATAAAACCACTTCCGCACGAACAGTATAAAATCACTGTCGATATTAACCAGGTTATTTATGACGGAGGGGCAATCAAAGGAGCAAGAGCACTTGAAAAAGCCGACCTCAGCATTAACGAAAAACAGACCGAAGCAGATCTCTACAAACTTCGTGGACAGATAAACGGATATTTTTTCAATCTACTGCTCCTCTCCAGACAAAAAGAGCTTCTGAATAATTACCTTGAAATAATAAAAAAACGGATCTCATCAATGCAATCTGCTATTAATAATGGAATCATTATAAAATCAGATGTTGATGTCCTCTCCTCGGAGAAGATTAAAATCGACCAGCAACTGGCTGAAAATGAAATCAGGAAAACCTCTTTTATTAAAATCCTGTCTGACCTTACAGGCAATGAAATTGATGTCTCAACAGAGTTTATTATGCCTTCACAGGCAGGCGGTCTTTCCAATGATTTATACCGTCCGGAATTGCAGCTATTTGATCTGAGAAAAGAACAACTTGCTGCAACACTGAAAGTTATAGAAAGCAAAAGAATGCCTAAAGCTATCGGATTTGCCACTCTCGGATACGGAAATCCTCCTGGCAGCAATTTCTTTAAAAATGAGTTTGCGCCTTATTATATGCTCGGGGCCAGTATTAAATGGAATATTTTCGACTGGAACAAAGCAAAAAATGAGAAACAGATGGTAACACTGCAACAGGGAATTCTCGAGAACAGGAAAAACGATCTGACTGATAATCTCAAAAGGCTTCTTGAATCAAAAAACTCTGAAATATCAAGTCTTAAAGCAATGATTGAATCCGATACTGAACTTATTTCCCTGAGGAAAAGGATAACTGCTTCAGCCGAATCGCAATATCAAAATGGTACTATCACTGCAACTGATTATCTGAATGAACTTAATTCAGAAAGGCAGGCTATGGTGAATTATGAGATCCATAAAATAAATCTCTCGATGGCGAGGATTGAATATTTAAATATAAGTGGGAAAGAGATAGAATAATCCAGAGGCTGGCCCCCTGCAAAAAACAAAAGGATTGGGGGGCAAATAAATTAGAGTAAAAAAATAAACATAATGAACAACAAACAAAATAACATCATGAAAACCAGATCATTAATTTTTATCGCTGCCGTCCTGCTGGTTGGCTGCAATAACAAATCCGACAAAGCTGATGCATTCGGAAATTTTGAAGCAACAGAAGTCATTATTTCTGCAGAAACTAACGGACGCATCATGCAGTTTGACCTGCAAGAGGGAATACAAGTTGATAAAGGTGCAATAATAGCCCTTATCGACTCAACTATTTTTCATCTGCAGAAAGCTGAAATAAATGCTGGTATGAAAAGTGTCACAACACGCATCAGTTCAATCAATGCTCAGAATGATATTCTTAATCAACAGATTGAGAACCTGAATGTAAATATCTCAAGAATAGGAAAGATGCTTAAGGATGATGCTGCCACGCAAAAACAGTACGATGATCTGACAGGACAGGTTGCTGTTTTTCAAAAGCAGATCTCAGCAAATAATACCCAGAAAGCAGCTGTTGCAGCAGAACTCGCAGTTTATGAATCGAAAAAAACAACTCTGAATGAACAGATAGCAAGGTGTTTGGTAAAAAGTCCTTTGAAGGGGACTGTAATTGAAAAGTATTCGGAAGCAGGAGAGATAACTGCTACAGGAAAACCTCTTGTAAAAATAGCTGATCTTTCAGTTATTAAACTGAAGGTTTATGTAAGCGGGGCGCAACTAGGAAGTGTAAAGATTGGCCAGCAATGTACTGTAAGGATTGATAATGGGGAAAAAGGATTCAGTTCATTCACAGGTACTATCAGTTACATCTCGGAAAAGGCAGAGTTTACTCCCAAAATTATTCAGACAAAAGAGGAACGGGTAATACTGGTTTATGCCGTAAATATTGATGTAATAAATGATGGCTCTCTTAAATCAGGTATGCCAGGTGAAGCAATATTTACCGGAAACAAAAAATTATAAGATGTTAAAAGCAATTGAATCATCAGGTATTACCAAAACATTCGGCCCAACAAAAGCTCTGGATAATATTTCATTTTCAGTAGATGAATCGGAGATATTTGGTTTTATTGGTCCCGATGGTGCCGGAAAAACCACACTGTTCAGGATAATTACCACTCTCCTTCTGGCTGATGAAGGAAATATGAAAGTCCTGGGAATGGACTGTACCTCTGAATATAAGGAACTTCGGAAAAACATAGGATATATGCCCGGCAGGTTCAGCCTATATCAGGATCTGTCTGTTGAGGAAAACCTGAATTTCTATGCTACTGTATTTGGAACAACAATTGAGGAAAACTATGATTTAATTTCCGATATCTACTCCCATATTGAACCCTTTAAAAAGCGACTCGCAGGAAAGCTTTCAGGAGGGATGAAACAAAAGCTGGCATTATCATGTGCATTAATTCATAAACCCAGACTCCTTGTCCTGGATGAACCTACAACCGGGGTTGATGCTGTTTCAAGATCAGAGTTCTGGGATATGCTTGGAAAACTGAGGCAACATAAAATAACCATTATAGTATCGACACCATATATGGACGAAGCTATAAGATGCGACAGAGTGGCACTTATACAGAATGGAAGAATACTTTCAATAGATACTCCTCAAAAGATCAGAGAGGGTTTCAGCAGAAAACTATTTACAGTTAAATCTGCTGAGAAATACAAGCTCATAAAATCACTCAGAAAATATCCTGAGATTCTGACAGCTTATCCTTTTGGCGATTCCATACATGTGACCTTTATTAATGACTCACTTAAAAATTCCCTTTCAGAGTATATTGTTAAAGAAGGCATACATGATGCAGTTATTCAGGAAGTTGAGGCGGGAATTGAAGACAGGTTTCTCGAACTTATGGAGAAAGGGACAACGGTATAATGGCGTAAAGGCAAAAATGGAATAAGACAAAAGACAAAAGTAAAAAGACAAAAGTAAAGAAAAGACAAAAGGCACACAACGAACAACGCAGGGAAAGAAAGACATAAAACTTAATGGTAAAAAGTGTGAAAGAAAAGGTAATCACTGTTCATAATCTGGTAAAGAAATTTGGCAGCTTTGTTGCCAACGATAATCTTAATTTTGAGGTTTTTGCAGGTGAGATTTTCGGATTCCTGGGAGCTAACGGAGCAGGCAAAACAACTGCCATCAGGATACTCTCAGGGCTTTCAAAACCCACATCAGGAGAGGTTAACGTTGCTGGATTTGATGCCTACAGGCAACCGGAGCTGATCAAAAAGAACATCGGGTATATGTGTCAGAAATTCTCTCTGTATGAGGACCTTACCGTAAAAGAAAACATTATCCTGTATGGCGGAATTTATGGCATGAACAAATCATTAATCAAAAAAAGGCTTGCCGAGCTTCTCGCAAAACTACAATTTCAGGATTATGAAAACAGGATGATATCTGATCTTCCTTTAGGACTGAGACAAAAACTTGCTTTCTCTGTTGCTGTTCTGCACGAACCTAAAATTGTATTTCTTGATGAACCTACAGGAGGAGTAGATCCCATTACCAGGAGGCAGTTCTGGGAAATGATTTATGAGACCGCATCCCGGGGGATCACAGTATTTGTTACAACACACTATATGGATGAAGCAGAGTACTGCGACCGGATCTCAATAATGAGCGAGGGAAAAATTGTTGCCCTGGATACACCTGAACGTCTTAAGAAACAATATAATGCAAATACGGTAGAAGAAGTGTTTATTAGAATAGCGAGACCTGGCCCCGCTGGGGCTGTTGAAAAAGCTGAAATCCTTTAATTCTCAATCCTTAAGAATAATTTTCTTAAGAGCAGATTTAGACCCCCCCTTGGGGGAGTTGGGGGGTAAAAGAAAGGGGTTGGAATGCAAAAATAGAACGTGAAAAGAAAAATAATACATAATAATCTGGTTATTATACATATACATGAAAAGATTCCTTGGGTTTGTTAAAAAAGAATTCCTTCATATTTTCAGGGATTACCGGACGCTTTTTATACTCTTTGGTATTCCGGCTGCCCAGATACTGATCTTCGGTTATGCAGTAAGCACAGACATTAAAAACGCCGGAGTTGCCTTTCTGGATTTATCTCATGATGAAGTGACACAGAAACTGACAGATAAAATTATCTCATCAGGATTTTTTAAAAAAACTGAAACTCTTCTTAATTACAACGATATCGACAAAGTATTTAAGAAAGGAAAAACCAAAGCTGTAATAATTTTTGAGCAGGATTTCGGCAAAAATCTTGTCAGTGAAGGTAAAGCCAATCTTAGTGTAATTGCTGATGGTTCTGAACCTAACACTGCTACTCTTGTTACAAACTACACAACCGCTATAGTGAATGATTTTGTAATAGAATTTTCCTCACCAGCGTTGAATAAGTCAATTGTGATCAGCCCTGAGGTTAAAATGCTCTATAATCCGAACCTTAAAAGTCATTTTATGTTTGTTCCCGGAGTCATTACGCTAATTCTGATACTGATATGTGCATTGATGACCTCTGTAACAATAACTCGCGAAAAAGAATTCGGAACTATGGAGGTATTATTAGTCTCTCCGCTAAGGCCGATCCAGATTATTCTTGGGAAGGTGATGCCCTATTTTATACTGTCATTTATTAATGTTCTTCTGATCCTTGCATTATCATGGTTCGTATTCGGATTGCCTGTTAAAGGGAGCCTTGCACTTCTTCTTGCTGAATGCATGCTCTATATATTGATGAGCTTAACCCTCGGGATTCTTATTTCAACGGTATCTGAGAATATGCAGCAGGCAATCTTCATTTCTCTGATAGGGCTGATGTTACCGACTATTTTGCTTTCGGGATTTATCTTCCCTATTGAGAACATGCCCAAAGTTTATGATTACGTAAGCTCAGTATTGCCTCCAAGGTACTTTATTGTAATAATTAAGAACATAATGATAAAGGGAACAGGATTTATGTATATATGGAAAGAGACATTTATCCTGATAATCATGACGTTGGTCTTTACAGGATTAAGCGTGAGGAAGTTTAAAATCAGGCTTGAATAACCGCAAACCGCATACCCCAAACCTTAACCTTAAAATAGAAGATAAAAGACAAAAGTAAAAAGACAAAAGTCAGAAGATGAGGACAATATTTTACCTGATACGAAAAGAATTTATCCAGATATTCCGGAATAAGTTTATATCGAAAGCAATTTTTGCAGTTCCGATTGTGCAGATGCTGATACTTGTTCCTGCAGTAACATTCGAGCTAAAGAATGTTAAGATTGCTATTATAGATAAGGATATGACTCCTGAATCGAGAGGATTGATAAACAAGCTTGAAGGTTCTACATTTTTCAAGGTTTCTTTTTCAACATTTTCTGATAGTGAAGCAAATAACCTTCTTCATAGAAACAAATACAGCATGATCCTCCAGATACCTTCAGGTTTCGGAAAGGATATCGGAACCGGGAAGCAGGGCAAACTCCTTGCGACTATTGATGCTGTAAATGCCTCATCTGCACAACTTACATGGGCTTATCTGAATGGTGTAATCCTCGATTATAATATCGATATCATCAAAAACAATATCACAATCAATCCGATTGTTCCATTGCCCCGTATACAAACTACAAACAGGTATTGGTATAATGAAATGCTTAACTACAAATACTACATGCTGCCTGGTATCCTTGTGATCCTGGTAACAGCAATCGGGTTCCTGCTTGCCGGATTGAATATGGTGAGGGAAAAAGAGATAGGTACAATTGAACAGATAAATGTTACTCCTGTCAGAAAATATCATTTTATCATTGCCAAAATGGTACCCTTTCTGATAATCGGACTGATAGATCTTGCGCTCGGTTTAGTTATTGGGAAACTTGCATTCAACATACCTTTTGAAGGAAGTATCTTACTTATGTTTCTTGGTAGTTCAATTTTTCTGATTGCAGTTTTGGGATTAGCCCTTTTCATTTCAACCTTTTCAGGGACACAGCAGCAATATATGTTTGTTGCATTTTTTTGTATGATAATTTTTATCCTCATGAGCGGTATTTTCACTCCATATGAAAGTATGCCAATGTGGGCACAGGATTTCAATATGATAAATCCTGTTGCTTATCTGATGCGTATAAACAGAATGGTAATGCTTAAAGGGTCAACAATACATGATATAAGCAGGGAGCTTTATTCACTTGTTTTTATTGCAGTATGTTTTTCAACCCTGGCAGTAAGAAGATACCGGAAGACAGCTTGAAGTATAGTAAATAATTAAAAAATACATTAATTATTTTGAAAATGTGATAGGTTAATTAATAGAAATTACCGCCTCCACAGGCCAGTGATCAGAGATATAGATCCCGTGATCTTTCTTAATAATAGTTTTATAATCCAGTACTTTCATTCCGCTTTTAACAAAAATATAGTCAATCCTTCCGGTTTGTGTGTTGTCAGAGAACCCATTGAATGTATAAACCGGACCCGATGGCCTTTTTTCAGTGATAATGTAGGAGTCCTTAAACAGAGGTACACTTTCATAGAGGCCTGTTAAGACCGAATAACCGATACTGGTCGGAGGCATATTAAAATCACCTGTAATTATGAATGGGAATCCTTCTGCTATTTTACTAACCTCTTTTAATAATATTTTTGAGCTCATTAACCTTGCTGAATCGGAATCATGCGCAAGATGGGTATTGAAACAGAAAAAATGTTTATGACTGATCTTATCGACAAGCTCCATCCAGGTTACTATGCGTGGAAATGAAGCTCCCCAGGCCCGGGAACCTGGAATCTCAGGAGTGTCAGAAAGCCAGAAAGTGATGTTTCTGACAAGATCAAACCTCTCCTTCCTGAAGAAAAAGGGATTCATCTCCCCTCCCTTGGCACCATCATCCCTACCAGCACCAACTGAAGAATAATCAGTAAGAACAGAATCGAGAACCATATATTGATTCCATAAGACTTCCTGCATACCAAGAATATCGGGTTTTTCATCTTTAATAAAATCACACATCTCTTGTGCTCTGTTGGGCCAGGCATATATACTATCCCCGGGATTATCGTATCTTATATTCAAAGTCATTACTTTAATATCATTCTCTCCTGATCTATGCGAACAACCTGAGCCTGCAATTAAAAAAATGACACTTAAACCGATAAGAAGCTTTTTCATTTTCCCTGAAATTTATTCAAAGATAATCATCTGAACTTTAATAATCATCATTGTTGTCACTTAGCTTCGCTGAGTCTATCTCAAAAGTTATGTACCAATTATTTATATATTTGTAAAATTGTTTAAAGAGAGGATACTCAGCTCTTTTTAAGATCTTGTATCCAAATCAAATGGTTGCTGTATTTTACTAAAATATATTGATTGATGGCTGATGTTATAAAACTCTTGCCCGACTCGGTAGCCAACCAGATAGCTGCAGGAGAAGTAATACAAAGGCCTGCCTCTGTAGTAAAGGAGTTGATCGAAAACTCAGTTGATGCAGGAGGAAAAAATATCAGGGTGATCATTAAAGACTCTGGTAAAACATTAATTCATATTATTGATGATGGATCGGGAATGTCTGAAACCGACGCCAGGTTATCATTTGAAAGGCACGCCACATCAAAGATTACGACAGCACAGGATCTGTTTGCAATAACGACAAAAGGATTCAGGGGAGAGGCGCTTGCCTCTATAGCTGCTGTAGCAATGGTTGAGCTTAAAACACGACGGGAGGAAAGTGATACAGGAACGATGATAGTAATAAACGGTTCCAAGGTTGAAACGCAGGAACCCTGTAGTTGTTCTGTCGGATCAAGTTTTTCAGTTAAAAATCTTTTTTTCAATATACCGGCGCGTCGCAAATTCCTTAAATCAGATAACACTGAAATAAGACATATTGTCAATGAATTCCAGAAGATTGTTTTAGCACACCCAGATATAAGATTTTCACTTCATCATAACGATAGTGAGATCTACAACCTTATGCCAGGCAACTTAAGACAACGTATAATCGGAGTATTTGGAAAACAAATCAACCAGGACCTAATTACAATTGAGACAGAAACAAGCCTCATAAGCATAAAAGGTTTTATCGGAAAACCCGAGAATGCCAGACGAACATATGGTGAACAATTCTTTTTTGTGAATAACCGCTTTATGAAACACCCTTACTTCCATAAAGCAGTTGTCGAAGCCTACCAGAACATCCTTCCGGTAGAAGCTATCCCATCGTACTTCATCTTCATGGAGGCAGATCCGGCATCTATTGACATAAATATTCATCCTTCAAAAACCGAGATCAAATTTGAGGATGAAAGATCCATATGGCAGATCCTTATGGCGTCAGTGCGCGAAGCTCTGGGCCGGTTCAATATAGTCCCCTCACTCGATTTTGAAAATGAAGCCCTTATAGATATCCCGATGATGAGGTCGTCGAACATAATTCCCGAACAACCAAAAATCGAGATCAACACCAAATTTAATCCCTTTGATGGAGAAGAACGATCGCATGAAAGGTCCGGATTCGTTGAAAGGTTTGAGAAAGAGAACGTTGCAAACTGGGAAAAACTCTATACAGCTCTTGAAAAAGAAAATGATAACCCGGAACAATTCGAAAAAATCAGGGAATCGCAAAGAAAATTTTTCCAGATAAAAAATAAATATATTGTCTGCCCTGTTAAATCAGGTCTTATGCTTATTGACCAGAAGAGGGCCCATGAAAGGATCCTTTACGAGAGATTCCTCGAATGCCTGAGCAATAACCGTGCAATAAGTCAGGTCGATATGTTTCCTGTGACTGCGGAGTTAAACCCTGCGGATTATATTATTATTAAAGAAATTGAAAAGGAACTGGAAATACTTGGATTTAATATTCAACATTCCGGCAAAAACAAAATTACAATCAACGGAAGGCCTTCAGATAGTGGATCCTCCGATCCTCTAGAGTTGCTGGAGATTTTGCTTGAGGATTATAAAAATACACAGTCGGAACCTTCAACAGGTGCCAGAGAAAAGGTTGCGGCCGGAATGGCGGGCGCTTCAGCCATCCAATATGGAAAAGTGTTGACTCAGGGCGAGATGGAAGATCTTTTTGACACACTTTTTGCATGTCAGGCACCAAATTATTCTCCAAAAGGAAAGCCCGTCATAAGTATTCTTACCCTTGAGGATATTGATAAAAGATTTAAATAGAAATAGCAAATGATGATAAATGTTTGTATCAACGCTTGAAAATCAATTTATTTACCCCTTCCCCAAGGGGAGTAAATTGATTTTCTTCGCTCCCCTTGGGGCCGGGGTGAACGAAGAAAATCAATGACAATATGTCGGATAAAAATGGGGAATGAAGTTTTGGCCCGACAATTGAAGTCTTAAAAATATTATAAAACTGATAGATGAACGGATACGGCAGAGGCATTCTGGGATTACCCCCGGTTGTGAAGAATATCATAATGATCAATATATTAATGTTTTTAGCATATTTTGCGGCTAACAGCGTTTTTGGCATTGATCTTAACAGTTTACTCGGTCTTTACTTCCCAAAATCTGAACAATTCAAGCCTCTGCAGATTGTCACCCATATGTTTATGCATGGCGGTTTCTGGCATATCTTCTTTAACATGTATGCCTTGTTTATATTTGGACCGGTACTTGAAAATGTATGGGGGCCAAAACGGTTTTTCATATTCTACATGGTTTGCGGCCTCGGAGCAGCGTTTACTCATGAATCTGTTATCTTTTTCCAATACAACCACTTGATACAGAGCCTCAGTCCCGGAGATCTTCAGGTTGTACTTAATGATGGATCAGCTTACTATCACCAGGGGAAACTATTTTCCGAACCAGTAATGCAAAGCCTCCAATTATTACTTAATACCCCCACAGTTGGTGCATCAGGTGCAATTTTTGGTGTACTTCTCGCTTTCGGAGTTCTCTTCCCCAACACGCAGCTTATGCTCCTTTTTCCGCCAATTCCGATCAAGGCCAAATATCTTGTTGCCGGTTACGGTGCATTAGAACTTTATCTTGCAGTAACACAGCCGGGAAGCAATATTGCACATGCCGCTCACCTGGGAGGAATGTTATTCGGTTACCTGCTTATCAGGTACTGGAGAAAAACAACAAATACTTTATATTAATGGGAATCTGGGACGACATAAAACTAACTTTCAGAAATGGGAGTAACCTTACCAGGCTTATATATATCAACATTGCAGTATTTGTTCTGATCACTATTGTTGCGGTTATCGGCTTTCTGCTCACAAACCTGGAAATCTCCGGAAAAGCTCTTGACCTTTTTTCTGTTCCTGCATCATTGAATACTTTGCTTGCAAGACCATGGACATTAATTACATACATGTTCACTCATAAAGATATCTGGCATATTCTGTTCAATATGTTATGGCTATACTGGTTCGGAAGAATATTCCTGGAATATCTCGACGAGAGGAAACTAGTAGCTGTATATCTTCTTGGCGGAATCAGCGGAGCAATTGTTTACATTATTTCTTTTAACATTTTCCCGGCATTTACAGGTGTTGTAGCTGACTCCGTTGCAATTGGGGCATCTGCCTCTGTAATGGCTATTGTAATCGCGATTGCCGTCTATGTACCGGACTACACAGTACAACTATTTTTATTTGGAAGGATAAAAATCAAGTATATGGCTCTGGCAATATTTGTTATGACTTCAATAATGGACTTTTCTGTAAATTCAGGAGGGAAACTGGCCCACATAGGAGGAGCTTTTTTCGGGTATATCTATACAATAAACTTAAGACATGGACATGATATCGGGAAAGGATTCAACAAGATAATCGATTTTTTTGCAACGATTTTTAAGCCCAGGAAAAAACTCAAAGTCACTCACAAAAAAGTTGCTACTGAATATGATTATAATAAAATAAAAACAGACTATCAGAAGCAAATCAACAATATACTTGATAAAATATCCAAGGGAGGATATGACAGCCTGACAAAAGAGGAAAAGGAGACTCTTTTTAAAGAGAGCCAGAAAAAAAATTAATCTTAGATATTTATTCATTTGTACAACCTTTTCCCGCCCTTGTCAAAAAATAGAATTTTTCAACAGTGTTTTCACTTAATACAGGTAAATTCGTAATCACAAAATATTGTAATTGAGAAAGATCCTTTATAAAATTCTTCTAGCTGTAAACGCAGTCTTTGCTTTTACACTTCTGGTATCTTACCTCGCAGTAGTTATAAGTCCGGGAGACTTTGCCCTTCCCGCCTTTTTTGGTCTTGCTTATCCTTATCTGCTGTTAATCAATATTATACTTGTTATTATCTGGGCAATGTTATTAAGATTTGAGGCTTTTATTTCGGTAGTTGTAATCGCTATTGGCTTTACCCACTTTTCGAATTATATAAAATTTACCAAACCCTCCGGAGATAAGTCTAACACATTTAAAGTCTTAAGCTACAATGTACGCATGTTTAATTATTTTGAGAATAACCATGGCATCACTTCCGAAAAAAAGGTAATAGAGTTTTTGAAAACTCAAAAACCTGATATAATATGCCTGCAGGAGTTTTTTATATCTGGTAATCCTGAAGAGAAAGAGGCGGCAATGACAGAAGCTCTCGGTGGAAAATATTATTCTCATCTGAAAGTTTTAGGAAGTGGTAAAAACAGGTTCTATGGGATTGTCACTTTCAGCAAGTTTCCAATTATCAGCAAAGGAGAAATAATTCATCCCGGGTCCTCGAGCCTTTCGATATATACCGATGTCCTGATACAGAAAGACACATTCAGGATTTATAATAATCACCTTCAATCCTTCAGGTTGAGGAGAATGGAACGCTCATTCATGGATGAGCTAACTACCTCCAATGATAATGAGACTATGAATGAGGTAAAGAGTCTGTCAGTAAGTCTGAAAAAGGGATTTGTAAAGAGAGCGCTTCAGGCACAGGTAGTTAAAGGTCAGATTACCAGATCACCATTTCCGGTGATAGTTGTCGGAGACTTTAATGATACTCCTGTATCCTATTCTTACAGAAAGATACGAAAAGGGCTGTTTGATTCCTTCGTCAATTCAGGATATGGTGCCGGATTCACATACAAAGGTAATTACCCTCCAAACAGAATAGACTATATATTATATGATAAAACTCTTATAAACAGCTATTTTGAGATTAAAAAGGTGAAGTATTCCGATCATTATCCCATAATAGCCTACTTCAAAAATAAAAATTAAAAAGGAAGCTTTCTGAAATCCACGTTTCCGCCAGAGATAATCAACCCTATCTTCTTTCCACTGAATATAGCAGGGTTTTCTTTTACGATAGCAAGAACTGTAGCAGATGATGGCTCTATAATAATCTTCATCCTTTCCCAGACAAGAAGCATGCATTCAATTATTGAGTCTTCTTTGGCAGTAAGAATTTTATCCACGTTTTTCCTGATCACCGAAAAAGTAAGTTCACTCAATGAAGTGAGAAGCCCGTCGGCTATTGTCAATGGATTAACAGAAGGGGTAAGTATCCCTGTGGTAAAAGAGATGTATGCATCATTTGCCATAATTGGTTCTGCACCAATAACCTGAATGTTTTTATTGATCCCTTTTACACAGGTAGAAGTGCCGCTCATGAGGCCACCACCCCCTACCGGTGCTATAACTATCTCAAGATCACCTTTTTCCTGAAGAAGTTCCAGTGCAGCCGTCCCCTGTCCGCATATAACATTAAAATTATCATAAGGATGAACCAGTGTTGCACCCGTTCTTTCCATTATCAAACGGGTAGTATCTTCCCGTGCCTGTAAAGTGGGTTTACAGAATGTGATCTCAGCTCCATAACCGGCAACC
>Ga0209540_10002476_pt1 | contig 13154 bp, 12 predicted proteins | sample BarGraIncu01121A_FD_184501 | JGI IMG/M metagenome (GOLD analysis project Ga0209540, IMG submission 184501) | Arctic peat soil microbial communities from Barrow, Alaska - Barrow Graham LP Incubations 011-21A (SPAdes) (version 2) | ecosystem: Environmental > Terrestrial > Soil > Wetlands > Peat... | reverse complement strand
ATAAAAAAATCCCTCATCCATCATAAACATAGTTGCCTATATTTATAAGGACGAAAGATTACTTCCGCGGTACCACCTTAATTGTAACTTAAAAAAGTTACCTCTCTCAGGTCGATTAAACAAAATGTTCAATTAACCCTAACCATATATCGCTGGTATACGTCTTTGTTTACTCGATACTATCTTTCAACTCAGATGCTAAGAGTGATTATTGCATATTCTCATTAACTCTGGCTCTCAGCACCCGCCAGTTCTCTGTAGTTAACTTCATGAATATCTTTCTCTCTATCATCACTTGGTTTGAATATTCGTTTGTCATTAAAGATATTATATTACCTGACAAATTTAATGTCAACTGATTTATTTTACTATTTTCTTGATCTTTTTTATCATCTTTTTTTACCATTTACATTTTATCTTAATTGCCATAATATTAGATTAATAATATAAAGAAAAGGAGCTGATCTTCATGATGTTTGACGATAGATCTCATGCAGGAAGACTGTTGGCTGAAAAGCTTAAAGAGTACTCCGGAGAGGATACGGTTGTATATGCTCTTCCAAGGGGCGGCGTTGTTCTTGGTTATGAGGTATCCAAGGTTCTGGAATGCCCACTTGACCTTGTGGTGACCAGAAAAATCGGCCATCCTATGAACTCTGAATATGCTGTCTGCGCTGTTACTGAAAATTCCCCGCCTATCTGCAATCAGAGTGAAGTCATGAATATAGATTCTGGCTGGCTTGATTCTGAGGTATTGAAGCAAAAGGCTGAAATTAAAAGGAGAAAATCAGCATATCCTTCGCCTAACATTTCCCCTGAGGGGAAAACCGCAATAATAATTGACGACGGCATTGCAACCGGCCTTACTCTTCTTGCAGCAATAGATGAGGTGAAATCACTGAAGCCTAAACTTCTTATTGTTGCAGTACCGGTTTCACCCGCCGACACTGCCGAGACGATTCGCGGAATGGTTGACCGTTTCGTCTGCCTGGATTTACCTATGTTCTACTTAGGCGCAGTCGGCATGTATTATCTTGAATTTTCCCAGGTATCTGATGAAGAGGTTATTGAAATTCTGAAAACCGCTAACAAAAAATAAACTGTGCTGTTTCAAAACTAAGAGATTAGTTGAGAAACAGCACTTTTTCATTTCTTATTATTTTTTAAACAGTTTACCAAGAATGTTACCGACATCGTCAATGAAGCTTCCATCCTTGTCGGCATCGAGCAGCTATGCTGCCATATTCATCATGCCGCTGTTGCTGCTTTGTCCTACTGTATTTGTCAGCATACTTGCAATTCCTGAAGAGTCAAGATTCTGATTTTTTTCTGCTGTCCCAAAAATCCCATAACAAGAGGTGCCAATTGAGTCAATATGCTCGAAACCTGGCTTGGATCCATATCAGTCTGTTTTGCCAGATTCTGTGCACTGCTTCGCTTTTATCCCCCAGTACGTGCTGAACGATCTTTGCTCCGTCTGAAGTGTCAACTTTATTCAGAAATCCGGTTATGTCATTGACTCTGCGTCCTTGTGCTGATCTAACGCTGTAGTAAGCGCCTGTGCACCTTCAGCTGTACTCTGATTTTTTCCCATGGCCTGCATAAGCAGAGGAAGTCCTACCTGCACGAGCTGCTGACTTGGCTTGAGTCTGCTCCTGCAGACTGGCCGAGCTGGCTAAGAGTATTCTGGTTGCTAAGCTGTCCGGTCAACTGGTCCAATAAATTCATAACGCAACTCCTCCCTAACGATATCCTTTACTATTTTTTATCTTCCGTTTTTTTAATTTCTTCAACTTTTGCTTCAGCTTCGCCTTTAAGATCCTCGGCTTGGCCTCTTATTTCTTCCACTTTTTCCTCAACTTTGCCCTTTACTGCTTCAGCTTTTTCCTCAGCCTTGGCTTTTACTTTTTCTGCTTTTTCGCCGGCCTTGACTTTTACATTTTCTGCTTTTTCTTCAGCTTTGCCTTTTAATTCTTCTGCTTTCTCGCCCGCTTTGCCTCTTAATTCCTCTACCTTATCTTCAGCCTGATCCCTCAGTTCCTCAAATTTGTCTCCTGCCTTATCAGCTAGTTCTTCTGCTTTTTTCTTGACATTCTCCACAGCATCGCTGTCTTTTATTTCCTCAAACTTGTCCCCTGCCTTATCAGCTAGTTCTTCTGCTTTTTTCTTGGCTTTTTCCAGGGCATCGCTGTCCTTTATATCCTCAAATTTCTCCTCTGCCATTTCCTTTAGATCTTCTGCTTTCTCTTTTGCTGAATCAAAAAACTTTCCGAGATTATTTTTTATACTCATTCCGAATCCCTCCATTATTTATTATTCATTGCTAAAGATTTTTATGCATTAAGTGTATCACACTATTCTCAATCATACCACAAATTTAACTCAATGCTATTCTTGTTCGTCATTGACATTTTTTTCTTTTACATTTCTCAATCACATCAGTATAAGGAGCCGCTGTTTACAATCGGCTGCGCATCCTTATTGCCGCAAAGTACGACAAGCAGGTTGCTGACCATGGCAGCCTTGCGCTCCTCATCAAGATGTACAACATCTTTTTCGCTAAGCTTTGAAAGAGCCATCTCCACCATACCAACTGCTCCTTCAACTATCATCTGCCTTGCATCTATTATCGCCGAAGCCTGCTGCCTCTGGAGCATTGCCGCTGCTATTTCAGGCGCATAGGCCAGATGTGTAATCCTTGCTTCGACTATTTCAAGACCTGCCATGTCCACCTTTTTCTGGATTTCGGTTTTAAGCATTTCTGCCACTTCCTGGCTGCTTCCCCTCAAGGATTTTTCGTTGTCATCATCAGCCACGTCATATGGATAGAGCCTTACGATGTTCCTAAGCGCCGAATCGCACTGTATAGACAGGAATTCCATATAATTATCCACATTGAATACAGCTTTTGCTGTGTTTACAACCCTCCATATAACTACTATACCTATTATGATGGGGTTACCCAGCTGATCGTTTATCTTCTGTTTGTCATTGTTTAGGGTTGTGGCTTTAAGGGATATTTTTTTTGCTCGGTATGTGGATTCCGCTTATATTCGTCTTTCCTTTGCCTGCACCTGCCATAGCCTCCAGCGATACTCCGGCTCCTGATGAAGCGGATAATGAAGATTCACCGGGACTTGCAGCAGTTACGAAAGGATTCACAAAGAAGAATCCTTCGCCCCTTAGTGTACCATAGTATTTTCCGAAAAGGGTGAGAACAAGTGCCTCATTCGGCTTCAGGATCTTGAGGCCGGCAAACAAAATCGGACCAACCAGAAAAAAGTAAAACGCTGCCACAAATCCAAGGAACATAATGCCGTTGCTTACCGCCAAAACAAATCCCAATCCGGACGCTATCATAAGCGCGATGTTAAGAATAAGGACAAGCATTCCGTTCTTTGGCTTCGGGTCGATTTCCTCATAGTGCATCTTTCGTTCATTGTTTATTTCAATATCTGTCATTTTATAGCCCCTTTTTTTTTAATATTTCAGTACTTTCTCAACAAAAACCTTTGCTAGCTCAGGATCAAACTGGGATCCTGCATTGCTCAACAGCTGCGCTGCGGCACTCTCACTGCTTATTGCGCTTCCGTAGCTCCTAATGCTGGTCATTGCATCGTAGGCGTCCGCTATGCTGATGATTCTGGAGAGGAGGGGAATCTTAACTCCACGCAGACCCTTTGGGTACCCTTTGCCATCCCACCTCTCATGATGGTACAACACGATTTTTGCTATTTCCGACATCTCATCTACTGTGTTCAGTATCCGGTATCCCACTTCAGGATGGCGCTTTAACTCGGCCCATTCTGAATTAGTAAGTTCCTGGTTCTTATTGAGTACATTTTCATCAACTGCTATTTTTCCGATGTCGTGGAGAAGTCCTACCGTATGTAATTCATTCAGCTTTTCGACAGACAATCCTATCGCCTCGCCTATGCTCCTGCATATTTCAGAAACCCTCTGGGAGTGCTGCTCTTCCCGTCTGTTCTTTTCATTGAGGGTTTTGATAATGACATTTATTGCATTCCCTCTCATTCCGGGACTTTCTGTAAGCTTTTTCTTATACATATAGTCTTCAGCGTTTTTCAGCACCTTCATTATATCTTCCGCTGCGCTTCTCTTTGTTGCCCATCCCATTGACACGGATATTTCTATAGATGACACCACTTCTTTTGCGGCAGTCTCACGGATATTTGCGACAACTTTTTTTGCTTCTGCATTATCGGTATCCGGCATCAAAACTATGAACTCATCTCCGCCTATCCTTGCTATGATGTCCTGTGGCCTGCAGCCATGCTTAAGCACCTGGGACACCTTGACAAGCAGCTTGTCGCCCATTTGGTGCCCCAGGGAATCGTTGATCAGTTTGAGGCCATTTACATCAGCCACGACGATGCTAATCGGAAGACTGCCTTCGGAATTTGCAAGCCGAAGCTCCTCTTCCATGAACCTCCTGTTGTAAAGGCCTGTCAGCTGGTCATGGTAGCTGAAGAACTCCAGCTCCCTTTCAAGCCTCTTGCGCTCAGTTATGTCCTCGTATAAGCCGTATACCCCAATCTGTCTGTTCCCCATGATAATTGGGTATCCCATAACACAGACCTCGATAAGGCTTCCGTCTTTTCTCCTCCTTGAGGTTTCATGTTTAACCACCCTGCCATCCAGAACATCTCTTGATATGCCGCTTGCTTCCTCGTAGCAATCCTGTTGGACTATGACGTCATTAAGCCGCTCGTTTATCAGCTCTTCACTTACGAAACCAAAAAGGTTTTCGAAGGAGGTATTGACTCCCATAAACCTGTCGCCCGTGTCCAGAATGCATACGGCTTCAGGTGAATTTTCGAAAAGCTGGCTGAAGTAGCTTTTCTGAATTTCCAATTCCTTACCGGCTTCTTTCAGGTTGGTAATATCCCTGTAAATTGCGCAAAGCCCTCTCTGCGCCTTCCCAACTTTAACTGGGAACGCCTGTATCTTCAAGTCTACGAGTTTGCCGTCCTTCCTCTTGCGCTTCACCTCTCTTTCGACAGTTTTTGCGTTCATTATATCCACTGAAATTTCATAAGTATCAGGAGTTTCAGGGTCTGAGAGAATTTCATTGCAGTGCAGGCCCCTTATCTCTTCAATATCGTAATTGAGAATCTTTTTGAATGAATCGTTAGAACTTACTATCCTGTCATCATTGTCAAGTATTAGGATGCCGTCCTGCGAACTTTCAAATAGCTTATTAAGGTATGCATTCTTCAATTCCAGTTCCCTTTTCTTTTTTACATTAACAAAATTCACTCCTGCGAAAACACTTAGCAACAAAAGCGCTCCTAAATCCAATGATCAACACCCCACATACTTTATTACTCTCTACCTGCGCCGCTTATCTCTTCAAGGGATTTCCCCATTGTTTCTTTTCCCATGAGGGCTACCACAATTGAAACGGCTGCGAATACCGCTGTAAGCATTATAAAGACGTAGGTGTAACCTGCTTCCGTTCCATAAGATTTATAGATAACAGGGACTACGAAAGGAGCGATAAAGGCTCCAAGCCGTCCGAAGGCTGATGCCCAGCCTGTTCCGCTTCCTCTGGCTGCAGTAGGATATACTTCAGGTGTATATGCATAGACACAGCCCCACGCACCAAGGCTGAAGAAGTACAGCAGACACCCGAATGCCAGCACCTCATTTACGTTTCCAGCATGTCCGAACATCCAAGCCGCAAAGGCAGTTCCTGCAAAGTACAGGGACAGCACCGCTTTTCTCCCCACTTTTTCGACCAGATAAGCTGCACTGTAATATCCGGGAAGCTGCGCCAGACACATTATCAGTGTGAATTCGAAGCTCTTTACAAGCGCAAAGCCTTTGCCCACAAGAAGCGTCGGAGTCCACAGCACAAAGCCGTAGTATCCGAAGTTTATTCCGAACCATATAATCCACAACACTATGGTTGTACGGATGTATTTTTTCGACCAAAGGTCCAAAAATGATACGCGTTCTGTGACTTCCGGAACTTCCACCTCAGCACCAGTAAATTCTGCAGACTTTATGCCCGCCTGCTCTTCCATCCTGCTTACCAACCCATCTGCCTCCTTTAACCTGCCGACTGACTCCAGGTAGCGAGGAGATTCCGGAACTGACTTCCTTAGATAAGCTGCATACAGAGCTGGAACAGCGCCTACCCAGAAGGCTATTCTCCACCCATAAACAGGAATGAGCATGTAAGCTACCAGGGCGGCTAAAATCCAACCCCAAGCCCAGAAGCTCTCAAGCATTATGACATTCCTTCCTCGTAATTTTGTCGGGGAGTATTCACTAACAAGAGTTGATGCTGCCGGGAGTTCTCCACCCAGGCCGAAGCCTGTAAGGAACCTCAAAATGAGAAGCATAGGGAAGTTTGCAGAAAATCCCGAAAGGGCGCTTGCTAAACCATAAATGATAAGTGTGTACATAACAACAGCCCTTCTCCCGAACCTGTCTGCAGCCATGCCAGAAAGAGCAGCACCAAGAGCCATACCCAGCATTCCTGAGCTGCCGAGCATCCCGATCTGGGTAGTGGTGAGCATCCATTCTTTACCTATAGCTGCCATGACCCCGGACACCATGCCTTGATCCATGGCATCAAACATCCAGCCTATACCTGTCAGGAACAGTATTTTCTTCATTATAGGGGTATTCGGCAATCTATCTATTCGTGCTGCTATATTCAACATTTAAAAATCCTCCTTCAAGTCAGCCTCTAAATTTCTATAACTATTATACCCCTTATCAAAAATTTACTCTACAGGAAAATTCCCCTTTTTCCAGGCTATCATGCCTCCGTGAAGAACAAGAACCTTTTCAAAGCCGGCCTTGGTGAGTATCTGTGCTCCAGTTGCGGATCTTACTCCTGAACGGCAGATGACAATGATTGTTTTGTCCTTGTACTTCTCAAGTTCATAGAGCCTCTGCACAAGTGCCCCAATCGGGATGTGGATTATTCCTTTTATATGTCCAAGCTGGTCTGTAAGTTCATATTTTTCCCTTACGTCCAGAAGTGCAACATCCTCTGGATGTGGGGCGAGCATTTCGTTAAGCTTAGGCGCGCTTATGAATTTCACTTCAATGTCATGTACGCTTTTATCCACAGTCCTGACGATCTGGCATGCCTTGGTATCATCAGGTATATAAACGGCTTTAAGATCAGTTGTGCATTCATAATTCGCCTTGATGACACCCTTCATCCAATCTGCGGGCCCCATGCCTATGCTTCCTATATACTGGCTGAATTCACCCTTGCTCCTCTTTTGAAGGTGGGGATTGCTCTTTCTCTGCTTTCCTAATGTGGACGGTTCGCTGTCTCCGTATTCGTGGGCAGGGTAAACAACAAGGCTGTCGCTCAGAGTTTCCAGTTTCTTCAGACTCTCCCAGTGTTCCTGCACATCTCCTCCCGGCAGATCATCTCTTCCTCCGCCGGCATCATCAAGAAACAGAAAATCACCCGTCATGATGATGTCCTTCAGAAGTATGGAAATCGAGTCCTTGGTATGCCCTGGTGTATGCATGAACCTGAACTCAATTCCGTTGATGGTCATCACATCTCCATCCTTGACCCTGATGCTGACGCATTTGGCAGGAGAGTTTTCATGCATCAAATATTGGCAGCCTGTTATATCCTTAAGTGCTGCTCCTGCTGAGATATGATCCGCATGGGTATGAGTGTCAATCACATGTGTGAGTTTAAGATTTCTCTTCTTTAACAGTTCGAGGTACTTATTCAGATTTTCCAGAGAAGGATCTACCAAAACTACATGCTCATCTCCCTCCTTGGCAATCAGGTATGTCCTGCAATAATTCGGATTAAGCTGTTCGAATAACATTAAGTATCTCTCCCTTCATTTTTATCTTATTTCAGGTTCAGCTTTCTCTTGCTGGCTGCGCTTAGTATCTGCTTTGTTTTGAAATATTCTGCCCAGGGATCTTCAAAGGACTCCAGTCTTTGTCTCACGTTCGAGATATTCCAGTGAGCTCCGCTTGTAAGCGTTGAAATTTCTTTCCAGGAACAGGTTATTGAAACACCAAGTCCGGGACGTGCACGTACTGAAAATGCCGACACCGTTGTTGCACCCCGGTTGTTTCGGATGTAGTCAACGAAAATCCTGCCCTTGCGATTGTTTGGACCGCTAACCGCTGAAAACAGGCTTGGTATTACTTTAGCCAGATGCTCCGATACTGCCTTTGAGAATGCCTTGACAGTTTCCCAATCATCCTTCGGCTTCAGTGGTACAAAGACGTGCAATCCCTTTCCTCCGCTGGTTTTTAGGAAGCTTTCCAGCCCCAGTTCCTGCAGCAGAGTTCGCGTTAGTTCAGCTGCTTCGAGCACCTTAACCCAGGATATGCCTTCCCCAGGGTCCAAGTCGAAAACCATCCTGTCAGGCTTGTCTATGTTATTGACAGCTGCATTCCAGGTATGGAATTCAATCACATTCATCTGAGCCGCGCCAATCAAAACCTCAAGAGTGTCGACTTCCAGAAGAGGCTGATGAGCCTCGTCAATTTGAGGATCCAGCTGTTTAAGGCCCGGAATCGCCAATGTCTCGCCATGCTTCTGAAAAAACATCTCTCCCTCGATCCCAGAGGGAGCCCGCAAAAATGAAACCGGTCTGTTGATCAGATGGGGAAGCATTCGTTCGGATGCAAGCCTGTAATAATTCACAACATCTATTTTTTTAAGGCCTGTGCTGAGATCGACAATCCTGTCCGGGTTGCTTACCTGAATTTCAGCCGTTTCCTTTTTAACCGAGGCGTTCGGCTTGTCGCTGCGGAGTCCATGAAAAACGGCTTGCCTTAACCGTCCATCCTTGGTCCATTCTGCGAAGGATACCTCTGCTACGATTTTGGGCAGAACCCAATATGCATTTGATTCTTCAGGTTTGACTGTAAGCTTTGCCGTCACTGTCTCAATGGCTGAGAGTTTCTCCTTCAGCATGACCGAAGTTTTCCTGTCAAATCCTGTACCTACTTTTCCTGCATAACGCAGTTGGCCTCCCTCATCAAAAAATCCGAGCAGAAGAGCGCCGATTTCGCCAGCTCCCCTTTTCGAATCGGTGTAGCCGACTATCACAAATTCCTGGCGCTTCCTGCACTTTAGCTTGATCCAGTCTCCGGATCTTTCTGACACATAGTGCGAATCTTTCCGTTTACCAACGAGCCCCTCCATTCCAAGTCCGCAGGCGCTGAGCAGGATTTCGCTGCCGTTTGTGCCGATATCTTCACTCATGCGTAGCCTTTGGTCAGTGGCGGCGGTCATAATCTTCTTGAGCAACACCCGCCTGTCTGCAAGGGCAACCCCCCTCAGGTCATATCCTGCATAGTATGGCACATCGAAGATGTAAAAGATGATATCATCTGTGCTTCCCTGTTCGAAAGCATTCTGCAAACCGCCGAAATCCGGCATCCCATCCTTGCCCAGCAGAACGATTTCTCCATCCAGCCATCCGGAGGATATCTTCATTTCCTTTATCTCTGAAACCAGGCTTTTAAGCTTATCTGTCCAGTCCTTCCCGTTCCTGGTAAAAAGCCTCACGTCATCATTTTCGATACGCGCCAGGATGCGGTATCCGTCAAATTTTATTTCATAGTTCCATCCGCCGCTTGCCGGCACTCTATCAACGAGAGTAGCAAGTTCAGGAGCAAGGGAGCGCGGCATAACAACTTCCTTTGCGCCTTCCGGAATCGTTATGTTTTCCTCGTGATTTGAAACACTGTCAGGCAGCGCCTCTAATATGTTAAACTCCTCCTCCGGGCGAGCATATTCATCACGGTCCTTTATAAGGATCCACTGCTCTTTTTTTTCATCTTTGAAGTGCATCTGTACAAGTGCCCAGACTCCCTTGAGCTTCTCACCGCGAAGCAGAAATTTCAAATGTCCCTTCTCCATCCCTTTGACAGGATCCTCCACCGGCTCCCATGTTCCGCGGTCCCATATCATTACTTCACCCGCACCGTACTGCCCGGGAGGAATCTCGCCTTCAAATCCGGCATATTCCAGGGGATGGTCTTCGACCTGCACCGCGAGCCGCTTCTGCTTGGGATCCAGGCTAGGTCCTTTGGGAACCGCCCAGCTCTTCAGTACACCTTCAAGCTCTAGACGAAAATCATAATGAAGATTTCTTGCTTTATGCTTCTGAACAACAAAGCTCAGTGATCCCGTTTCCGTTTTTGAGTCATCCAAAGGCTCTGGGGACTTGGTGAAGTCCCTCTTCTTCTTATAGTTCAGAAGCTTATCTGTTTTTTCATCCATAATAGCTATCCTCTTCCTTTCAATCTGCTAGAGAGCCTTTTTAGGTTCAACCACCTTCGATACCCGCTTAGCCTTTGATGAAGCTTTTGATGCCTGTCCGACCTCTTTGTGCTGCAGACTCTTCTTCAGAAGTTCGGTGAAATCAACAACTTCCGCACCTCCTGATGCTTCTGCGGCTTCTACTCCCTGTTCAACAACCGACTCAATCAGTCCTTTTTGTGCCTTCTCATGTACAAGCGCCATTACCTTCTCTTCGAAGGAATCCTTTAGTTTGACCGGATCCCAGCGTTCAGCCATAGAACCGACCAGCTGCTCTGCCATAGATATCTCCCTATCGGAAAGTCCTGATATACCCTCGGCGGGCAATTCCATATCACCCAGAGGGCGTATCTGGTGCTCCCACCTAAGAAGTATCAATACCAAAGCTCTGCCCTCAGGCACAATTGCCGCTGCATGTTGCTTGTTGTGAATTACAATCCTTGCGATGCCGACCCGCTTCGTCTTCAGCAGCGTTTCACGAAGCAGCGTGTATGCTTTTCCCGAATTTTTACCTGGTGCAAGGTAATAAGGCTTCTCGAAATATTCCAGCTTTATTTCATCAGCAAACACAAAGGACTCCAATTCGATTGTTTGGGTGCTCTTGACAAGTGCATTCCTGATCTCCTCGTCTGTTAAAATGACGTACTTGCCTTTTTCATAAGCAATGCCTCGTACGATATTGTCTTTTTCTATTTCCTCTCCTGTGTTCTTGTTTATGCGCTTGTAGCCCACAGGATCCATGGTGCGCTTGTCAATCCAGTCAAAATCCAATCCTGCCTCATTCGTTGCAGACACCAATGCTACCGGGATATTGACAAGCCCGAAGCTGATTGCTCCATTCCATATAGTTCGAGTGCTCGTTACCATCTTTTCAACCCCCCTTCATTACATCCTTGTATTAACAGAATATTTTGAACATATTATACCATACCGTAATCTTCAAGACTATCCACTGCAAAATAAAAACCATGGCATTTTCAAATAACCATGGTTTACTGCTTATTATTTACGAAAATTTTCAAAGGAGATTGTCAGGCCTCGGCTCGTAATCATATTTTTGCCTCTTCTTTTTGATAAGTAGAGATTTGAATCAGCTTCCTCGACGATTGAATCAACATCAATTTCAGCTATATGATCAAAAGAAAGTTCTGCCAGCCCCGCACTGAATGTAGGACTTACCTTAAGTTCTTTCTCGCATGCTTCCCTGAAGGATTTTGAAATTCTCTCCAATGCTTTTATGAGCATTCCGGAAGATACTCCCAGACATATGAACATGAACTCCTCCCCGCCAAAACGTCCTATGACATCCTGCTTTCTTGTGTTTGCAAATGCTGCGGAGCAGAAATGGTTTATTACTTTGTCCCCTACGACATGTCCGTAGTTGTCATTTATTGATTTGAAATTATCAAAATCTACAAGCGCCACTGTCAAATCCTTCTTTGCGGCTGCAAGACTCTGAAGTGTATTCATGAGAGCATATTTGTTTGTTGTGCCGGTTGCCATGTCAAGCGACAACCGGTAATTCAGCAATTCCTCATATTCCTTCTGTATTGTGATATCTGAAAAAGACACAATAGCGAAGGTGTCACCTTCAGTTATTATCCTTGATGCGCTGACCTTAAACCATTTTTTAAGTTCCTGCCCTTCAACTAAAAATGCATGGTCCATGATAGTGTCTGGGATGCTTATCACATCATTCAGCACTGACCTAATGGTACCTCTGAGATCACAATCACTGCATTCCTTGCACTCACCGCAGGTTCCATTGTTGCCGCCTACTACAGAGCAGTTGAACAGGTTTCCGAATCTCTGTCCGGCCATAGCCTTAGGTATGAGCTTGAACATATTGAACATATAGTTGTTCACATCCCTTACGGACGTATCCTTGTTGACTAGGACGAGCCCTACAGGGGAGTTTTCAAAAACAGCCTGAAACATTTTAGTTGATTGCTCTAACATTATTTATTTCTCCTCATCTGTTTAAATATCCTATATTATATCTAAAATTTTACTTTTCTTCAAATTCTTCTATAAGGTATGGAACAGAAATCACTGTGATATTAGCATAGCCTTCAACATTGTGATTTAAAAGCCTTGTCCTTATGAGCATGCTTGTCTGATTGTGAAGGGCATTTTCCCAGGCTTTCTCCACAACGAATTGCGGCATTACAATTGTAATCATTTCCCCCCATTTAGAAGAATGCTCATCCGATTCTACATAATCCAAAAGAGGATTTATCAGTTCTCTGTATGGAGATTCTTTGATAACAAGCGGTATTCCAATTTTATATTCTTCCCACCTCTTCTTTAATTTCTCAGTTTCTTCTTCGTCAATTGCCACATGGAAAGCAACTATATCATCTGAAAGACATTTTGCATAATCGATTGATTTAAAAACCGCCTTGTTAAGGCTTTCAACTAAAACGATAAAATGTCTTGGTGCATGTTTGCTTAGTATTAAATCTGGAACTCTTCCTGGTTCTAACTTAAGTCCCTTTGTGACATTTTGATAATGATCCTTTACCCTTATCATTAAATATACCAGTACCGGAATAAGGACCAATACAATCCATGCTCCTGTTAAAAATTTTGTTACTCCTATAATAATAGCCGTTATAAAGGTTATCACCGCTCCAAATCCGTTAACACTAGCTTTCAAAAACCACTTTTTATCAGACTCCTTTTGTTTAAACCATTTAACGACCATTCCAGACTGTGATAGTGTAAATGAAATAAATACGCCTACTGCGTAAAGAGGTATCAAGTAATGAGTTTCACCTCTGAATATGATTATTAGTAAAGCAGCTGCGGACGCAAGAGAAATTATTCCATTGGAAAAGCTTAGTCTTTG
>Ga0209540_10002474_pt1 | contig 13161 bp, 15 predicted proteins | sample BarGraIncu01121A_FD_184501 | JGI IMG/M metagenome (GOLD analysis project Ga0209540, IMG submission 184501) | Arctic peat soil microbial communities from Barrow, Alaska - Barrow Graham LP Incubations 011-21A (SPAdes) (version 2) | ecosystem: Environmental > Terrestrial > Soil > Wetlands > Peat... | reverse complement strand
TGATTGAAGAACCTCTTCTTCAATTTGCAGGGATAATACCTGCCCGGTATGCCTCTTCCCGGTTTCCGGGCAAGCCCCTGGTGCTTATTGGTAACAAACCAATGATTCAAAGAGTTTATGAACAGGCATCCAAAGCTCTCGGAATGGTTTATGTTGCCACCGATGATAAAAGGATTTTTGAGGCAGTGGTGGCTTTTGGTGGAAAAGCAATAATGACGTCTCCTGATCATATGAGCGGGACAGACAGGTGTTCGGAAGCTGTCACCACTATTATGGATGAAACAGGAAGGAATATTGATGTTGTTATCAATATCCAGGGCGATGAGCCTTTCATTAAACCTGAACAGATCAGCCTATTGATGGAATGTTTCGATGATGAAACAGTTGAGTTGGCAACCCTGGTGAGGGAAACGGTGCCAGGAGAAGATCTTTTCAACCCAAACCAGCCAAAGGTCATTTTGAATTCAAAGAAAGATGCTATCTATTTCAGCCGGGCCGCAATACCATTTATCAGGGATACTGAAATGAGCAATTGGTCTGAGAACCACATATTTTATAAGCATCTGGGACTTTATGCCTACAGAACTGAAACATTGAAAAAGATTACGAAATTAGCCCGTAGTCCTCTTGAAATTGCCGAATCGCTTGAACAGAACAGATGGATAGAAAACGGCTTCTCTATCAGAACAGCCGTTACATCGTGGGAGAGTATAGGCATTGATACTCCAGATGATCTGGAGAAGGCAAAAAAGCTTTTAGAACACTTTTTCTAAAAAATTACCTACTTTAGCACAATATTTGATAGAAAGATTCAAAATGTAGTATATGAGGAGAACTCTACCCATTATCTTCTTATTAATTTTCACATTAAACCTTTACGGCCAGAAGGATAGTATCAATATTGCCAGAGTTCTCGCTCAAAAAGAATTTTCAAGGGAGGCTGTCAATGTAAGTGTAAGCATCTATCCGGTTCCTGTAAAAGACAATAGTTTCACTATTAAATCAGAAAAGGATATCTCTTTTGTAAAGATCACCAACATCATCGGTCAGGATATTTCCAGATTCCAATATAATGATCCACAGCAGTTAATAAAGATATCTCTCGAAAACCCAAAAAGAGGAATGTATCTGGTTACCATTATCTTCAGTGATGGAATCAGAGTGGTGAAAAAAATAATGGTAGAACAGTCCGAATAAAGCAAAAATCACTATTTTCGTCTTTTGATGGAATTTTTTGGGGAAATATTCCGCAGATTATAACGATTCTTTTACTTTCTTATTCAATGCTGAATAAACAATCCGTTTAAAAGATTGTTTTATGTTGTAATAATAATGATCAGTGGTCTAAATTGTTATTTTGTGCATCTATGGAAGACGGGGTAAATGTGTTTTCAATTAAGGATCTCGAAAATTTTTCGGGCATTAAAGCGCATACTATAAGGATTTGGGAGAAAAGATACAAAATACTTGAGCCTGATAGAACTGACTCTAATATAAGGACTTATAGCGAAACAGAACTTAAAAAAATCCTGAACGTTGCCTACCTTAACCGTAACGGACTGAAAATATCCAAAATTGCCAGGCTTGATGATGATGAACTCACCCAGCAGGTGATGACAGTCAGTAGTAAACACGATGATCTGGATCAGAATTTTCAGCCCGGGAAGATATTGATGTCGGCAATCAGATTCAATGAGTTGCTTTTCAAGGAAGCACTTGCACCATTTATTAAGCATCAGGGTATTGAAGATGCTTATTCACATTATTTGTATCCTCTCCTTGAAAAAGCCAGAATTCTCTGGCAGACAGGAAGTCTCTCGAGAGCTCAGGAACAATTCGTGAGAAACACTATCAAACAGATCATTATTATAGAAGATAACCTGCTAAAACCGGTTGCCGGTAAGTCGAAGCCTACAGTTGCAATGATAAATACCTCAGATAATCTTACCGATAACAATTTCCTTTTTTATAAATATGCTCTGAAGAAACGTGGATTTGATGTGATCTTCACCGGTGGCATACTCCCCGCATCTGAAGTAATTGAAATTCATAAAATCAAACCCTTTGATTATCTGATTGTAAACTCTAGTGCTTTTGATTTTGCCGAGAAGAAAATAGGATATTTCAATAGCATCGGTAAATCTCTGATGATTAAAAAAATCATTCTTACGGATTCTCCGGAAGAGTTTGCAACAAAAAAATCCTACGAAAAATTATTAATAACAAGGGATCCTGCTAGTTTTATTAAAGCAATAGAGGCGATCGCCTGATTTGTTCATTTCTGGAATGGTCTTGAGAAAACGGACTCAACAATCTAATATATACTTTATTACAATTTTCTCATTTTGAGAAAATGATTTTCTTCCAAGGAAAGGTCAATATCCGGAACTTTATTTTTCATTTCGGAAATCTGTTTAAGCATCTTTTCAGCAAAATGTTTTCTATTAACGCCGGAGTCAGTGTTCAAACGATGGTTGAAAGCCTTTGTTATTTTGACAATCTCCTTCCAAGTATTTAAGGTACTATTGTCCATATAACAACCTGTAAATGATTCCCATATATAGTTTATTGCCGATGCCGACGGATGGAGCATATCGTCGTTATAAAACCTGTAGTCGCGCAGATCATCCATCACAAGTTCATAAGCCGGGAAATACCCTGGTGATGTTTTGTGTTTCATCAGTTCATTAATGGCAACGAAAAGGACCGATTTACTTACCTGGTTGCCATGAGCTCCGTCTTTCCAGTGCCTGACAGGACTTACTGTAAAAACAATCTTCAGACCGGGAAAGTTTGACTGCAGTTTGTCAAGTTGTTCTGACCATAATGTTACTATCTCATCTACTGACAACAATCTTGAATTAAACTGATCAGCTGGGATTTTATGACAGTTTGATACTATCAGATTTGATTTTATAAACTCATAAACTCTTGCTGTTCCGAATGTTATGAATAAAAACCGTGTATGCTTTAAAAAATCATATGCATCTTTCGATTTATTATTTATCTTTTTAAGTACTGTTGAAGAATCTTCCGATGAAAAATCGGTGTAATGATAGAAACTAAGCCACACGCCTCGATAGAAATGAAGATCTTCAAGAGTAAATTCCTTTTCTTTTGTAATTGTTTCCAAAGTATTGCAAACAGAAACCGGATTGTAAACAGATCCTGCTGGATTAATCATAACCGGCATATGTCCCATCTCCATCTGTGAGCCTATCGATGAGGCAAAACAGGAACCAATGAATATCACCCGATCGTTGTAAGTGATTTTATCAGTAGAGTGTTCAATGTGAAAAGTGGTTCTGAGTTCCATGTGGTGATTTCGGATTGCGGATTTTTGATTGCGGATTGCGGATTGGTAATTGCGGATTGAATTTGAGGATGAGTCCTAATCCGAAATCGACAATCCGAAATCCGAAATTCCAGATTAATTATTAATCCAGTTCAATATATAATTAAATACCTCCTCTTTAAAGGGTTCATTGTGCAACTCATGATAACCACCCTCCCATATTTTTAATTCAGCCATGTTCGTTTTTCCTGCAAATTCACGGCTGCCTTCAATTGAAAGAATCAGATCACCACTTCCGTGAATTATCAGAGTTGGAACCTTAAGTTCTGCAGCATGTTTTAGTGAATAATTCGCTGCTTCACCCGACTCTGAATAAAGTCTGACCGAAATCTTATCATGAACAAGAGGATCATTTTTATACTTTTCCACAACAGTCTTATCGTGGGAAAGGTGATCTGCATTCAGTCCGGTTGGCTGTATAAGTCCGGGAATCAGATGCTTCATTACCGAAGCTAAAACAGTTTTGATCCGAGGAGGCTCAAATGCGAGACGCAAATAAGGAGAGGTGACTATTGCACCTTTTATTTTCGGGTTTCTCCGCAAAAGATAATCGAGAACTATTCCTCCACCAAGACTATGTCCATAAATATATACCGGACAACCCGGAAAAGTTTTTTTACAGCTTTCAATCAGGATGTCTATCATTTCTCCCAGAAGGGCATAACTTTTAATATCCCCTCTCTTTCCATCGGAAAGACCATGACCCGGCAGATCGACACCCGCAAAACCTATTGCTTCCTTATTAAACATTGCAGCCCAATGATCATACCTGTGAATGTGCTCCCCAATACCATGTACCATTACAATAATTGCTCTCAGATTTTCCCCCGGACTTTGAATCATGCCCTTTAATATCTGTCCGTTGCTTAGTTTAATATTGAATTCCATGTTCATTTTTTTTTAAAATTACGAAAGTTGATTCAATAATATGTATAAGTATTAAGCAGAATATTAATTTATCCTTAATTGAATATTAACCTCTTCTTAATCCCGCTGAAATTGCTATAGTATATTTTTGTATATGATTGGTTTTTAACCCCGAACAACAAACAATTATGACAAAATCAATTTCATTAAAAAGGAACCGTAAATCTGAACTTCAATTTATATATCATTTAGAACAGGTTAAGCATTTTGACTCTATTTGTCTGAATATAATGATTTTATCAATAAATACTATTTATAAACAAAGCATAATTTAACGATTTTAAGATATTAAGATTTGCATATCTTTATTTATCCGTATATATTTGCTTCAACAATAAAAACTAAGAGCTATGACACAGTTTGAATTTAATAACAGCCTGATAGAAATGAAGACAAATCTTCAAAGATTTGCAATGAGTCTCACCTCCGATCGTGACAGCGCTCTTGATCTTGTGCAGGATACTTACCTTAAAGCAATTACTTATAAAGATAAGTTCGTCGATTACACAAATCTTAAAGCCTGGGTTTTCACTATTATGAAAAACACTTTTATTAATAACTACAGGCGAAATGTAAAGGAGAATACAATTATTGACGGAACACAGGATCTCTATTACATTAATCAGCCACATGATAAAGGGTTTATTTCACCCGAATCAAAATATGCGGAAGGAGAAATTGAAAATGCTATAGACTCATTAAGTAATGAATTCCGTATACCTTTCAGGATGCATATTGAAGGCTACAAATATAAGGAGATAGCAGATGACCTTGGATTAAAAATAGGTACAGTAAAAAGCAGGATATTCTTTACACGTCAGAAATTGATGCTAATGTTAAAAGATTACGATAGATAGATATTTAGGTTAGTTAGATAGGTTAGGTTAGTTAGGTAATTAGGATGAAAAAAGACTGAGAAATCAGTCTTTTTTTATTAACCGTACAATCACTCCGGTAACAACGAAGGCAAGAAATAACCCGGAGACAATCCATGCCCAGATGTTCGGCAACTTCGATTCAGCCCACATGATATATGGTTCAGACATAAAATAATCAGATTTGACCGGCCATTGTAAAACCTTACTGCTGTCAATAAAACCATTTGTTCCAATCAGTTTTCCGGGCATTGCAATCCTTAATGAATAATCCTTGAAATCATTCATTAAGATACTCACTGCTAATTTCATTGCGCTGTCCGCCTCTGCTTTATAACGGAGCGCGTTGGTCTCACCAATAAATTTTTTAAGTATTACGCCATTTGCCCAGAGACTGTCAAATTTCTTATCATTTTCCGCGATAATTTGTTCAAGTTCAGCTTCTCTTGCTTTCAATGATTCTCTCGAGATGTCCTGTCCGGCTTTTCCTTCAGTAAGTTTTGAGAATTCACCTGTCCATTCCGAGATAAAGTTTTTTAGGGCCCATTTATCGGTTTTATTTTTTACTGAATCACTCAGGGCCTTGTATTTAAGACTATCTGCCCCATTCTCTTTTTCCTGTTTCAGGCTTTCCGGAGAATAAAAATAAAGCAGCTCCTCGTTATTAAGAAAATCTTTGACCGGGCAGCCAAAAGCAGATATTTTTTCAATCCTTTCAGAAAAACGGTACTCACTATTAAACCATTTGAATCTTTTTCTAAATCCGGCATTCCTGGAATACGACTTATTAGCGCCAGAATCAGACCTGTACGAAAGGTTGATCTCATCTATATTTTTAAAATGCTTCTCTGCTCTTTTTATCCAGACTGTATCTCCCTTCTGGCTTATCTCAAGAGAGTCTTTAACAGTCCAGGTACTATCAAATGGAATCTGAAGAGTGGATTTTTTAAAATTATTCTTCGGATTCCGTATCTCTATCTTTCTTAGAACTGATCCATCGGGATAAACATAATTCGTCACTACGGTTTTGGGTTCATCACACGATGCAATAAGTATAAGAATCATTGACACAACTATTGTTATTGATTTTCTTTTCATGGCTTTAAAGATTAATTTTGGTGCGATTGTTTTCTATCAACTTCTTCTCAATCAACTGTTTCAGTTCAGGGTCACCTTCAATGATGGTTTCGATTTCCTTATATTTACTCTGCAACTCATTTACAGATTCAAGAAGCTCCTTCATCTCCTTTTCGGAAATTGTTATTGTTTTAGGAGGAAATCTCTTCCCCGAATTCTTATATATAACCAATAATTTTTTTATTTCATCAGAAGCAGTAGTTACATTTTCCTTGACCGGAACAATTGTCTGTCTGCTTAGAATATCAATCCGTTTCAGAATGACACCCTGCTGAAATACAAAAACCAGAACAAGGGCAACTGAAGCCGTAATAAGTGTCCTTCTTACCCATCCGATATAAACCCAACCGAAGAGGAAATCAATTGCATCAGTAAGATTGAATCCGGGGCGATCAGCCTTTTTTATCATCTTAATCACCTCTATTTCAATATCCTCCGTTGAATCCAACTCAGGTTTTGAATTTCTGAGAAGATTCATAACTTTCTTATACTTTTCACTTTCCGTTTCCATGCTATAAATATTTTTCAACCTTTTCGGAAATACTTTTTCGTGCGTGATAAAGGTTAGCTTTAACAGCCGATTTACTTATACCGGTAATTTCAGATACTTCATCATTAGACATCCCTTCGAGATCGGATAAAACAAAAACTGCTTTCTGCTTTGTGCTCAACCTTTCCGTCAGAACACTTATGATCTTTGAAGTTTCCTTATTCTCAAGAGCGGCAGATGGTCCCTCCGAAATCCTATTTGAAATCAGTTCCCAGGTATGATCATCTGTCACAAATTCCGGATTTCTTTTTCTCTTTCTCATCTCATCATAGCATTTATTGACAACAATTCTGTAAATCCAGGTTTTATACACTTCAGCGGTTTTTATTTTTTTAAGCTGTTGCCATATGGTCACCATAGTTTCCTGTACGACGTCTTTAGCCTGGTCCTCGTTCCCCAATATCCTGAAAGCTACTGAGTAAGCAAAAGGAGACGTTAGTTCAACAAGTTTTCTGAAATTGTTAAAATTTCCGCTCCTGCATTGTTCTATGAGTTGTATATCTATCAAAATACTTGTTGAATTGTATTATTTAGACGTCAATTTAACAGCAAGGTAAAAAACATGTGCTAATTTTATATGAGATATGTTTAAAATACCTTTGTGAACCTTAGTGATTACCTTTGTGTTCCTTTGTGGTAAAAGCCTTTTTTATGCAAAAAATAATCACAATCAGCACTGACCAGAAGAACGGACTATATGATATTACCACTGAGGTTGTATCATTAATTAAAGAAAGCAAAGTTAAAACGGGAATAGCATCAGTTTATGCCAGGGGCTCCACAGCAGCAATAATGATCCAGGAGAACTGGGATCAGTCTGTTCAGAATGATGTGGTTTCTCTGCTCAGGAAGTTGATACCTCCCGGTATCTGGGAGCACGATCATCAGGATAATAACGGCGATGCTCATTTGAAAGCTGGCCTGATTGGCGCGTCCGAAACTATTCCAGTTATTGATTATAACGCTGGATTATCAACATGGCAAAACATCTTCTTTTGCGAATTTGACGGACCTCGTGAAAAAAGAGAGATTGTAGTCACAATACTTGAGGACAGGTAAATAAAGATCAGTTACCTGGCAATGAGGCGAAGGCAGCCTCAATGTTATCCATAAACCTGCAATAGGTCCTTCTCCCAATAGCCGACCTTTCAAAAAGTCTCTTGAAATCTTTCCTCGAAAGGTTTTTCCAGTCTTCGGCGTTCATACCTGAGACTTCAGCCGGAAGTTCAAATTCAGGAGTCTTGTGTGGTTTTGCATTCTTGTTCCATGGACAAACCTCCTGACATTTATCGCAACCAAAAGCCCTTCCTTCCAGTTTCAAAACAATATCATCCGGAACAGGATATTTTGATTCGAGAGTCTGGTAAGCCAGGCACCGGCGGGTATCAATGGTTCTGTTACTGTTTATTGCTCCTGTAGGACATGAATCGATACATAAGTTACAGGTTCCGCAAAAATCCGTATCTGCCGGCTTATCATACTCGAGCTCAGTATTGATAACAATGATTCCGAGAAAGAAAAATGACCCTATCTTCCTGTTAATAAGAATGGAATTCTTCCCGGGCCATCCGAGACCTGCTTCCTTACCCCAGGCTTTCTCGAGAAGAGGCGCTGAATCTACGAATGTTCTTCCAACAGTTTCAGGATAAATATTCTTAATAAATTCAAGGATTCCATTCAGCTTCTTTCTGATAACATCATGATAATTATCCCCATAGGCATATCTGGAAATCACAGGGATATCATCGCCTCCCTGTTTTTTTTCAGAATAATAATTTAACCCTGTAACAATAACTGATTTTGCACCGGGAACAAGGATTCTTGGATCTATTCTTTTTACAATGCTCTGACCCAGGTAGGCCATATCACCATTAAAACCATTATGAACCCATTTTGCCAAAACTTCTCTGTGTTCATCCAGAGATCTTGCCCGGGCAATCCCGCAGAGATCAAAGCCTGCACCTGCGGCAAATTCCTTTATTAATACGGAAGAGGTTTTTTCAACTGAAGTTATCATATCAGACGATTTTAAAGAAATCCGAGTTCAAGCTTTGCTTCATCACTGAGCATACTTTTATCCCAGGGAGGATTAAAAGTCAGTTTCAGGTCGCATTCTTTCACACCTTTTGTTCCGCCCACTTTATATCTTACCTCTTCCAGAAGCTCCTCAGCCATAGGACAATTAGGTGCGGTAAGTGTCATTGTGATATGTGCAACATGCTCATCATCAATATTGATTTCATATATAAGTCCCAGATCATATATATTGACCGGGATTTCCGGATCATAAATACTTTTCAGTACTTCTCCGATCCTGGTTTCAATTTCCAATTGTTCAGACGGATCCATATGTAACCTTATTTACTTTTTGCATTAAAAGCCATGGCATAGAGCTTCATCTGACGTACCATCGAAAGCAATCCATTGGATCGTGTCGGGGAGAGATTCTGTCTCAATCCGATTTTATCTATGAAATACAGATCAGTAGCTATTATTTCATCAGGAGAACGATTCGATAATACCTTTATAAGAAGAGCAACAATACCTCTTGTAATTATGGCATCACTGTCGGCTGTAAAAGTTATTATGCTTCCATTGTAATCGGGATGAAGCCAAACCTTCGACTGGCAACCCTCAATCAGAAAATCTTTAATCTTAAATTTAGGATCAATTACCGGCAGTTCTTTTCCAATATCTATCAGGAGGTTGTACTTATCCATCCAGTCGTCGAACAGGGAGAACTCCTCAATGATAGTATTTTGAACCTCGTCGATTGTCATAATGTCTATTTAAGAAACATGGTTTTCACCTTTTCAATTCCATCTGCAAGAGCATCTATCTCCTCTTTTGTATTATAAAAACAAAGCGAAGCTCTTACCGTCCCATCAATTCCATAACGGGCCATTACCGGTTGAGCGCAGTGAGTACCGGTTCGTACTGCTATTCCCATCTTATCGAGAGTCATTCCTGTATCATACTGATGAACATCTTTTATCAAAAACGAAATAGTCGAAATTTTTTTGTTTGATTTGCCGTATAAAATTAATCCTTTTATTCCTGATAATCTTTCAGATGCATACGAGAGCAGATCTTTCTCCCTTGATGCAATATTTTCCCTTCCTATACCAAGAACATAATCAAGTGCGCTGGCCAGGCCAATTGCTCCGGGATAGTTCATTGTTCCTGCTTCAAATTTAAAGGGAAGTTCGTTATATGTAGTTTTCTCAAAAGTAACTTTATCAACCATATCTCCACCTCCCTGAAACGGTGGTAATAATGAAAGCCATTTCTCTTTACCATATAGAACACCAATTCCGTTCGGCCCATAAATCTTATGTCCCGAGAAAACATAAAAATCACAATCCATTGCTTTAAGATCAACTGTTCCATGCTGAATTCCCTGGGCACCATCAATAAGAACAGGTACATCTGCAGAATGTGCGGCTTCTATTATCTCTTTCAGGGGAAGAATTGTCCCCAGGGCATTAGATGCCTGTGCCACAGACACCAGTCTGGTTTTGGATGATAATAGCTTATAGTATTCATCAAGTAATATTTCACCATCATCATTTATTGGAATTACACGAAGTCGTGCCCCTTTCCTTTCGCACATCATCTGCCATGGAACAATGTTTGCATGGTGTTCGAGACAGCTGAGTATTATTTCGTCGCCGGGTTTAATAAAAGCTTCTCCGAAGGAGAAAGCAATTCCATTTATTGAACCGGTTGTACCTGAAGTAAAAATAATCTCTTCCCTCTTTTCTGCATTTACGAATGACCTGACTTTTTCCCTGGCAGCCTCGTAAGCTTCAGAGGACATATCGCTCAGAAAGTGGACTCCCCTGTGAATATTTCCGTTATATGATTCATATACTTCATTTACTGCATCCAGCACACTCTGAGGCTTTTGAGTGGTTGCCCCGTTATCAAAATAAACCAATGGCTTGCCATAAACTTTCCTCTTTAAAATCGGGAAATCGGCTCTTATTTCAGCTATATCTTTCATTAAAATATTGGTTATCCGCACCTTACCATGCAACTTGCGCATCTCGAAAGTTCCCCTTTCAGTCGTTGCATAACAAGGTTATCCATCCTTTCGCGAAGTGGTTCAATCTTAATATTCTGAATCACCTCATGTGCAAAACCGAACATCAGCATTAACCTTGCCTCGCGTTTATTTATTCCCCTCGACTGAAGATAAAAAAGCGCATCATCGTCGAGCTGACCGATAGTAGCCCCATGACTGCATTTTACATCATCTGCAAAGATCTCGAGTTGTGGTTTTGTATCCATCTTTGCATCATCTGTAAGAAGTATGTTGTTATTTTTCTGGTATGCAAATGTTCCCTGCGCATCGGGGCGGACAAGGATTCGTCCGTTAAAAGCGCCTGTTGACATATCGTCAAGTACCCCTTTGAAAAGCTGATTGCTTGTACAATTGGGAAATGCGTGATCGACATTAACAAAATTATCTATATGCTGCCATTTATCAGCAAGGAATAAGCCGTAGGAATAGCTTTCTGCTCCTTCACCTCCAAGGTAATGATAAGTGCTGTTGCGAATAAGGCCGCCATGAAGTGTTATATTGTTTGAGGATGTTACACTGTTTTTCTCCTGGTGAATAAAGGTATTGGTAATTTTGCATGCATTATTGTGCTCATTCTGCACTCTTATTATATCAAAATGAGCATTTTCACCCACAAATACCTCAGTAACAGCATTTGTAAGAAACTTCTGAGGCGAAAGGGTATGATCGCATATTATAATAGAGAAGTTCGAATTCTTTTCGGCTATAATAAGATTCCTGTGCTGGTTGAACATATCTTCATCCGACTGAACAAGGTTTACAACCTGTACAGGTCTGGGAAGCGTCACCCCTTCGGGGATATATACAAACACACCGTCGGAAGCCATTGCTGTATTAAGATGTATCAGGCCATCTGTTTCACTTTTGGCATATTTGCCAAAATGCTTTTCAAAAATATCCGGAAATTTGATTGCTGCTTCATTCAGACTTCCGATCCATACGCCGCTAGGTAACTGACGAAGCTTCTCATTCAAAGTAGGATAAAATCCATTTAGCAGGACTACACCATATGCATCAAGATCAGTTACCTCACACCGGAATTTTTCAGCTTTAAGAAAATCAGAAGACACTGGCATGAAATAGCTTTCATAATCGTGATTGAAAAAGGTGTCGAGATTGGTATATTTATAAGCTTCATTCTTCCTTGAAGGGATCCCCAGTTCACTGAATTTATCAAAGGCCTTGGCTCTGAAGGAATTAATGAAGGGTGTGGATATACCGGAAATTTTAGTAATAGTATCATGGTAGAGCTCCAGATATTTTTCAGTTATATCAGATTTTCCGTTCATGCTGTTACATTATTTTCGATCTCTTTTTTAATCCAGTCGTATCCTTTTTCTTCCAGTTCAAGTGCCAGTTCTTTTCCTGCAGTTTTTACGATCCTTCCATCATACAACACATGAACCACATCAGGTACAATATAATCGAGTAGCCTCTGATAGTGTGTAATGACTATGAAAGAATTATCGGGACGTTTTAGTTTGTTCACACCATTAGCGACGATACGTAAAGCATCAATGTCGAGACCTGAATCGGTTTCGTCAAGAATTGCGAGCCGGGGTTCGAGCATAGCCATCTGGAAAATCTCATTTTTCTTCTTTTCTCCGCCGGAGAATCCCTCATTGACAGATCTGTTCGCAAGCTTTGAATCGATCTCAACCAGCTCCTTCTTATCGCGCATCATCTTAAGAAAATCTGAGGCTGAGAGAGGATCGAGACCTTTATGTTTACGATGTTCATTTACAGCTGTTTTCATGAAATTTACCATACTCACGCCCGGAATTTCAATTGGATACTGAAATCCAAGGAATATCCCCTCTTTTGCCCGGTCCTCCGGAGTCATCTCGAGAAGGTTCTTACCCAGATATGTGACTGTTCCCTCTGTTACCTCAACAAGTTCACGTCCGGCAAGAACTGCTGCAAGGGTGCTCTTGCCTGATCCGTTAGGCCCCATAATAGCATGGATCTCACCAGGTTTAACTTCGAGACTTATCCCCTTTAATATACTCTTTCCGTCAATAGAAGCCTTTAAATTATTAATAATCAACATGTTAATATAATATTGTGAGAGTTAAAATTCTATCCTACGCTGCCTTCAAGGCTTATCTGCAGAAGCTTCTGAGCCTCAACAGCAAATTCCATCGGCAGTTTATTAATTACCTCACGGGCATAACCATTAACGATAAGCCCAATTGCATCTTCAGTTGAAATACCCCGCTGATTACAATAG
>Ga0209540_10002473_pt1 | contig 13164 bp, 12 predicted proteins | sample BarGraIncu01121A_FD_184501 | JGI IMG/M metagenome (GOLD analysis project Ga0209540, IMG submission 184501) | Arctic peat soil microbial communities from Barrow, Alaska - Barrow Graham LP Incubations 011-21A (SPAdes) (version 2) | ecosystem: Environmental > Terrestrial > Soil > Wetlands > Peat... | reverse complement strand
GCTTTAATAACATTGTCGGTTCCAAAAACATTGGTGAGTGTTGCTTCAATGGGGAAAAACTCGCAAGAGGGAACCTGCTTCAATGCTGCTGCCTGAAAAACATAATCGACACCGCGCATAGCCATTTCAATGCTATCGTAATTGCGCACATCGCCAATGTAAAATTTCACCTTGGGATTGTTTAAGGCAACCCGCATATCGTGCTGTTTTTTTTCATCCCTGGAAAAGATGCGAATTTCTTTAATCTCTGTATTAAGAAATCTTGTCAAAACTGCATTCCCAAAAGAGCCGGTACCTCCAGTGATGAGGAGAGTTTTATTATAAAACATTGGATATAAGTATTAATAGGTTTTTACTGCTTTTTGCAAAGGACGCTGAAACAACATTGAATTGATTTTTCAAATTCAATTCGATATTTGTTTAATAACTCAAAATTTCTAGTAATTAATTGCTCCCGTTCAACATTAGAAAGTGAATATAACCATTCAATTTTAGCACACAAATCAATTTCATTATCTGAACGAAACAGATAACTATCATTAATTAAAGAATTATTTCTAAACATCTCAATATCCGACGTAATTAATAGGGTTCCTAAAGAAATAACGCTTGAAGGAATTCCACTGTTTGTACCTCTTTTATAGGGAAGAACTATCAAGTCACAATTCTTTATTACAGAAATATACATAGAATCATCAACAAATTGATCATAAATATGTATATTTTTCGAAACAGAAATACTACTAGTATCAATTCCCTTTGTAAAATTTCCAACTAAAAACAATTCTGCTTTTTTTGTTGAATTACAAAACAAATTCCACGCTCTCAGCATAATATCAAGTCCTTTTTCTTTTCGAAAATGGCCAACCATGCCTACACGAAATGTAGAAGGATCATTCGAAATAAATATATCAGGAACAGCACTTATCCCATTTGCAGGAAAATTACTGAGATTCATTATTGGGAAAGAAAATTTAAATACTTTATTTTCCCTTATATTAAGAATATTCCGCAACTCCTCAATCGAATTTTCATTGTGAACAATTAGGAAATCGGCAAAATCAAAGAATCTTTTCTTTACTTTTATTTTATTTGTTTTATTTGAATCATCAAGACCAAACGGAATAACATCATGACAAGTAATAGCTATCTTAATCTTAAACAACTTTAGAAAAGAAAGAAACCAATATTCAATCCTCAAGTCACTTGTTAAATTATAATTTACAAGTTTAACCTTTCTTTTAGAAAGATAAAACAGTATATGAATTAATGCAAATAGCAACTCAACGTATCGAAGGCCATACCGAAATAATTGATTTCTCTTAAGATAAGAGTAAGGAGATGATAAGTCTGAATACTTATAGAACACATTTTTCCCATAACTGAACGGGTAGTAATAACTTACAAAAATCTCTTGAGTATACTTCCCTTTCAGAGCAGTAAATATTTCATTTATATATGTACCTGCAGATCCACTGGTTCCTGCATAAATATGGATAATATCAAGACTTCTTCTACTCATATTTTTTAAATAATATCCCAAAGGAGGTTCTAAAAATGATTACCGTTAACTCAAGTGCTCTGGTAAATTGCCCTCTTAAGATGCGATTGATAACAGAACCAAAAGTAATTGGAATAACTGTAAGCAAATACATAGGATAATACCGATAAGTGAAAAGTATCCTATTTCGAATTTGACAATGGTCAGCAACTTTTCCTAAACGCTTTCGACTTGCTTTGGTAGATCCTCCTTCTTTATGAAAAACGTTTGCCCTATATTCAAATCCAAAGTCAAATCCTTTTCTTTTACCCCTTATTACCCAGTCTAGTTCTTCAAAGTATAAAAAATAATCTTCTTGCATCAACCCAACAGCATCAATAAAATCCTTTCGAACAAAAAGGGATGCGCCAATCGGGTAATCGATAGAAACTCTATTGGTATTATATTGCCCTGTGTCTAATTCTCCTTCACCCAGCTGCTTACATGTTGCAGTTAACTTATTATAAATTCCACCTACTCCTTGTAATTTATCTGGTTGATAAAATCGGAAGAGTTTACAACCTAAAATTCCTAATTTACTATTTACATCTTGCTCAAACTCTATTCTTTCAACTAAAATTCTCAGTGTATTTTCCTCAATAATAGTATCATTATTCAAAAGCCAGATATAGTCAAAATCAATTCCATTTTTTCTTATAAATTCAATTCCTAAATTATTTCCCCCAGCAAAACCAAAGTTTCTATTTGCTTGAATCACGAATATTTTATAGGTATTCCAAACATCCCAACTTAGATAATCTGAATCACAAAATAAAATATGATGATTATTAATGTTTTTATCGTTGTGCAATACCTGATATGAACTATCAGTGGAGCAATTATCAATAACAACAATTATGTAATTTGTATAATTAGATTTTAAAATAGACAAAACGCAATCAATGGTATCATTGGCATTATTAAAATTCACCAAAATAACAACAACCATTTTTATTTACTTAAAGAATTAAATTTAAATCTATACTTCTCAAATTGTCCAAATATTATAATCCAAAATAATTGAAAAGAAATACCTGAAAAGATCATAATATTGGCAAAAGTGTTTAAAAAAACAATTGTGCTCAAAACTGCAATTCCAGTTACTGAAAAGCTACTTCTTTTAGGAAGTAAAAACATAGTTATAAATATAAGAAAGCATTGGAAGAAGAAAACAATCGTCATACCCAACCATCCATAATCATAATAGGCTCTAAAATACATTGAACCAACATTAAATGTTGGAGAAATTATAGGAGGCTCAGTCATTTTAATATCAAAAACTTTAATTATTCGCTTAGCAACAAAATCAGGAATAATATTCTTTAAAATGAAATTTCGAAAACTATATTTTGGTTCGTAATTTTGGATATAATTTTGAACATTACCAATAGGAGCTGCAAAATACATATAAGACCAGAGGTATACATTTGGAACTATAGATTCTTTGAATTGAGGTGTTGCTTCATAGAATTTTAATACGGCCTCACTAGAACGATTATGACTAACCCTATAATTTCCACTTAATCCAAAAATATACAGAACAACTAGTAATGCGACTATCGTTAAACTTAATTGTTTAAATGAAATATTTTTTCGAGATTGCATGAACACAAAGCAACTCCCAATAAATATATTTATAAACATTCCTCTGTTAAATATTAAGAATGGAGGTAATATTGAAAGTAAATAATACAAAATATTTTGAATTTTTCTCGTAGAAATAAATACATGAAAGAGATAAACAGAATAAAATAAATTAAAAGAGATTAATAAAACGTGAAATGTTGGGATTCCTCCAAAGTGAATAAACTTCAAACTTGATCCACTTAAATAAGTAAAAACAGGAATACCCCCATAGTATATGAATTCAATAACATAACCTAAAAAAATAAGAACCATAATCAATGATCCTCTTTGCAATGGTATAATTTCCTTGTAATTAATCCTCCTCGTCCTTTGCAGCAATGCTGCAAAATAAAAAGAAATAAAAAATGTAATTATAAGAAAAAGATATAATTCGTTTGAAATGGGAGGAAATAAAGTTGACCATTCTAGTTTGCACAATAGTAATACGGTTACGAAAGCTACAATATAAATAAGAAATGGGTTCTTAAAAACAATCATTGCAATGAAGCTTATTTGATAATATTTTTTTTATTTATCAGCCATCTTTTCGTAGCTAAATTGGTTTTGCTATGCAAACAAATTGTAAATATTTTGTGTCGTTAAAAATACCTATAGAAAAAAGATTAAATAATAGGAATATCAATGAACTGTTTTTATTTATCCCTTCTTGCTTATTTAATTTATATCCTGCTTTTTCAAACATTTTTTTCATACTATTTTTTGTAAAAAAACGCAGGTGTGTTCTATCTAAGATTCCGGCATCTTTATACTCCCAATCTCTTTTAATAACTAGATCATATAAGTTTTTGATATATCTAACATTTGGTATTGTAGCAATAATAATCCCCTTTTCTGTGAGTTTTGGTTTAATATTTCTTAAAACTACTATGGGTTCAAGTAAATGTTCCAATACATCATTAAAAGTTATGCAATCAAAATAATTATTTGGAAGTAAATTAACCATATCCTCTACTTTACCTGCCAAGATATTATCTGCCTGTTCTTTTGCTTTTTTTGCAACTTCAATTACCATTTCAATTCCCCAGGTTTCAGCCCCGGTTTTTTCTTTGACCAACTTCAAAAAGGCACCTTGTCCACAACCAATATCGAGGATTGATTTAATGTTTGAAGGGACAAATAAGGCTACATCTTCCCTTGTATTGCTATAATAATTTGTCGTTTCTTTCATGGATTTTAACACTTTATTAAGTTGAATAATATAGAACTGAATTATTCTGTTTTTAATTAATAATTCTAATAATTGTTCTGGAAATATCTCTTTTGGTTATCTCTAGTTCTTTAAAAACCACAATTGGCCACTTCCAATTTTGATATACTCCCTGGGCAAGACCCGGAGCAGCGATCATAGCCCATAAGCTGAAATTCGTAAATTTAAAAAACAATACCAGCAATAATACAGTTAAGCCACCTGAAAGTAAAGCTGCTTTGAAAAAGGGCACTTCATTTTTTGAAAGTAGAATTCCGCCAGCGATACTGTGGTTGCTTTCCAAAAATGATACAATAATTGATACCAATATTAATAACTGAGGCATTATTTGAGTTTGACTTCCGATAAATTTAAGAGCCCATTTTCCTAGAATTAACAAAGCCATTGCTCCAACAATATAGGTTAATAACAGAACAATCTGCCCTTTCAGGTAAAGCTCTTTTATTGCGGTATTGTTATTTTCTACCCGCAATTGAGCAATTTTAGGCTGATAGGTTGCTGTGTAGATTCCTGCCAATCCGGCAATTACGGCAATGAGTTGCAAGGTAATGCCATAAGATGCAATTTCTTCCAGTGATAAATATAATGAACCAATTATAATAGCTGACCTTTGCACCATAAAACTCCCTAAAGAGGTTAATCCGATTTTCAGCGAATTGGGATATATAGCTTTTAAAACTTCTTTTTTAGGGCGAGGTTTGGCAGAATGTAATTTTCGTTTAATTTCTCGCGTAAAAAAAGAATGATAAGACAACCAGCGAATGATGATAACCGACGATGCCTGCGCAGAGACAATAGCCACCAGGCCATACCCAAACATTATCATGAATGCTGCAATAATTAGATAAACTGTTTGCCCAATTATCACAATTTGCTTCGATCTTTTCACCAACCCTTTGCCCTGTAACAGTGAGTCGTAATAAAGTGTAAAAAGATTATAGGTATTAATGACACAAAGTAACGTCCAAGCAATATACACCTCTTGGTGATTGCCCTTGTAGTTTTGCAATAAACTGTAAATATAATAAGTGCCTAAAGTCGCTAGCAATAAAAATAAAACAATTGCCATTCGCAAATAGAACCAACGCATGGCAGTAATGACCCCTTTAAGGAGACCATAATCAACAGTTTGGTTCTCAGTTGAAACAGATTCAAAACCTTTAACTTTCAGTGTACGCACCCCACTGAAAATATAGGTTACATTACGTGTAAACGAAGGGTTAAAACCAAAATCGAGCAATCCTGCAAAAGCAGTTATAGTCATAAAAATCGACCAAATACCTACCATTTCAGATGGCATCGCACTTAAAATAAAGGGTAGTAGTAACGCAGATGCAGCAATTTTCAGGAAAGTTGCTGCATAATTCCAGATAACATCTTTTTTTGTAATCTGCATTCTATCGAAACATTATTTCACTAAGCATAATTGTATTCTCAATGCTTTATTATAAAGATAATCTGAACCTTAACTGATCATTACTTGTCCTGAATTTGTTTACAGAATGGATGATAATCATCCTTAAGCCCAACAGGACTCGAATTTCTGATTGTATAAACTGTTTCGATTGATTTGCTGGCCTCCTGGATTCCGAATCCATTGCCTTTAAGAATTTCTTCATAACTTTTATTATGCAACTCCGTGAATCCCTCGCTGAATTCCAGTTCGCTCTTATTTATTATGATTGATCTGAAAGTCCGTTGATTCTTTTCTTTGATATTTTGCGGTAAATCATTGTTGTCAATACTTAAAAACCACCGGACCCTCGCTTTTTCTAAACCAAGATAACCTGCTGCCTTATGAGGTTCAGAAATATGAACAATATTTTCTTTCACGTCACCAAATATCCATGTAAGCATATCAAAAAAATGGACTCCGATATTTGTTGCTATTCCTCCTGATTTTTGAATATTCCCTTTCCATGAAATGTCATACCAGTTTCCTATGCTTGTAATATAGGTCAAATCGATATCATATACCTTATCCTTAGGCCCAATCGACCGATGCTTTATTAATGAGAATTAAATTACGATGATTAACAGTATGTGACCCAATTTCATAGCCATTTAATTCACTCTTGGTAACAGCTTCATTAATTTCATCAATACCTTTTGTTACTATATAAAATGTAACCGGCAATTTCCTTTCGATCAGAAGCGGAAGCCCAACTAAAAACTGATTGATATATCCATCATCGAAAGTCAGGCTGACAGCACTTTCTTTAAAATCGTACAATGGAGCTATCTCGTAAAAAAAACCAGAGCTGTCATGTATCAATTTCTGCCCGAATGCTCCAACCTCAAAAAAAGAAAGGAAAAGAATCAGATAGAATTTAAAATGTCTCAAATGCACTTTTGACCTGAAATACATAAAAGCTAATCTTTGAATTGAATAAGGAATAAATCACCGCTATCGGTTTTCCTATTAATAAATCAGCAGGCTTTTAAAACTTGATAGTAATATTGAGAAAATTACAATTAACGGCTAGATTCCAAGGCTAATCTAAAAATCAGCATGTTCTAACTTACTCTTATACCCCGGTACAATCTCTTGCATTTTCTCTATAAGCTTTTCCTCGGGAAGTTTGTAAAGAGAACCAAGAATTTTTTCGATTGTCCTTGTGATGGTTTGAAAGTCCATTTCCTGAATCTGAGCAATGCTTATCTTAGGATTATGTGTGGGCAACATGATCTCACCATCAGAGAAGAGCTCCTCATATAGCTTCTCGCCGGGCCTGAGCCCCATGAATTTGATCTTGATATCAACATCCGGTTCTAGTCCTGATAAACGAATCAGGTTATAAGCGATGTCAAGAATTTTGATTGGTTCACCCATATCAAAAACATATATCTGTCCTCCATTACCCATAAATCCAGCTTCAAGAACCAGCTGGCACGCTTCGGGAATTGTCATAAAGTATCGGGTAATATCCGGGTGTGTTATTGTAACCGGTCCTCCATCGGCTATTTGTCTATTGAATAGTGGAATCACTGAACCGTTTGACCCAAGTACATTCCCGAACCTGGTGGTTATGAACTTGGTTTTGATATCTGTACGTGTTGAATATGCATGAACCAGAAGCTCACATATCTTTTTGGTTGCTCCCATTACGTTAGTTGGATTGACAGCCTTATCAGTCGAAACCATTACAAAGTTTTCGACTCCGTACTTAATTGAAAGATCGGCAATATTTTTTGTCCCTCCGACATTAACCCTGAATGCCTCATGGGGATGCACCTCCATAATTGGCACATGCTTATATGCCGCAGCATGGTAAACAATAGTAGGCTGATACCTTTTGAAAATATGATCCATGACTTCCAGCCTCGTTACATCCCCGATAATTACTTTATAGTTGCATTTTGGATTCAGCTTTTTCAATTCTTCCTGCAGGTAGAATGAAGGCGTTTCCGCCTGATCGACAAGGATCAGCATATCGGGATTAAATCGTGTCAGCTGCCGGGCTATTTCAGAACCGATTGATCCGGCAGCACCTGTAACCAAAATCACTTTATTTTTTAATCCCTGTTCTATTTTTTCAAGATCAAGTATTATGGGCTCTCTTCCAAGAAGGTCCTCGAGGTTTACCTTTTTAAGGTTCCTGACATCGAGCTGCCCATTAAGCCATGTGTCAAATGAAGGAGTATCCAGAATCTCACAGCCAAACCTAATGACAGATTCTATCACTTCCTTTTTCTTTAAGGGAGCAATTTTATTAATAGCTATTATGAAAGTGCTGATATCCTCATTTTCAAAGAATTCCTTTGTAAGGATATGCCTTGAATAGACCGGATACCCATCAACTCTCTTGCCCTGTCTATTTCGGTCATCGTCTATGAAACCTTTAATGCGGAAGTTACTTTTGGTATCGCCCTCTATCAATCGCTTGACTACGATTCCCATATCACCAGACCCATAAATGATTGCATTCTTCCTTATATGTGAAGTTGAAGTAGCAAATTCATAAAACATTTTAACAAAAACCCTGAAAGAAAAAAGAAGCACAACTACAGTAACCGAGTGGATAAGGAGTATTGAGAGCGGGATATCAAATATCTCATTCCATCCACTTCTTCTGCTAAACAGAGTAAGCGTAAAAAGAACAGCAAGCGCTGAAGCGGTCGTAAAAATTATTTTGTATGTATCTCTAAGTGTAGTATGACGTATCATACCTGCAAATGACTGGAATACCAGCATAAACAACAGGTAAACTGCCAGGACCAAAATTGATTGATTTAATGCTCCTGAAACATTAAAAGGACTGACCTCAAAATTATATCTTAGAATATAAGCAACAAGGAATGAAAACCAGACAACTGTTAAATCAATTAACAAAACCATCCATCTGGGCAACGAATGTTTATGGAATAATTTAAATAATCTTGTTTTAAACGAATTAATCATTGGTGCAATAGAATATATAAAATTAGTTAAAATATGTTAAATTTCTTTCTAAAAAGATGAATTCATTTTTGTATTATATCATCGATAAACATGCTTCCGCCCCGTCAGTCACAAAAGAAATGTCGTTCTTCTGACTGATAATGAGGCATGTAACTAAATTATTGTAACATTTGTTACAAATTCTTCCTAAACCATTCTACAGCTTCCTCAAGTCCTTCCCTTACATTAATGGTTGGTGAATAATGGAGAAGCCTGCCTGCTTTCTCAATTGATGCAAGTGAATGAGGAATATCCCCTGCTCTTTCAGGACCATAAAGCGGCTCAATTTCCACGATTTTCGCGTCAGATCGTCCTGCTATTTCGCGAATAGAATAAAACAATTCCTTCAGCGTCGTCCTCTCTCCATGGGCAACATTATATAACTGGTTAATTGCCTCCTTATTGCTTACAATAGCAGCAAGGTGGTTTGCCTGTATCACATTATTTATAAATGTAAAATCGCGTGAATTTGATCCATCACCATTTATAACAGGCCTTTCATGATTCATCAGCATCCCGACGAACTTTGGAATAACTGCTGCGTAAGCACCATCCGGATCCTGTCTGCGACCAAAAACATTGAAATACCTGAGACCTATTACCTCAATCCCATATGTTTTTGCGAAGTTGTCGGCAAAGAGCTCATCAGCATATTTTGTAATTGCATAAGGCGAAAGCGGGAGTCCGATCTTGTCTTCGACCTTAGGCAATCCAGGCTCATCACCATAAGTGGAAGAACTTGCAGCGTAGATAAATCTTTTAACGTGCGCCTCCTTGCTTGCAAAGAGAATCTTGACAAACCCTCCTATGTTCACATCAGTTGTCGAAACAGGATCTTTTATGGATCGCGGGACCGAACCAAGAGCAGCCTCATGGAAAACAAAGCTTATACCGCTTACTGCTTTCCTGCAATCGTCATAATTACGAATGTCTCCTTCAATAAGGCAGAATGAAGGATGCTTAATAAAATCTTTCAGGTTCTCCTTCTTGCCTGTCGAGAAGTTATCGAGGCAGGTGACATTATTTCCGGCTGCCAGCAGCGATTCAATGAGGTTTGAACCAATAAAACCAGCCCCTCCGGTAACCAGGACCTTGCTGTTTTTCAGAAGTCTATACATTCTTGTCCGAAATAGTAGTAACTATAATAGTAGAACAATTCAATCAGAATCAGGCCTTGTCAACCATATTTAATATCTCGCCGAGAATAAACTCTGCTGTTCTTCCATCGCCATAGAACCTGGGATACTGAAGTTCTCCGGTGTAATTATAAAACCTTATAAACTCATTTCTGATCTTTACCGGATCGGCATCGACAAGTACTGCAGTTCCGTTTTTTACAAGTTCAACCCATTCTGTCTCTTTCCTGAGAACAAGGCAAGGTTTGCGGAAGAAATGTGACTCTTTCTGAACACCCCCTGAATCAGTAGCAATCAATTTTGAAGTTTTCTCCAGCAGTGTCATCTCAAGAAAAGATACCGGCGGGATAATTTTAATAAACCGGCATTCTGAAAGTTCCTTATAAAGATCTGCGAGGTTCGTTTTAAGCGATATGATCGTTCTTGGGTGAAGGGGCATGACAAATTTTACAGCAAATTCTTCAGATAATGATTTAAAGGTCCGCAGGATTGCTTCAAGCCGTGAAATATCATCAGTATTAATTTCGCGGTGCACAGTGGCAAGGATGAATTTATCCTTCTCCAGACCCAGAACATCAAGGAATGCCGACTTCTTCTTCTCAGCCAGGCCGGCAAAGAAGAGAGTATTATCATACATAATATCGCCGGTAAGGTAAATCTTTGGATTGTCGATGGTATATGGAGGACTGTTTTCGGGTTTGAATCCTTCTTTCATAAGGTTTTTAAGGGCACTGTCGGTTGGTGCAAACAGCAATGTGGATGCATGATCGCTCATTATCCTGTTGATCTCTTCAGGCATGTTCTTGTTAAAGGATCGAAGTCCGGCTTCTATGTGAATGACCGGGAAATGAAGTTTTGAAGCTGCCAGAGCGCCGGCAAGGGTTGAATTCGTATCGCCATAGAGAACGACACAATCGGGTTTTTCCTTCAGCAGTATTTCTTCAATACCTGTTATCATCAGCGAGGTCTGGCGTCCATGATGAGCAGAGCCGACTCCCAGGTTATAATCAGGCTTGTGAATTTCAAGTTCATCAAAAAACACCTGTGAAAGCTCCTTGTCATAATGCTGACCGGTATGAAGAAGAATCTCCTTTATCTTACCCGGAAACTGTGTTTTGATAGTCCTACTAATAGCTGAAGCCTTTATAATCTGAGGCCTCGCTCCTACTATATTTATTAGTTTGATAAACGACATTGACAGGTAAGTTCTATTAATACAAATTTAGCAAAATATCTAACATCGAAAAGTTATTCAAACGACAGGGCATCACAATTAATGGATGCCCTGTCGTTTATTTAAGACGTAATTTTATTTTGCGTAGTTGACCGCCCTTGTCTCCCGTATTACAGTAATTTTTATTTGCCCCGGGTAGGTCATTTCATTCTGGATCTTCTTTGCAATCTCAAATGACAGACTTTCAGCTTCCTTATCCGTGACTTTCTCAGCGCCAACAATAACACGCAATTCCCTTCCTGCCTGTATTGCATAAGTTTTCATTACGCCGGGATATTGGAGCGCAAGCGATTCAAGCTCTTTCAGACGCTTGATATAAGATTCGACAACTTCCCTCCTGGCACCAGGGCGAGCGCCTGATATAGCATCGCAAACCTGGACAATCGGTGCAATCAAGGTGGTCATTTCTATCTCATCATGGTGTGCTCCGATGGCATTGCATATCTCGGGTTTTTCCTTGAATTTTTCTGCCATTTTCATACCGAGGATAGCATGTGGAAGTTCCGGCTCATCGTCAGGAACTTTTCCTATATCGTGAAGTAACCCTGCCCGTTTTGCAAGTTTTGAATTGAGTCCGAGTTCAGCAGCCATTATTGAACATAGATTTGCTACTTCGCGTGAATGCATAAGGAGATTCTGACCATATGATGAACGGTACTTCATTTTCCCGATAAGCCTGATGAGCTCAGGATGAAGGCCATGTATTCCGAGGTCTATGGTTGTTCTTTTACCTACTTCGAGGATCTCTTCTTCGACTTGCTTCCTGGTTTTTTCGACGATCTCTTCTATCCTGGCAGGATGAATCCTTCCATCTGTTACCAATTGATGAAGAGCCAGCCTGGCGACTTCTCTCCTTATCGGATCGAAAGCTGAAAGGACAATTGCCTCAGGAGTATCGTCGACAATAATTTCAACACCAGTAGCAGCTTCAAGAGCACGGATATTGCGACCTTCCCTTCCAATGATCCTTCCCTTCATTTCATCTGATTCAATATGGAATACGGTAACTGCGTTCTCAATTGCATTTTCAGCAGCAACACGCTGAATTGTCTGAATCACAATTCTCTTTGCTTCCTTATTGGCAGTCATTTTGGCTTCGTCGAGTATTTCATTGATATACGACATTGCACCTGTCTTAGCCTCCTCCTTCAATGAGTCGATAAGGTGATTTTTTGCTTCTTCAGCAGAAAAGCCGGAAATTGATTCAAGCTGCTCTACCTGCTGCCTGTGAAGCCTGGTCAGCTCTTCATTTTTCTTTTCAATAATCTCGAGCTGGGAATTAAGATTCTCGTGTATGGTATCGGCTTCATTCTTTTTTCTCTGAGTCTCCTCGAGCTTTTGGGAGAGTGTAAGTTCCTTCTGTTTTATTCTGCTTTCAGCCTGATTGATCCTGCTGTTTTTTTCGTTAATTACTTTCTCGTGCTCGGTTTTCAGCTGAAGGAATCTCTCCTTTGCCTGAAGAATTTTCTCTTTTCGAATAACCTCGGCTTCGGTTTCCGCCTCGGAAATTATCTTCCTGCTCCTGGTTTTGAGCGCCTGTTGCCATATAATGTATGAAAGGCAAAAACCAAGAACAAGCGCAGCTGCACAAAATAATATCGTCAGCCCATTTATTGTCGGTATCAATAGTGTCATCATTTGTTCGTTAAGTTATATTAATAAAAAACCCGCAAAGTTCCTTCAGCTTTTATAAAACCCCATATCATAAATGGCTGGAGCTACTAATCCGGTTTGAACTTCCACTGTTCCGCCGCGAGGCGGAAGCCCGACGAATCGGGATGAGGCCTGTTCTACCCGGACTAAGGGTTACTCCAAAGTTTTAACTGTTGAGTTTCAAAAATGAATGAAGAAACAGTGCGGGCAATTTCTTTTGCTATGTTAAAGAACGCTGTTACTCTTTTTTTTCAAGAACTGAATCGATCTTCTGAATCAGTTCGTTAATGGCATCGGGAAGGTAAT
>Ga0209540_10002471_pt1 | contig 13171 bp, 12 predicted proteins | sample BarGraIncu01121A_FD_184501 | JGI IMG/M metagenome (GOLD analysis project Ga0209540, IMG submission 184501) | Arctic peat soil microbial communities from Barrow, Alaska - Barrow Graham LP Incubations 011-21A (SPAdes) (version 2) | ecosystem: Environmental > Terrestrial > Soil > Wetlands > Peat... | reverse complement strand
CACAAGCCGATCCCGGCAGAAATATATTACTCAACTGTCTTGGGAACCTTGAAGCTGCCGTCCTTTTGGGCGGGTGCATTCGATAGAATGGCGTCGCGGCGGTCGCCGTTGGTTACAACATCTTCACGGTACACATTCGTAATCGGAAATGCGTGCGAAAGAGGCTCCACCGAATCGGTATCCAGTTCGTTGAGTTTATCAATATATCCCAGAATAGAGCCCAGGTCGATTCTGGTCTTTTCTTTCTCTTCCTCTGTAAGGCGGATTCTTCCAAGCTTTTCCAGATAAGAGATCAGATCCAAAGTAATGTCCATTATTCTTCCTCCAGTAAGGGCAGCAGACGCGTCATAACAACTGTTCGTCAGGGCTCAAAACGGTCAGGATATCTTGTATCAGGGAGTGAGACGGTTCATATCCCTCGGGAACAGGGAACTGTAACGCACATTATTATCGTCGAAAAGCTTCATGCAGAGACGCTCAAGCCCAAGTCCGAGTCCTCCGTGCGGCGGCATTCCGTATTTATGAATCATAAGATAGTCGGAAAAACTATCCGGGTCCAGGCCCTTTTGAATCATCTTATCAACCTGTTCCTGATATGTATGGATACGCTGTCCGCCTGTGGTGATTTCCATTCCGCGGAACAGGAGGTCGAAAGATAATGTGTATTTGGGATCCTCCGGATCCTCCATCGCATAGAAAGGCCGCTTCTTAACCGGATAATGCGTCACAAAGACCAGGTCGCTGTCGTATTTCTCTTTGAAATAGCGGCCGATAAGCTGTTCCTCAATAGGCTCGAGATCATACGGGTCTTTGATCTTATGCCCGTACTCGGCAGCAACCAGCTCCTTGGCGTCGCGGAACTTTACTGTCGGAATCTTAGTAATAACCGGAATATCCATGCCAAGAGCTTTGCAGTCACGCGCATAGTCCCTGCGGAGAAGATCGAAAATGTACGACAGGCATCCTGTTTCCATTGCCATGATATCTTCGAAACCCTTGATATATCCCATCTCAAAATCAAGGCTGACATATTCATTCAGATGGCGGACCGTGCTGTGTTTTTCAGCACGAAATACCGGACCGACCTCATAGACACGCTCAAAAACACCGACCATTGTCTGCTTATAGAATTGCGGGCTCTGCGCAAGAAAGCCCTTCTTCCCAAAGTAGTCCATACGGAAAACATTGGTTCCGCCCTCGGCATTGCCTCCGACGATCTTCGGGGTCCGGATATCGGTAAAATTATTGGCATCCAGGAATTCACGGAAACCGCGGACGACCCCGGCCTGAATACGGAAGCGTGCTCTGAGCTCGCCTGAGCGCAGGGTAATCGGACGGTTATTCAAATCGGTATCAAGATTAATACCCAGCTTCCTCTTGGAAATATTAATCGGAAAATCTTCTGAGGGAGAGGAAAGAAGTATTATTCCGTCGGCGCGGACTTCCACACTGCCCGGGGCACGGGGTTCTTCATGGGCCAATCCCTGAAGCTCAACGGTACACTCAGACTTAAGCACATCAAAAACACTCTGGTCACCTGATGACTTGTCCCAGAAACACTGGACTAATCCGGCAGGAATGCGAACGATGATAAATGCAAAATCGCCCATGTCGCGAATATTATGTACAGCACCATGAAGATGAGCCGGAAGATTCATTTTTGCAGAATTCAATAGCCCTTCATACGTTGTAACCTGCAGAACTTCGCTGCCTGATGTATATTCCATATGTCTTATGTCCCCTTTACTCATTGAAAAACTGCTGAAAATAACACACTTCGCTTGATTTTTATCTAAAAAATTCTATCACGGACTACTCTTAAGTGCAAGTGAAACGGTCTTTTGATATCGTCAGACCGCAAAAAACAGGCTTTCCGGGCCTTGCTCAGCAATATTCACTGCTTCCTCATTGTCCGGCTGTTTTCTGACCTGGCTGTCTCTTCCGGAAAATGCACGCCTCCGTGCTTTACCTTGCTGACTGCCTCGGTTGTTCTGGACACGCCGAGCTTATGCAGAATACTTCGAATTTGTGATTTAATCGTACTTTCAGATTTATTAAGAGTCTCCTGAATCTGTAAACGGCTGGCATTTTGTTCAAGCTGCTCCAGAATCTGATATTCCTGCTCCGTCAGTAACTGCGCAATGTTCTCCCTGCGTAAAGATGCATATGATTTGGCCAGAATCGTGGCCGGGGAAAAATCGCCTCTCATATGTTTTAAGATTGCCGGCAGAAGAAGCTCGCAGTTGCTCTTCTGCATATAGTCGATAGCTCCCGCCGCTACAGCATCGACAACATTTTTGTCTGATTCTGCGGCTGTCAGAACAATTACATCCGTCGAGGGAGAAGCATCCAAAATAGCTATCGTTGCCGATATACCAGACTGCCATGCGTGTCCAAGATTCACATCCACCAGAAAAACGTCCGGTTTTTCTTTTCTTGCAATAGCAACGGCATCCAGTTGGGTTGTTGCCTTCCCGACAATTTCTATTTCCGGTGCCCGCTCCAATAAAGATGCAATCGCGTCAATCCAAACAGCTTCATCATCCAGGATTGCAATTCTATATTTCTCTTCCAAAAGAATCCACGCCCCCTATTTTATTTGCCGGGAAAATCAGTTCGGCCACCGTTCCGCCAAGGGGCGCGGCGCGAAGATCAAACTGGGCACCATGAAGTTCAACGACCTTTTTTACATAGTATAAACCCAGTCCGTAGTGATTACTGCCGACTTTCGTAGTAAAAAGAGGAGTTCCGACGAATCTCCATTGCTTTTTGGCGATTCCGCATCCGTTATCAGTTATCTGGATAACCAATTTACCCCTGCGGTTATATGTATGTATCAACAGACGGGCGCTGTTATCATCGCCCACAGCTTCCATGGCATTGTTGATCAGGTTCAAAAACACCTCATGCATATGGACCGGATCACAATAGAGCAGCGGGCTGAATTCCCAGCGTTTCTCAATATGAACCTGTTTGTTCGGGTAGGTCATCATGCTCTGGTCAATCGCCTGCTGGAACACGCGAAGTACCGAACACATTTCTGGAGTAATCCTGACCGGCTGAAATTTCAGATGAATCCGGTCCAGAATAGCAAGCGTATGCTCACAGGTATCCATAGCCAGGTCAATATCTTTTTGAATGGACACCTTTTCCATACTATCCTGCTGTGTGTGGTACTGTGCATTCTGCAGTGTCAGACGTATTGTTATAAGACTGTTTTTAACAGCATGATGGAGGACTCCTGTGCTTTGAATAACAGCCTGCTGCGTCTGTTCACGAGTTGCATTCTCCTGATGAATGTGCAGCCCCATTGCGCTTTTCCTGATTGCGAAAAACAAGAACATAGCCGTTACATAAAGAATCAGATAAATATTAAGATTCCATGCTCCGACGATCCCCGTCGAAGGAACAATATAGCTCAGAAAGAAAAACATCAGCGATGAGGGGACAGCCAGGAGGCAGTTGACGGCATTATCCGCACGGGCCGTACGATCCTTCTCCCTGATCCAGGTCATTATAAGAAAGTATGACGATATAAGAAAGTACGGGGCCATCATGAATGTCATGATCTGTGTATTATGCGTTCTTACTTCCGGAGATACCACATAGGCAGGCGCAAACATGTTAAGCGCCTCAAACGCCAGATAAGCACTGATTGCCGGAATGGCCATAAGAAATGACACCACAATCTGCTTCCACGTCTTGCGGGGCATTTTTTTGGCAGCGTAGAGCGCATATACTGCTAAAGAAAAAGGTCCCCAGAAATAGTTCATTGAAGCAAGAAAAGCCAGCAGCAGGCGCACCCAATCATATATCTTAGCCGGTTCCTGAAGAAGTACGGCCAGCCCTCCGCAGCCAAAGAAAAAAAAAGCGCAGCCGCTCCAAAAATTAGCGGTGGTCCGCCCATCGCTGATCCAGAGAAATACTGCAATTGTCCACAGGAACAGAAATACCAGAAACAATCCTGCACCCCCCATATTCCAATCTTATTATACGGGGAAATATGATCACTTTGCAAAGTATTCCGTACTATTTTCATGTTTTTCTATGTTATTTTGCTGCTGATATATGGTGTTATCCGGCATTCGTATATATACTAACTCTTTTCGTAAATTTCTCCCCCTGACCCCTTCCCTGACTCCCGACTCTGCGCTAAAAAGAAAAACCACGATTGTGAGAACAAAATCTCACAATCGTGGTTTCCAAAAATTATACTGTGCTGATTGAGCATGCTCTGAGCCTGTCGCGGGCGAACCCCGGGTTATCCCCGGGTTATCCTTGGGTAGACCCCTGATATGTCTTAGGCAGCTGTCAGTACGAACTGAGGAAGCACTTCCTGCTCGGAAATATATGCTTCATATTTCGCGGAAGTAAGAGAAGAAATTGCATCTACTGTCCAGTCCTTCTCTGTTCCAACAAAGTACATTACGTGATAGCCGTATTCCGTCTTAACAATTCCGGTATCTCCCGGCTTTCTTGCTGTATCATAGCACCATGCTTCAAACTCGGCTACCATGTCTCCGGTTGCAACCGTGTACTCAGCAGACTCCGAAGCCGATGTGTCTGCAAGAGCCGCATCACCTAAGGCAACCATATCTTCATACGATGTAATCTTGGCGAGAGTTGCATCTGCTGCTGCTTTTGCCTTGGCAAGCTCTTCCGTTGTAGCATCTGTTGTGCTTGCTACACCTATAGGAGCCCAATAGAGGATATGACGTACTTTCGGAAGATCTGTGTTGGTATACGAATCTGCGTTTGCAGTATAGAAGGTCTGTAATTCCGCGTCTGTGAACGTATAGTCCTTCTCGAGGCCGGTCATGTAATCTCCTGCGACAAGGTAACGTAAAATAATCGGATCAAGAGTGGCCTTGCTGGCCTGATCACCGTACATTGTTGTCAGATATGCATCGAGAGACAGACTGGCGGTGTCCGCATAGGTCTGAACGCTCGTGTAAAAACTGTCGATTGTGTTCTGATCGGCTTCCGTGATTGTCATTCCGGCTGCATCTGCATAGGATGCAAGAATGTACGTATCCTTCAGCTGCTTCAAAGCTGAATCCTTAATGTAATCTCCCCATGTCTTTGTCTCGTATCCTGCAAGCGAACAGGCAGATGTAAGATCAAAGGAACCGTCAGCGGCAGACGTTGGGACTGCTCCATAGGATGCATATTGTGCATAGTTGGAATAAATCGTGTAATAGTAGAAATCATATTCTGCAGCCGGGATAGTCTCTCCGTTGATTGTCAGTGTTGCCGGAGCAACGCTTGGCAGTACTGTCGGGGCAACGGCAGCAGCAGCTGTGGTAGCGGCGGCAGCGGCGGCAGTCGTTCCTGCATCCTGTGTTAATACAACGGTAGAATCTGTTGCAGCCGCAGCGGTTGCAGCCGCAGCGGTTGTATCCGTAGTTGTGGGTTTGGTGCCGCAGGCAGAAAGAAGAGTGGTTCCGGTCACCATCATGGCAACAGTAAGAATCATGGCAAGGGTCTTTTTCAAGGTGTTATTCATTATAGTTCTCCTTTAGGTAAAATCAACTGAAGTCGGATATCCCGGCTTCTTTATAGAAGAAGGATACAACTCAGAAATGTGTGTACATTGGAAATTATATCACAGCTTCCCGCCTTATCTAGGTAGAAAACGCGGCAAAGCATAGGCAAAATGCACTCTTATGACAGTTCAAGATAGATTGGACAATGATCTGAACCTTCCATCTCGCTGATCATTCCAGAATCAATTACCCTGTTTCTCATTGATTCACTTACGAAAAAATAGTCGATACGCCAGCCGGCGTTTCTATTTCTGGCAAAAGTTTTGTATGACCACCATGTGTACATTTTGTCTTTGTCCGGATAAAGCATCCGGTATGTGTCGATAAGTCCCTTTTCCGCAAAAGTATCCATATAAGCGCGTTCGGTCGGTAGGAAGCCCGAAATGTTGGCATTTGCTGCCGGATTAGCCAGATCTATCTCACGATGTGCCGTATTTACATCGCCGGTCACGATAATATTCCTGCCCTTTGCCAACTGCGCCGCAATTCGGGCAAGAAAGCAGTCATAGAATTCGAGCTTAAACTGAACTCTCTCCATCCCTTGTCCGCCGTTGGGAAAATAGATGTTATAAAGGATAAAGTCTCCGAAATCAAGCTCAATGGTCCGGCCTTCATGGTCAAAACGATCCTCACCGAGCCCGAAAGAGACGGAAAGCGGTTCAATTTTCGAATAAACCGCAGTCCCGGAGTAGCCTTTTCTGTCGGCACTGTGAAAGTAACTCTTAAATCCCGGGATTTCTGTAAGCTCAGCGTCAAGCTGATCCGGCTGAGCTTTTGTCTCCTGAAGGCAAAGTATATCAGCATTCATGGAGAGCAGATTTTCTGCAAACCCCTTTTTTGCTATCGCGCGGATTCCGTTGACATTCCAGCTGATTAATCTCATAGTAACCTCATAGGACTTGCGCGCCGGATCTGAAAAGTCCGACGGTTGTGCAGTAATTGCAGGGCGGTTTTCAGACGGTAATTGACCGGATATGCAGGAAATCATCGACAAATGATCTGTTTTTGTGTTTCTATTATAGCAAATGAGGAGCAAATATGAATTATTCAAATCAGATAGATACGACCCCCGCTCTTTCACCCGAAGCTGCGGCGGCTCTCTATGAGACAACGCCGGTAGATATCGCTGTCATCGGCGGCGGTCCTGCAGGTTGTTCAGCCGCTATCAACGGCCGCACCCGCGGAAGAAGTGCCGTCATTCTTTCCGGTGATTACCGTAACAGTCCTCTCTATAAGGCGTCCGTAGTTGAGAATATGCCCGGGCTTCCCGGGAAAAGCGGAGCACAGCTTCTTGATCTTTTTCATGAGCACGCAGCAAGTCTCGGCTGCGTGTATTTCAAGGGCCGCGCACTCGTTGTTATGCCGACTGATTTCGGCTCGTCCAAAACCGGCCCGAATCCGGGCTTTCAAGTAGCATACGGCAATCAGTTCCTCATGGCCCGATCCGTCATACTTACGACCGGAGTTGCAGCGGCGAAGCCCTATCCGGGAGAAGATAAATACCTCGGACGCGGCGTAAGCTACTGCGCAACCTGTGACGGCATGTTATACAGAGGACGCGATGTCGCGGTCATTGCCAAATCCGGGGATGCCGTCGAAGAAGCCCTGCATCTTAGCAAAATCGGCTGTAAAGTCACTCTTTTTGTTAATCCGGCCGATCTGAAGCGTTGGAATATTTCTCTTCCCGACAATACCTTTGTCCGCGTCCTCAACTCATCAGGTTTCAAGATCGAAGGCGACGATTTTGTATCACATATTGTCACGGATCAGGAAACTATCGCTGTAACCGGTATCTTTATCCTGCGTTCGACCATCGCTCTGGGATCGCTTTTATCCGGGCTCGCATTAGATAACAGTTATATCCGGACCGACAAAAGTATGTCGACGAATATTCCCGGTGTGTTTGCGGCCGGTGACTGCACCGGCAAGCCGCTCCAAATTGCCAAAGCACTTGGGGAAGGTCTCGTTGCCGCCCTTTCCGCCGATACATATCTTACGGCGCGGGAAGCGGCTGCTTCAGCCCACACGCAAAAGGATGGTATAAAATGATCTCACAACGACCCCTGCGTATTCTGGTTGTCTTTACCGGAGGCACCATCTCCAGCCGGTTTGCAGACGGCGCTTTTGCGATGAGCAGCGCTCCTTTTTTGCTTCTTGACAGAGTCCCTGCTGAAGAATTCCAGTTTGTGACTTATGAGCCCATGCAGGTATTCAGCGAGAATATGACACCGGAGATGCTGCTTGATCTCTTTGGGCTAATTTACGAATATATTGAAGATCAGATTTTTGACGGCATGATTATCGCACACGGTACGGACACATTGGCCTATACGGCACAGCTAAGCAATATCCTTTTGTCCGGTCTTGGATTTCCAGTTGTCATCCTGGGCAGCAAACGTCCTTTGGACGACCCGAACAGCGACGGCCGACCGAACTTTCTCAATGCACTCGCCCTTATTAAGCACGTCGTCTCAGGCGTGTACGTCGTGAGCCGTGTAAGTGACGGAACCGATTATGTGCATGCGGCCGGTCAGATCATGCAGGCTGATGCACAGACAGATGATTTTGAGAGTTATAAAGGTCAGTTCTTTGGTGTCCTGCGTGAAGGCAAACTGATAAAAAATGCCGATTACAGCAAGCATTCCCACACATATAACCCCGGGGAATTGTTTGCACAAGCTGCAGGTCTTCGTGTAAATCCGCCCAATAAGACAGTTCTACTGCTTGACGCCTGCGTCGGCATGAATTACCGGATGCAGGATATGACACGTTCGGAATTCTCGTATGTGCTTCAGCGCCTGTATCATTCAGGGACCGGCTGCACGGCACCGCGGCAATCGCCCTATTCCCTTCTTTTTCTACAGGATTTATGCAGGGAAAATCATAAACGTCTATTTATTGCGCCGATTGAATCGGAGCGTACCCCATACACCACAACAGGCGAACTTCTCAAAGCCGGCATTACACCCGTATATAACCGTCCTGTCGAGTCTGTTTGGGCCGGCCTCCTTGTCTGTACATGGCTTCATATAGATCCGGATCAATTCTTTGCGACAGAATGACCGCCGACAAAAAGAGCGTCTCCATTGAATCGGAGACGCTCTTTTGCCTGCACGAGGCCCTTATTAGTACATCATTTCTAATCTACTGTTGTTTTAGATTTCGATGCCCTTATGAATCCAAAAAACAGCGGGTGCGGACGGTTCGGACGGGATTTGAATTCAGGATGGAACTGACAGCCCACAAACCATGGATGATCTGCTATCTCAATCATCTCGACGATACGTTTGTCCGGCGAAATTCCTGCAAGAATAATTCCGTTCTTCTCGAACTGTTCACGGAATTTGTTGTTGATCTCGTATCTGTGGCGATGACGTTCATATATAAGTTTTTTCCCGTACACTTCGTATGACTTGGATCTCTCATCAAGTTCACACGGATATTGTCCGAGGCGCATTGTCCCTCCGAGAACAGTCACATTCTCCTGTTCGGGCATCAGGTCGACCACCGGATACGGAGTCTCCGGGTCAAGCTCAGAGCTGTTTGCTCCGGTCAGGCCGAGCACATTCCTTGCAAATTCTATTACGGCAATCTGCATTCCCAGGCATATGCCGAAAAACGGGACCTTGTTCTCTCTGGCATATTTGGCGGCCTCGATCTTGCCTTCCGTTCCGCGTGTTCCAAACCCGCCCGGAACAAGAATTCCTTCAACATCACTGAAAATTTCTTTTGCTGTTTCCGGTGTAACATCATCCGCTTCCACCCACTTGATTTTGAGTTTTGTGTGATTCAGAGCGCCGGCATGTGTCAGGGATTCGACAACAGAAAGATAGGCGTCGTGCAGCGCGACATATTTACCGACAATTGCAATCGTCGTAGTACCTTTGGGACAGGAAAGATTGTGAGACAGCGCCTTCCACTCGGTAAGATCAGGAACTATCTTGCCGAACCCGAATCTCTCGCAGACGACATCGGCGAGACCCTGCTCCTCAAGAGCAAGCGGTACGTCATAGAGAATTTTCAGCGTCTTATTCTCGAACACGCACTTCTTCGGAACGTTGCAGAATAAGGCAATCTTATTCTTTAAATCCTCGGTCAGGCCGATTTCTGTCCTGCACACGAGAATATCGGGCTGGATACCCTGTGATAACAGCTCTTTTACAGAATGCTGCGTAGGTTTGGTCTTCTGTTCATCCGAAGCAGATAAGTACGGTAACAATGTTACATGAATGAAAAGGCAGTTCTCCCGTCCAACATCAAACGCAAATTGACGAGCCGCTTCAATAAACGGAAGAGATTCAATATCTCCAACCGTTCCGCCGATCTCAATCAACGCGACATCATAGTCATCCTTGCCCGCTTTCATGCGTTCTTTTATCTCATTGGTAACGTGAGGAATAACCTGGACCGTTCCGCCAAGATACTCACCGTTTCTCTCTTTGCGGAGAACAGTGTCGTAAATCCGGCCTGAAGTAACGTTGGAGTTCTGGGTGAGATTCTCATCAATAAATCTCTCGTAGTGTCCGAGATCGAGATCTGTCTCCGCTCCGTCATTTGTAACGAAGACTTCACCGTGCTGATAGGGGTTCATGGTACCCGGATCAATATTAAGATAAGGGTCGAACTTCTGCATGGTAACACGTATGCCCCTACATTTGAGGAGACGCCCCAGAGAAGCCGCTGTAATACCCTTTCCTAAGCCCGAAACCACACCGCCTGTTACGAAAATGTATTTCATCGACATAATTCTTAGCCTCCCGTCAGATGTTTTTATAATCATCTACGGGATTCAATTGTACTAAAAATCAGGCTCTCAAGCAAGTAAAAAACGCAATTAGTCTGCCCATATCCTGCACATTAAATAACAATTCATAAAATAGTCATAGTTTCCTGCAGATGCCCTGTTAATTTTGTCATTTTGAATAATGCCGGTACGAAGCAGGAGAATTTCTGCCGCTCCACTCTCCAAACCGGCGGAAAGTACCTCATGGTTTCAAAGAACGTAAACTTTCACTGATGACCCTGTCCTGGTAATCAATGACGGCACGAAGCGCAAGATGTGATTTCTCGGGTAGGTCCCGGGTGTCGAATCTCTCCAGAATCTGTTTATTTCTTCGTGCATCACAAAGCTGTCCAAGTGTCTCCTGAGCCTTTTTAAGTTCGATGCCGTTAATTCCGAGCTTGCTTTCCATCAACGGCTCAAGACTATTAAGAACATACCGCAGCTTCTTGGCTTTAATCCTCAGTGCATGTACTACTGCCGCGTCTCCATAATCCACTGAGGCAGCCTCCTGTTCAAATTCTTCAAAAAGTCCGGAAAAAGACTTACTGATCTGCGTCTCAATAGATTCACGCTTATCTATATTGTTCTTCCATTCGATTTCTTCGAGTCCATCCTCAATGTCATGAAAAGAGGTTATGATGTCAGTTGTCGAGACGCCGGCGACGACCCTGCCCTCCTCCCTCAGACGCTCTTCCTTTAATATCGCAAAGATGGACGAATCACCGGATATTTGCCCGGATATTTGCCCGGATATTTGCCCGGATATTTGGTCGGATATTTGGTCGGGATGGTCTTTAGCAAAAGTTTCACAGGCCTGCCATAACACATCGAGTTCCCTTATGTATGAGAATTCAGCCACGACAGACTTAAGAACGGCCTGCATGGCGGCATTCTGCTTAGCCTTCTGAAATGGTTTGATGAATGTCAGAAGGGAGCGCAGCTTGCGTATCGATATCCGCAGCTGATGAGCGGTCTCCGGTTCAGATGGGTCCTTAAGGAAGTTGTCACGCTCTGTAAGTATCTGATGAGCGTGCATGATAAGCGTCTCACGGATTTTCCCGAGAGTTTTGGATGAACCGGTTTTGTCGGAGAGCATTTCCATCCGTTCCGGCTGGAGAAACCACTGAAGTTCGGACGTCCCGGGATCTCCCTTTTGATAGACGAAGCCAGCGGCAGCGCCCTTTTTGAAAGGAAGAAACGCTCCGCACAGAGCCTGCGACCAATAACCCATGTAAGGCTCATGCCCAACCACAATAATCGTGCAGTCAGCTGATTGATCCAGCTCTTCTACGGCGTTCCAAAATCCGTTGAAATAACCCTCTGCGATAAATTCACAGTTTATAACCTTTTCTACATTGAAAATATCTGCGGCAATCTCCGCCGTCTCCACGGCGCGGACCAGAGGACTCGTCCAAATCTGCCGTTCCTGATGTTCATCCAGAAAAGGCAGAAGAGAAGGGAGCGTGTCGGCAAGCCTTTGTCTGCCCTTTACCGTTAGGCGTCTGCTGAAATCACTTTTATCTTCCGAACAGGTTTCGGCAATTCCATGCCGGATAAAAACAAATTGAATAGTCATTATGTTCCACCCCCATGTTGATCAGAGGCCAATGATCAGGCACGAATATACGTACTGCACCTACATAATATCAAAAATATATGATCACGGCACATTTCCCCCGCATAATACACCGTATAATACACCGTATAACGAGCCGTTTATTAACCCGCATCTCAACTGCCGCAACTTTACCTTTCCATTACTTTCAAATAATTGTATAATTTCATTTGTGTTCTTCCCAAATAATAGAAAATGCAGGTGAAAATATGAAGCCCAACGGCACTAAACGAGTTATTGACTGGTTGTTTCGATTTGTAAAAGGAATATTCATCGGGTCCGGTGCAATTCTTCCGGGTGTCAGCGGCGGGGCGCTTGCCGCAGTATTTGGCATCTACGAAAAAATGATTGAATTTCTTTCCGACTTACGCAAAGACTTTATCAAAAACGTAATTTTCTTCATTCCGGTCGGACTCGGCGGAATTTTCGGATTCTTCGTCCTTTCGATTCCTCTTGTATATCTGGTGGGACCGGACGAAGTCCATCCGGGCGTTGCTGTAATCCAGACAATCTGGTGCTTTATAGGCTGTATTCTCGGCACAATGCCTTCTCTCTATAAAGAAGCCGGCAAAGAAGGACGCAAGCCGCGTCATCTGGTAATCGCAGGTATTACCGCCGTTCTGGCATTTGCAGGACTGTTGGCCGCTAAGCTCTTCCTTAATACGGAAGTTCCGCTGAATTTCGGCACCTGGGTCATGGCCGGAATCATCTTCGCACTCGGTGCCATCGTTCCCGGACTTAGCCCTTCCAACTTTCTACTGTACCTCAAGATGTACGGTCCTCTGATGCAGGGCGTCAAGGACCTTGATCTCGCCGTTATAATTCCCGTCGGTATCGGCGGTGTACTATGCGTCCTTGGGTTTGCCAGGCTGATGAAATATATCTTGAAAAAGGCATACGCCAATGTATTTCACGTCATTCTCGGCGTCGTAATTGCATCCACCGCTATAATTGCCTTCACGCCAGACTATTCCGGCATCAATGCAGGCATCGTTATCGTCAGCATTATTCTATTTCTGGCTGGTCTTGCACTCGGACTTTTCATGGGCTGGCTCGAAAAGAAATACAAGCCTGAATTAGAACATAACGATCCGGTATAATACACAAAACAACCCGGCATAATGTAAAAGCTGCTTCAGATCATCGCGGTCTGAGGCAACTTCTTATTTATCTCTACGAAACGACATGTTCAGAACCTTGAGAGTAATAAACACTTCGTAGATCGGA
>Ga0209540_10002470_pt1 | contig 13171 bp, 10 predicted proteins | sample BarGraIncu01121A_FD_184501 | JGI IMG/M metagenome (GOLD analysis project Ga0209540, IMG submission 184501) | Arctic peat soil microbial communities from Barrow, Alaska - Barrow Graham LP Incubations 011-21A (SPAdes) (version 2) | ecosystem: Environmental > Terrestrial > Soil > Wetlands > Peat... | reverse complement strand
CGACGCTGAAAAATACAATCCTGAGGCTGACAGCGAGATATGCGCGAATTATTCCAGAAAGAATCATAAGGCAAAACAGGAGAACAAGAAAAACCTTCAGAGGGAATTCGGCCTTGAAGAAAGGGATGTTCCTGTAATATCCGCCGTGACGCGCCTTGAGGATCAGAAGGGAATCGACATATTGATGGAGTCGATGGCCACATTTGTGAAGGACTGCCAGTTTATAATCCTTGGATCGGGTAAAAGAACATACGAAGAACAATTGAAATCCTTATGTTTGAGGTATCCAGGGAAGATTGCTGTGAAGATCGGTTACTCGTTAGAGGATGCAAAAAAAATATATGCCGGAAGCGACATCTATGTAATGCCGTCATTGTATGAGCCAGGCGGTATTGGACAGCTTATAGCAATGAGGTACGGAACGGTTCCTGTAGTGAGAAATACAGGCGGTCTTAAAGACACTGTTATAGATTTTGACAAGGACATGAAAAAAGGAAACGGTTTTGTATTCGAAAAATACTCGCATAAAGATTTGAATCTTGCGCTGCAAAGGGCTATCGAGCACTATAATACATCCGACTGGAACAGCATAATTGAGAACTGCATGAAATATGATTCGTCATGGAAAAAAGCAGGTAGGAAGTATGCTGATCTGTATAGAAATCTTGTTTAGGAAGGTGCATGTGAATGATTTATTATGATTCACACAGTCTATTTTACAAAAGCCCTTTTGGAGCCGTTAAAACAGATGAAAACTTGAAACTCAGGTTGAGAGTTGAGATGTCTGAAAGGCCTTTATGCGTCAGTCTTAGGCTCTGGACAGGGGAACATGAAATCAAGGTTATGATGACTCCGGAATATGATCCCATGGTATTTTCATGTGAGTTCAGAGCACCTTCAGAACCCTGCGTTATGTGGTATTATTTCATAGTGGAAACAAGGAACGGAACATTTTACTACGGCAACAACAAAGCACTGCTGGGCGGGCAGGGAAAAGTCTATGATTATCCGCCTGATTCTTACCAGATCACTGTTTACAGGAGGGATTACAAAACCCCTGACTGGTTCAAGGAAGGGATGATGTATCAGATATTTGTTGACAGGTTTTTCAACGGAAATGAGGACGGCTCCCTGAATGCAAAAGAGGGCGATTACATTATCCATAAATATTGGGATGAGGTACCGGAATACGGACAGGAGAATTACAAGGCTAACGATTTTTTTGGAGGCAACTTGAAGGGAGTAACAAAGAAGCTCCCTTATCTGAAAGAGCTCGGAATAAATATAATATATCTTAATCCGATATTCGAAGCTTATTCAAACCACAAGTACGATACCGGAGATTACACGAAGATAGATCCGATGTTCGGAGATGCCGGCGATTTCAGGCAGCTTTGCAGTACAGCAAAGGAAAACGGCATAAGTATAATACTGGATGGAGTATTCAACCATACTGGAAGCAACAGTGTCTACTTCAATAAGGATGGTAAATACGATGAACTAGGCGCATATCAATCGGTGGATTCAAAATACTACCCATGGTATAAATTCGCAAACCATCCTGATGAATATGAGAGCTGGTGGGGATTTAAAACACTACCAAATGTAAATGAACTTGAAGAGTCATATGAAGATTTTATAGTATTTTCTGATGACAGCATTGTTAAAAGATGGCTGAGGGAAGGTGCATCAGGATGGCGGCTTGACGTGCCTGACGAGCTTCCGGAGAAATTCATAAAGGATATCAGGAAAGAAGTTAAAAAGGCAAATAGCGATTCAGTAATTATTGGCGAGGTTTGGGAAGATGCTTCCAACAAAGTTTGCTATGGTGAAATGAGGAGCTATTTTCTAGGAGACGAATTGGATTCGGTAATGGACTATCCCTTCAGGAGCATAATTATAAGTTTCCTGCATGGAGAGATCGACGGTGACAGATTCAGGGAGGAGGTGCTTAGCCTGTACGAAAACTACCCTGCTGAGAGTTTCTATTCGCTTATGAATTTGATCGGAAGCCATGACAGGGCCAGAATAAAAACTGTACTAGGTGAAGCACCCTTGGAATACAACCTTAGTATAGAAGAGATTGCAAATTACAGGCTGAACGCCGACAAGGAAAAAATTGCCAACTTGAGGATGAGACTTGCATCAGCCATTCAGATGACCTTCCCTGGAGTCCCGTCCATATATTACGGCGATGAAGCGGGAATGCAAGGGTACAGGGATCCGTTCAACAGGGGAACATATCCCTGGGGAAATGAGGATAAAGCACTGGTCCAGTGGTATAGGGATTTAATCAGTCTCAGAAACAGGGTGGACTGCCTCAGAACAGGCACTTTTAAAATTGCATACTGCTGTAACGACGTAATCTCTTATTCAAGATATATAAAGGGCGGCAAAGATGTATTCGGGAATCAAAAAGCCGACGGCTTTGCCCTTATTGCGCTGAACAGAAGCACCGATTCCGCGTGCTGGGTTGAAATAGACATCTGCGAAGCAGGGACAGAATTTCTGTATGATGCATTGGATGCGGGCTTCAAAGTTCCTGTAATTGACTCCAAGGCAAGGCTACATATACAGCCACTTCAATGCAGAATACTTCTCAACAAGCAGACTTCCGACAAAATATAAGATACTTTGATTTTTTTGCATAATCATGCTAATATAAGAATATATTTATGCACTATTTTCAAATAGTATAATAGTATAAGTGAAGAGGAAGCGAAAGCTATGTATAGAATACTCGATAATATAAAAGACGTAAATGATATGAAACATCTGACCATATATGAAAAAGAACTCTTGTCAAAGGAGATAAGGGAATTTCTGATTGACAGGGTTTCAAAAACCGGAGGACATCTTGCATCAAATCTCGGAGTGGTTGAACTCACCATAAGCCTGTTCAGCATCTTCGACCTCAATAAAGACAAGCTGATATGGGACGTTGGTCATCAGTCTTATGTGCATAAGATACTGACCGGCAGAGCAAAAGGCTTTGAAAGCCTGCGTCAGCTTGGAGGAATGAGCGGATTTCCAAAAATATCTGAAAGCGTATATGATTTTTTCGATACTGGACACAGCAGCACTTCTATTTCAGCGGCACTCGGAATGGCTACAGCCAGGGACCTCAAGGAGGAAAAACACGAAGTTGTTGCAGTAATCGGTGACGGCGCCCTTACTGGCGGAATGGCTTTTGAAGCCCTGAACGACCTTGGTTATAGAAAATCAAAGGTTATCATTGTTCTGAATGACAATCAGATGTCCATTGCAAAAAATGTCGGCGGAGTATCCAGATATCTCAGAAGGCTTAGAAGCGATCCTAAATACACAAAGTTCAAAGAAGAGCTGGAACTGAACATAAAGAAAATACCAAATATCGGACCGGGAGTTGCCAGGACGCTTGAAAGGATTAAGAATGGTATTAAGCAGATGGTGGTTCCAGGGATGATGTTTGAAGACATGGGCATAAAATACCTGGGACCTGTTGACGGCCACAACATTACTGAACTAACAAGAATTTTCTATTCAGCAAAAACCATAAAGGGACCGGTAATAATACATGTAATTACACAGAAGGGAAAGGGCTACGAGTATGCCGAAAAGAGACCGGATAAGTTCCACGGCATTGGGCCTTTCGACTGTGACAGCGGAGAGATGAACAGCTGCTCAACCTGCGCAACTTATTCGAAAGCTTTCGGAGACAGCATGATTTGCCAGGCGGAAAAAAACAAAAATGTCGTCATACTCACAGCAGCAATGAGGGACGGAACCGGTCTCAAGGAGTATTCAGAGCTATATCCGGAGAGGTTCTTTGACGTGGGAATAGCTGAACAGCACGCAGTAACTCTGGCGGCAGGTATGGCCAAGGAAGGGCTTAAGCCTGTATTTGCTGTCTATTCAACCTTTCTCCAGAGAGCATATGATCAGATACTCCACGATGTATGCATCCAGAATCTTCCTGTTATATTTGCCATTGACAGGGCAGGCCTTGTGGGTGAGGACGGAGAAACACATCAAGGGGTTTTTGACCTGTCATTTTTATCACACATACCTAATATAGTAATCACTGCTCCGAAATGCACGGGAGAAATGGATGCCTTGTTTGAGTGGGCTCTCAATCAGGATTGTCCTGTTGCTGTCAGATATCCGAGAGGAGGAGACAACGAAAATTTTCATATGCCTCCTGTCAAGGAATTCGTGCTTGGAAAATGGGAAATGCTTAACGATGAAGGAAATGTCGCAGTTATAGCCACAGGCAGGATGGTTCAGTCTGCTGTATCGGCAATGGAGCTGCTCGCAGCATCTGGGATAAAAGTTAAGTTAATCAACGGCTGTTTCATTAAGCCGATTGATAAAGGAATGTTGGAAGCACTTGCGGCGGAAAATATTGATATTGTCACTATAGAGGATAATATGATCAGCGGTGGCTTCGGAATGAGTATCCTGGAGGAAATTAACAGCCTGAACAGCAATATTAGGGTGCTAAATCTCGGCTTCAGTGATAAATTCATTCCTCACGGTAATACAAATCTGCTGTTCGAGAGTAACGGACTTGATGCGAATGGGATTAAGAAAAGCATCGAAAACTTTATTAATGCGAAGGAGTAGAATATGTCAGATACGAAAGAAAGACTTGACGTTCTATTGGTAAAAAAAGATATATTCAAATCAAGGGAAAGGGCAAGGGCCAGTATCATGGCTGGAGAAATATTTGTTGACGGTCAAAGGGTCGACAAATGCGGTGAAAAGGTCCGTGAAAATTCCGAAATAGTATTTAAAGGACAAGAACTTCCCTATGTCAGCAGGGGTGGGCTTAAACTAGAGAAGGCGATAAATAAATTCGGAATTAATCTTGAAGGAAAAGTGTGCCTGGATATCGGCGCATCAACAGGCGGATTCACTGATTGTATGCTTCAGAACGGAGCGGTTAAGGTCTTTGCAATTGATGTCGGGTACGGGCAGTTTGCCTGGAAACTTAGGACAGATCAAAGGGTTGTCTGCATGGAAAGGACTAATGTCAGATACGTAACACCAGAGGATCTGGGAGAGCTGGCTGATTTTGCTAGCATCGACGTTTCTTTCATTTCCCTTACAAAGGTAATTCCAGTTGCCATAAAGCTGCTCAAAGAAGACGGAGAAATCATGGCCCTTATAAAGCCTCAGTTTGAGGCAGGCCGGGACAAAGTAGGCAAAAAAGGTGTTGTCAGAGAAAAATCCACCCACCTTGAGGTTATAAAAAAGGTATATGATTTTATCAAAGAGGCAGGCTGCAGAGTAGTAAATGCCGACTTCTCGCCTATAAAGGGTCCGGAAGGGAATATAGAGTACCTTATCTACTTCACAAAGGCTCAAATAGAAGGTGAGATGCTCATGGAAGACCTGAAAGGCATAGTAGAGAAATCGCATGCGGAACTGAACAGGGAGGCACTATGAACAACATAGGCATAAGTATAAACACTTTGAAGGACTCTGACGGCAGTATTCTAAAATCAATTCTTAAAAACATTCATGATGTAGACGGGGATATAAGGGTTGAAATCTTTGAAAACTCGGAATGTCTTGAGAATGAAGACACAGCCAAACTTGAGGCTCTCATTGTTCTTGGCGGCGACGGGACATTACTCGGAGCCGCTAGAAAGATAGCCAGATATAATGTGCCTATTTTAGGGATAAACATAGGATATCTTGGCTTTCTAACTGAATGTGACAGCTCTGAAGCCGCAGAAGCCATAAGGAAACTTCTCAGACGGGAGTATAATATAGAAGAGAGGACAATGCTGTCCTGCAGCTTCGAATCACAGGGAGAGATAAAAAGTTACAACGCATTAAACGAGGTTGTACTTTCCAAGGGTACCCTTGTAAAGATAATAAAGTACGATGTTTTTGTTGACGATGAATTTTACGGAACGTTTGTATCTGACGGCGTGCTGGTATCAACCGCTACAGGTTCAACTGCATACAATCTTTCCTGCGGAGGGCCATTCGTCTATCCGACGCTGGACCCACTGATCCTGTCTCCTATATGCCCACATTCCATGAACATGAGGAGCATGCTGCTGGGCAACAAAGTCAGGATTGACGTGGATCTTAATAAAAACAGCGATAACGTTTTCATGACACTTGACGGCCAGGAATGGATGGAGCTAGAAAGGGTAAAAAAGGTCAGTATAATGGCATCGCCAGACAAATGCAAACTCATAAGGCTTGATGGTTCAAACTATTTTGAAGTGCTTAGAAGGAAGATTATGTTTAGAACAAGGGAAGGCGAAGGTGAAGAAATATGAAATTAGCTAGACATGCTAAGATATTGGAAATAATCAACTCACAAGACATAGAAACACAGGAGGAGCTTGCAGAGGAACTTAAAAAAAGCGGTATGAATGTAACACAGGCTACAGTTTCAAGAGATATAAAGGAACTGAAACTGATAAAGGTCCTTTCTGATACCGGTAAATACAAATATGCCACAATAACACATACTGAAAGCTTCATGTCAAACAAGCTTGTGAACATATTCACACAGACAGTAATCAATGTTGAGACTGTAGAAAACTTCGTAGTGGTAAGGACTATTTCCGGTTCCGCCTCCGCTGCGGCTGAGGCCATAGATTCACTGAATTTTGACGGGATTGCGGGCACGCTTGCCGGGGACAACACCATATTTGTGCTGGCAAGAACACAAGAAAAGGCCCAGACAATAAGCCAAAAAATGAAAAAGATGATAAGCGAGTAGATGTATGCTTCTTCAGCTGAATATTAAAAATTTTGCACTCATAGAAAATCTGAGCATATCTTTCGATAAGGGTTTTAATGTCTTTACCGGTGAAACAGGGGCAGGAAAATCCATTCTGATTGATGCTATAAATTATGTCCTTGGAAGCAAGTTCAACAAGGATTTAATAAGAACCGGAGAAAACAAAACATGTGTCGAGGCCGTATTTACTATCGAGAATGAAAGAACCTGCGAAGTTTTGAATGAAATGTCCGTTGAGTATGATGACCTTGTAATTATTGAGCGGGAAACCTTTCAGTCGGGTAAAAGCATTATTAAGGTTAATGGGAAGTCAGTGCTGGTTTCAAATCTGAAAAAAATAACATCATCGCTCCTCGACATACACGGCCAGCATGAAAACCAGAACATGCTGGATTGGACAAGCCACGTCCAGTATCTGGATTATTTCGGCCAGGAAAAGATAAGAGGAGAGCTGGATAAGTATCGGGAAAGCTATGATAAACTGACTGAACTCAGGAGTAGAATGAATACCCTGTCAAGTCGCAGTGGTGAAGATGATAAATTGGCAGATTTCATCAAGTATCAGATTAATGAGATTTTAAATGCGAAGCTAGTTCCTGGTGAAGAAGAGCAGCTGCAGGAAAAGGCTTCAATACTATCAAATGCTGAAAAAATAAGCGGGACATTAAACAGCGCGTATTCCTCTTTGTACGAAGGTGCAGATGATGCTCCTTCGATTTCTGACTCGCTGGGTGTTGTCATCAGGGATATGAAAAGTATAGAGAACCATCACCAGGAATTAAGAAAACTCACTCAGGACATACAGGATATTTACTACAGCCTGGAAGGAATAGTTGAAGAATTAAGGAATTTCAAAAGCAACATTCACTATGATGAAAATGAACTGGAAGAAATCAACAGCAGAATATTCCAGATAAGTGCTCTAAAGAAGAAGTATGGAAAAACCATAGAGGAAGTTCTTCTCAACCTTGAAGAAATGATAATCCGGTTTGATGAGATAGTGAACAGCAATGAAATTCTCGAAAAGCTTAAAAAAGAAGAATCAGCAATCATGGAGACAATAAGAAGTCAGGCCGAAGTCATTCATCAGATGAGGAGCGAGGTTTCCAAGGTCCTGGAAAAAAGAATACACAAGGAGTTAAATTTTATCGGCCTTGGCAAGAGCATCTTTAAGGTGAATGTGGAACAAACTGAAAAGTTTCATCCTAACGGAAGCGACAAGGTACAGTTTTTTATATCCACAAATCCAGGTGAACCTGTAAAACCTCTTGAGAAGGTTGTCTCAGGAGGAGAACTCTCAAGAATCATGCTGGCTCTTAAGACTGTTTTTGTTGACAAGGATAATATTCCTTCTGTAATCTTCGATGAAATTGACACTGGTATAAGCGGAAGAATAGCACAGAGCGTGTCGGAGAAGATGTATTCAATATCCATAGACCATCAGGTTTTCTGTGTAACACATCTTCCACAGATTGCATCTATGTCCGATGCGCACTATAACGTAAACAAGGAAACTAAAAACGGCAAGACCTATACTGAGGTCACACTGCTTGGCAACAAAGATAAGGAACTTGAAATAGCAAAGATGATCGGCGGTTCTGAAGTCACGAATATAACATTGGAAAACGCAAGAGAACTGATTTTTATGGCCGACTCAAAAAAACAGGATCTTAAGAAGCTGCCATAGGCGGCTTCTTTTCTTTAATCATAAAGGAAAATCAACAAGACATGTCGAATAATTGCTTAAGAAGTTGGAGTCTTTTTTAGGGGGATAATGCAATGACGGATACTGCAATTAATGTAATAGTTGCCGATGACAATATTGAGTTTTGCGATGTTATAAGTGATTACTTCATGACTCAAATGGATATCAATTTGATTGGGATTGCCGCAGACGGTTTCGAAGCTATTGAAATGATAAAAGAGAAGAAGCCGGACCTGGTTGTTCTGGATATAATTATGCCCAATCTTGACGGTCTGGGCGTGCTTGAGAAGCTGGATGAGACAAAGCCGGAGCATATTCCAAGGATCATCGTCCTGACAGCTGTGGGACAGGATGTGGTTGCTCAGAGAGCTATTGCTTTGGGTGCAGACTATTATGTTGTAAAACCATTTGATATGGAAGTTTTAACCAGAAGGATGAGGCAGATGTTTGACAATACCCTCTACAACAGTAAAGGGAAGAGGTCGTCCACATATATAAGCATCAACGATGTGGGTATGGAAAGGAATAAGCCGGTTGATATTGAAGCCGAAATAACCGTGATCATTAACGGAATAGGAATTCCTGCAAATGTCAAAGGGTATACATATTTGAGGAAGGCTATAGCACTTTCGGTTAATGATTCAAAGCTTTTGTCCTCAATGACAAAAGGTCTGTATCCGGCGATTGCTGAAAGATATAATACTACGGGAAGCCGCGTCGAGAGGGGCATAAGGCATGCCATAGATATCGCCTGGTCAAGAGGCCAGCTAGATAATATGTATGACTTATTCGGATATGCCACACGAGAAAAAACGAAGCCTTCCAATGGTGAGTTCATTGCCATGGTGGCAGACAGATTAAGACTATCCAGGAGAGAACAAATGTGACTAATAAAAGCCTAAATCCTAATGCAACTATTCTTCCTTATATGATGATTAAACATTTAGGGAGGGGTTTTTGTGTTTGAAATGTGCTTGGTCTGGTGTGCGTTCCTGTAGCAGCAATAATGAAAAAAAGGAGGCTAAAAAACGAATATCAAACGCACAGTTCTACTGGGAATGATGCTTTTCCTTTTTTCAGTGGTGCTGTATTTTTTGAATTTTTTATTGTATGGAGATGCGCATCATTTGATGGAGTTGTTCACTGAGGAATTGGCATTCATGCCTGTTTATGTATTCATCACTGCTGTTTTCGCTGAGCGAATGCTTTCCAGGTCAGAGAAAGCTGAAATGTCCAGGAGGACGAACGCCCTAGTGGGAACATTTTATAACGAGATCGGTTATGACATAATCAAGAAGCTGATAAAGTTCGACAGCAATTCTGACACACTGAGGAATAAAATCTCCATCGACAGTGGTTTGGATTCGCCGAAGGTCAAGGCCATTCACAGGTTAGCGGAAACTTACACTTACGGTTCGCCAAAAGACAAGGAGGATATCCTGGAAATTGGCGAACTGCTGGCGGCAAAAAAAGACTTTATGCTGATCATGATGTCGAACGCCAGCCTCCTGGAAAAGGACGAGTTCTCGGAGCTTCTGCTTTCCGTGAATCACATTCATGAGGCTCTTAAAACAATTGACGACATATCTGCAATGAGCGATGATCTTGTGGATCACTTCCACAGCGACATCGAGAAGGCATACAGGTGCCTTATAGGAGTATGGGTAAGTTATTTATCATTTATAAAAAATGAAGACCCGTACCTGTATATTCTTGCTGTCGCTAAGAACCCGTTCAGAGGAGAAGCAGAGCACAAGATTTAGTTTCACGAATATATAGTAGTAACAAGCAAAAAATGGCTATTTAAAACGAATCAAATAGCAGTATAATACAATTAAAATATTCGGAAAAATAAAAAAATGTTACGGTATGAGAAGTGAGGCGACTTATGATAAAATTGAAAAGAGTTTATGATGCAGTTGACGAAAGTGACGGTTACAGAATCTTGGTTGATAGACTTTGGCCGCGGGGAATAAGCAAAAACAAAGTTGAAGTTGACGAATGGCTTAAAGATATTGCTCCAAGCGACAAACTACGTAAGTGGTATGCACATGATGTGTCGAAATGGTCTGAATTCAAACGACTTTATTTTTTAGAGCTAACCTCTAAAGAGGACTTGATCCGTACAATAGTTGAAAAGAGATCCAATACAACAATAACACTAGTTTATGCAGCAAAAGATAATGAACACAACAATGCTGTTGCCCTTAAGGAATATATTGAAAATATAGATATTCATTAAACTAAAATATTCAAGCCTAATCGTTGTATTTGAAGATATATGGAACTATAATTAAATTGTCAAATATTAATTATTTTTCATACGGTATGCATTGGAGAGGTGGATAGTGAAGAATGATTATTTTATAAACAAAAACCAAATAAGCAAATCAATGAATCGATTATCAATAATGTCCTTAAATAACAATCGCGTTTTATTATCTTTCATTTTCTATAGTTTTGTGGGCTGGATTATTGAAACTTGTTTCATTCTGTTAATTACACGCAAGCTGATTGCACGTGGTTGGGTTCAATACGGTTTACCTTTGATTCCATTATACGGAGTCTGCTGCTTGGTTTTAATCAAGCTATTGACACCACAAAAAAAGAAACCTTTGATTATTTTTAGTGCAGCAGTTTGTTTTACAACAATTAGCGAATATTCAATAGGTCTTGTTTTAACAAAAATGTTCCATCATATACTCTGGAACTATAATAATTTGCCCTTTTCTATTCAAGGCATTATTTCTCTTCCAATTTCATTTGGCTGGGGGATCCTGTCTCTTTTGATGATCTATGTAATCGATCCAAATTTAAAAAGGATGATCAATAGAGTTCCAGTACTTCCTGCAGCACTTATAAGCTGGACCATTATGATTTATTCAGCGATGTGTGCATGCATTTATGTCTATAATTTTATTCGTTAATAAATGAAAAAAAGGAGTAAAAAGGCACTTTTTAGAATTGAGTATCTCTTTACTTCTTTTTTTATATGACAAATAATAAGCTTATCCTGTATAATGATATAATACTAATAATTTTTAGAGGAAGGCCTGAAAGTGGAATGAAAAGAATAAATGAAGTTTTTAGTGATTTTGAAGCGGGTGACAACATAAGCACTGCAGTTGTAGAAGGCGTTGTCTTGAGGAAAAATACTAAAACATTAGAGATGGAGATCAGCTCTGATAAATATATTGAAATAGAAGAAATTCAAGGCCTTAATAAGTTTGTAAGACAAAGGTTTGCATTAGAAGATTCTAAAATAGCTGTAAAATATTCTGAAGGAACATATAAAAAGCCTGTAGAAGAGGAACTTAAAACCATTGTGTTTTTATTTGCAGGTGAGCATCCTTTCTTCAAGGCGGCACTAAATAATTGTGAATATGAGGTTATTGGCAATATTATAAATTTTAATTTTAAGATTGTGGTATCAAGGTTTTTGAAAAACCTCGAGTATGATATAAAGATCCGTAAGGCTATAAAAAATTTGTACGGCTCATCATATAAAATAAATTTTGTTGATAAAGTAAGTGCTGAAGGACTATTTCGGCTTAAAGAGGAAATTATTGCAAAAGAAATGTTGTTTGTTCAAAGGGAAGTTAAGGACACACCAAACAGTAACACTCCTAATTTTCCTAGGGAAGCATCAGGAGGCAAGCAGGAAATAAAATCAGAGAATAATGCTAAAAAAGGTAATTTGTTTTTGATTTTAGGCAGGAATGCTAATATAAAAGATATGATTAAAATTACTGATATTACACCTAACGAGGGCAAGGTAGCTATAGAAGGCGAAATATCAAATATAGAATCAAAGGAATTAAGAAGCGGGAAAATGTTAATTTCTTTTGATTTATATGACGGTTCAAGTTCAATATGCTGCAAGTCATTTATTAAGCCAGGCGAAATTGAAGAGGTTTTACCAAGGCTAAAGAAGGCTAACAGTGTCAGGCTTTCCGGAAATGCAGGCTACAGTAAGTTTTCTGGTGAAGTTGAGATAATTGCCAATGCTATAGTAGAAATAAAAAGTGTAATAAAGGCTAGAAGGCAGGATAATGAAGCGGTCAAGCGTGTAGAGCTTCACATGCATACACAAATGAGTCAGATGGACGCTATGACTAGCGCTGCTGATTTGATTAAGAGAGCCATGAGCTGGGGTATGAAATCCATTGCAATAACGGATCATGGCGTGGTTCAGGCTTTCCCTGAGGCACATAAGCTATTAGGAAGAGATAATCCTGATATGAAAGTCATATTTGGAGTAGAGGCCTATTTGGCCCCAGATAAAAATCCTTCTGTCATAAACATCAAGGGACAGTGTATCGATACCACATATTGTGTGCTGGATTTAGAAACTACGGGCATTTCGCCAATAACAGAAAAAATTACTGAAATTGGAATAATGAAACTTGAAGGTGGGAAAGTAATTGATAAATTCAGCTACTTTGTAAATCCTGAAAAGCAAATCCCGGCAAGGATTGTGGAGGTTACAAACATAACCGACGATATGGTGAAGGATGCAGAAACCATTGACAAGGTATTCCCTAAAATGCTGAGTTTTATTAAAGGAAGTGTTCTGGTTGCCCATAATGCTGAATTTGATGTGGGCTTCTTAAAACATAATTCAGAGGTTCTAGGCTATGACTTCGATTTTACACACGTGGATACCCTGTCACTGGCTAAGGAGCTTTTTCCTCATTTTAAAACCTATAAATTAG
>Ga0209540_10002469_pt1 | contig 13178 bp, 8 predicted proteins | sample BarGraIncu01121A_FD_184501 | JGI IMG/M metagenome (GOLD analysis project Ga0209540, IMG submission 184501) | Arctic peat soil microbial communities from Barrow, Alaska - Barrow Graham LP Incubations 011-21A (SPAdes) (version 2) | ecosystem: Environmental > Terrestrial > Soil > Wetlands > Peat... | reverse complement strand
CCGATCTTTCCGATCCGAGATAGTAGGCATGCAGCTCATCCAGCAACCCGATAACTCCGTCGCCCTGGGTCGAGGTGCTGCCTTCAATATAAGGATTGAAACGGTAGGTCTTCAGTTTTTCGGGGATGACTGCGGCGAGATCATGGGAAGGGAACAGGGCTTTTTCGGGAAAGGAGATATAAAAGCTCCTGGAGGGAGATATATAAATGTATCCGCATACGTCCCCTTCAGCCATCTTCATGTTGTTTTCGCGGAGATACCTGAACACATTCTGGCTAAAATAACAATGCGCTATCTCATGAACATTTTTTTCCATGCTTTCGAGAAGGTCAATACTGGTGCGTCCCCTGAGGTAGTGAAAAGTATCGGCAGGCTTTTGTGAGGAAGCAACACCCCCCTCATCAACGTCTATCTCAGCCGATGATGGCAGCATATCGTACTGCATCAGCATAAACCATGAACCGGGAGAATAGGTCCGGGTGGCTGTTTTTATCCAGCTGACATTGGCAGAACGTTGCAGTTCTCTCTCCTTCAGAAATTCGGCTGTAAAGGGGGGCCGGCTATTATTCCTCATACCCGGAACCGATGATCTTTCCGTCACGACGGGTTGATTGTCCTTCTTTCTGATTGCAAGGAGCCTGGCAATATCCGGACCGGTCCACGAGTCATTATTCCCGGGGTACTTACCTTTCAGGCTGATACTGTGGCTTTCAGAGTAATTAAAGACAAAGAATGCCACAATTCCCAGGATGACCAGCTTCAGGATTAATTTCATATAGGGTTTCTACTGATACAAATTTAATCTACCAATATTCTAAACCTATATAAAAGGCAAAATAAAAGTTAAAAGTGGTGCAGGGTACATGGTGCAGGGTACAAGGAGATCAAGACAAAAGACAAAAGTCACAAGACAAAAGGGAGTCCAAGTAAAAAGTAAAAAGGTAAAAGTAAAAAGGTAAAAGGTAAAAGTAAAGATGATTTATTTTACCCAGGAAGGAGCACCGTCATAACCTTCATGATTGGTAATTTGAACCAAACCTGTTCCATCGGAATGAATGAGAAAAATATGTGAACCTGGATCATTGTTAAAACCGCTTCCAAAGTTAAAGATAAGCTTTGTTCCATCCGGCGACCAGTTCAGATATGTATCATCAATATACCATATAAATGGAAGCTCTGTAACTTTGTTTTCATCTGTTCCGTCAACATTTACTGTCAGGATTCTGAAATAGTAGGGCGGATTACCGAATTCACCTGGTCCATGACGCTGAACAAAGGCTATTTTTTTCTCATCGGGCGAAAATGCCGGACTATAAGCCGAAATAGTGCTATCGTTGTGGGTAATCTTTGCCAGTGAATCTTTCTCTATATTGTAAATATCTATGCCCTGAGGAATTTCAAATTCACCTTTTGAATAAGCCAGTGCTATCCGATTCCCATCCTTCGAAACAGATACTTTACCATAAACTTCGAAATCGGTAACCTTGGTATTTTGAGTTCCGTCAGGCAATATGCTGAAAACATTACCTGAGTTCACGGCACCATTTATATAAAATAACTTCGTGCCTACATAATTCCATACCGGACAGAAGTTATGAATGGAATTGTTGCCAGCCTCAGGACTCGTTACCTGAAAATAATTTTCACCAGTTGCAGACATAGTAAATATCTGATATCCTACGCCATATTTAAAGTCATAAGCAGAATAAACCAATTCCCCGCCATCAGGAGAAAAAGAAACAGAACCCTCCCAGATACCAGCATTGTCTTTCGCATTAACCCCGGTGGTTGTCTTCTTATCAGCATCTATAATCATTATTTTACCATCCATCTGGGAAAAAGCAATCTTGCCATCCAGGTATTCATATGGAATTGTTTCTGCCTCTTCAGTTGTTTTTTTACAGCCTGGCAAAAACCCTGTAAGTGCAATAATCCAGCACAATGTAAATTTTCTGATGAAATTTCCGGTTTGCATTCGTTGTTAGTTTTACGCGCTTACACTGAGTTACACTTAATTCAGTCTAAAAGCAATTTAGTTATAAATATCCAGAATAAAGGCGAAAGGCAAGACAAAAGTTAAAAGGCAAAAGGAGAAAGTAAGTGTAGATATTTAATATATAGAATATTGAGAGATTTCTTTTGAATTCACGGTAATAGGTGTAATTTAGATAAAAACTAAACTGCCATGAAGAAATTCATTTGCCTTATTTTAACCCTGAGTTTCCTGAGCATAAATATGATTGCCCAGGAGATACCTGAAAAAGACAACTCGTTGCTCGATAATTTCATTAAATCGAAAATCAGCATTGTAAAGACTCCGATCGTTTCGGATACGCTGGCGAAGGTTTTTGACGGCACATTTTATAAAGTCGATGCCGGCTTTTCTTTTACCGAGCAGATGAGTTACTGTTCAGGCGATATATTCAATATAAAGGACGGAGCGTTATTTGTACTTGAAGGCCGGAATGACAGTATGCTTACTCTGTTATCGCTTGTAAAAAATGACTTTTATCTAAAAACCGCATCAGACGTAAAGGCCTTTGAGACGTCACTCGACAAGATCTACCCGATTAGCAATATGAATTTACAATACAAGCAACATCTGAAGATGGCAAATAAGTGGTACTTTATAAGAGATAAATTCTTCGATTCAAAAAGCGGTTATATCGTTACGCTCGATCAGAATTCGAAAATCACGAATATTTCTTACAGCATGGAGGCGATTAAGAAGTAATTCCGCTTACCTTCACCTTTCGTGATTAACATGGAAACTGAAACCTCTTCCGGAAAGAATAGGATGCTGATCGGAGCATGGCTCCTTTTGATCGTACCTATGTTTGTCCAGTTTTCATGGATGATCGTATGGCACTCAGACCGCTTTACTACTCCTGATGCGAAATCGAACTATTACTTCAATCTTTTCCCCTCATTCCTTCAGAACCACACAACCATTTCCCTCATTGCATTCCTGTTCTGCCTGGCTGCCTTAATCCTCGGCGCTTTGAGCATCGACAGGGTCAATGAAAAAATCCGATGGCTGGCGTTTGCAACTGTTCTGGTCAGCTTCATTATAGGGTTGCTCTGCCTGGCGAGGATCATGTAGATTAATCATTCATGCCACTTCGAGCGGTCAGGGGGAGCGGGTTCGACAACCTTCTTAACCGGCTTGTCTTTCAGCTCCTGAAGCAGGACCTCAACGGCTTTTTCAACGCAGGGATCAATTCCTTTCGCAAGCTGCTCCGGACGATCGACCACTTCGATATCAGGAGAAACTCCCTTTCCTTCAATTATCCATCCTTCATCCGGATCAAAAACACCAAATCGGGGTACAGCTATGTATCCGCCATCGACCAGCCCGGCATTGCCGGAAATACCTACCAGCCCTCCCCAGGTGCGTGTGCCGATCAGCTTGCCGAGACCCAGCTTTCTGAAGAAATACGGGAAGGCATCACCGCCTGATGAGGAGTACCCGTTGATCAGCATTACCTTTGGCCCGTCATTGGCTATGGCAGGCGATTTGCCTGGCTCAAGTCCGTTCTGGTGCCAGTAAGTAAGCGTATGCCGGTCAAGCAGATCGGCCATACGATCAGGAATAAATCCGCCTCCGTTGTAGCGTTCATCAATAATCAACGCTTCCTTATCGAAGTATGCGTACATGCCGTGGAACAGTTCGCGATTTCCTTCCTTGGAAGTATTGGGAACATGTATATAGCCTATCCTTCCTCCCGAAAGCTTATCGACCATAGCTCTTCTTTCATTAACCCAGTTGAAATAAAAAAGCTCCAGCTCGCTTGATACCGGCTTGATAAGCGAGGTGCGGACATCAGCGGCCGAAGGCTTGCCGTTAACCTTTATCTCGACAGTTTTATTGGCCTTATTTTCAAGGTAAGAATATGGATTATCTGCCGTTGTAATTTCTTTCCCGTCAATACTGATCAGATAATCTCCTTCCTTTACGTCAACACCCTGTTCAGTAAGGGGCGAACGACGGCCAGGATCCCAGTTTTCTCCGGCATATATTCTGGATATTCTGTAACGACCTGCAGCTGCATCGGCCGTCAGCTCAGCACCCAGGAGCCCGTTATCTACTTTTTTCACTCTTTCAAAATCACCCCAGCTGACATAGCTGTGACTTGAATTGCATTCAGATACTATTTCGTCGAGTATATAATCGAGGTCGGCCCTGTGACTTAAGTATGGAAGCAAAACACTGTAGCGTTCTTTCATAACTGGCCAGTCAACTCCATTCATGTTATTGACATAAAAATAATCGCGGAAAATACGCCAGCCATCAACGTAGATCTGGTTCCATTCTTTTCGCGGATCTATTTTCATTTCAAGTCCGCTGAGGTTAAGCTTGCCAGCGCCGGATTTCTGTCCTGGGGTTAGCTTAATTATACCATAATCTCCGCCCGACTGGTATATTGCCATCTTGCCATCGGCTGTCAGTGAGGCGTTCCCTGCCTGGTCCAGTATCTCCTCGCTCTTTTCATCAGCCATATTGTATTTCATAAGCTTCCCGCCGCTGATATATATCAGACCTCCGTCGACTGCGCCTAAGATCCTGTATTCACCTGCATCACCGGGCAGAGCTGTGATACGGTTGTTGATGCCGTTAAAGTCAATCTCAACCTTCACATCTTTTTTTGCAGCAGAAGTATCCGCCGCGCTGGTTTTAGCTTTCTTGTCTTTGTCAGAAGCTGCCGGTGCCTCGATTTTCTTTTCGGGTTTTACTGGTTCAACGTCGTTCTTATCCTTGAAAATCTTCGGGCTCTTCTGAGTCAATGACAGGGCATATAGGCGAGTGGCTTTATTATAGATATAATCAAAATCAAAGCTGGAAAATGCGAGATTGAAATCGCGGTTGGAAGCAAAAAAGATATAGTTGCCGTCAAGGCTGAAAACCGGATTAAAATCTGCAAATGAACCATCGGTCAGCTGTTGCTTTTCCCCGGTTAAGATATCATATACCCATATTGCTGTATTATTGTTGCCACCCTCTTTCTGGTATGTTATCCATCGGGAATCAGGTGAGAAATTATAGCTCCTGAGTTCATCTTTAGTTGCATGATCGATGTCAGTGATCTTCCCTGTCGAAGCTTCAACAAGCCTGAGCTTAAGTGTCCTGTCGGAGAAGACCAGGTAACGGCTGTCGGGTGACCAGAGGGGTTCGTACTTCCAGGCCGACGAATTAAACGTCACCTGCCTCGGCTTTGCCCCATCCTTGTTTTCAAGAAGGAAGAGCTCATACTCGCCGGTGAGATCAGAATAGTATGAGATATATTTACCGTCGGGGGACCATGCCGGGTATATTTCACGCACTCCCTGGCTTTCTGTAAGATTCTTAGTGATCCCGTTTTCGGCAGGAACGGAGAAAATGTCACCGCGGGCATCGAACAAGGCCCGCTTGCCAGTTGGAGAAACAGTAAAGCTGTTAATGTTATCTTTTACGTTTTTATAATATGGAATGAGATTCGGGTTGTCAAAATTAATGTTCACCGTTACTTTTTCTGACTGACCTGACTGGAGGTTCAGCTTATAAAGATATCCTCCATTTTCATAGACAAGCTGATCGCCGGTTCCTGATGGCCACATAACGTCAAACTCAGTATAGTGAGTGATCTGCTTTGTCTCTTTTGTAGCAGTATTGTACTTCCAGATATTAAGTTTCAGGTCGCGGTCTGAGGCAAAAAAGATATTGTCGCCCGACCATGTCGGCAGCTGATCAGTTCCATCAAAGTCAGTGATCTGTTCCGATGTGTTTGCTTTGAGATCATATATCCAGAGGTCGGAGGCCCTTCCACCCTTGTATCGCTTCCAGTTTCGGAATTCGCGGTCGACCGGTGTAAATACTAATTTGGAACCATCAGGAGATAGGACCCCGAATCCGCCGTTGACAATAGGAAGAGGCTTTTCAAGTCCGCCGTCGAGGCTTACAAGGAAGTATCTGCCATTACGTTCACCGAAGGTAGTCCGGTTGCCACGAATAAGTATCTGTTTGCTGTCGGGAGTCCAGTCAAGCACCACATTGTCCCATCCGCCCCGCGGAGGCATTTCAACCACCGGGTTATACCATGTAAGCTGACGCGGCACTCCGCCATTTGAAGGAATGACAAAGATCTGACGGCTCCCGGAATATTCGCCGGAGAAAGCAATCCATTGCCCGTCGGGCGATATCTTTGGAAACAGCTCCAGTCCTTCATGCGATGTAAGACGACGAGCCTCTCCCCCGCTGGAACTGACCGTCCAGATATCGCCGGCATATACAAAAGCTATCAGGTTTTTATTTATATCGGGAAACCGCAGCAGTCTGACATCATCCATAGAAAGTGCATTATATGAGATGCCGAGTGTCAGCATCAGAGCCGAAATCTTGTATATTATTCTGTTCATGATAAGTGATTTATTATTTACAGTCACAGAGATTGATAATGTTTTGCTTTTAATGATTCAATAATTCAAATTTAAGACTTTTGTGATATAAAAGATCATGCAATCTCTCACATCAATTATTAAATTTTTTGCTCTACATTTACTTTCAATATTGACTTAATATTGCCATGAAAAAAATCATTATCGCCATCTTCCTGCTCTTTTCAGCTGTATGCTTTTCACAACAACCTGCCATCCAGAAGTCAGATGCCTGGAAAACCATATACCGGGCTACATCAACAAAAATCAATGATCTTATTAATACAAAGCTTGATGTAAGATTCGATTTTTCGAAATCGTGGATGTACGGGAAAGCATGGATCACCCTTAAGCCTCATTTTTATGCGACAGACTCACTGACCCTCGATGCTAAAATGATGTCGATAAAAGAGGTGTCGGTAATAAAAGAAGGTAAGCCTGTCCAACTAAAATACAGCTATGACAGCCTGAAGCTTCATATCACTCTCGATAAGACCTACAAAGGAGGAGAAAACTATACCATTTTTATAGATTACATTTCCAAACCGAACGATATAAAAGCTAATGGCAGCGCCGCAATTTCAGGGGCAAAAGGCCTCTATTTCATCAATCCTCTTGGAAAAGAAAAGGACAAGCCCACACAGGTGTGGACACAAGGGGAAACTGAATCCAATTCAGCATGGGTCCCGACCATTGACAAGCCAAATCAAAAAACAACTGATGAGATCAGCATGACCGTTCCTGCAAAATTCCAGACACTTTCAAACGGATTGCTGGTGAAGCAGAAGAAACACTCCGACGGAACCCGCACCGATACCTGGAGAATGGATCTTCCCCATTCTCCATACCTAATGATGATGGCAACAGGAGAATTTTCGATCATTAAAGACAAATATAAAGGCAAAGAGGTAAGCTATTATGTTGAAAAGGAATATGCACCTGTCGCAAGGAAAATCTTTGGCCTTACTCCCGAGATGATAAGCTACTTCTCAAGAATAACCGGAGTGGATTTCCCATGGCAAAAATATTCACAGGTTGTGGTAAGGGACTACGTGAGCGGTGCAATGGAAAACACAACTGCCACGGTGCATGCCGGATCTGCCCAGCAGGATGCAAGGCAGCTTATTGACGGGAACTCGTGGGAAGATGTTATCTCACACGAGCTTTTTCATATGTGGTTCGGGGATTATGTCACTACCGAAAGCTGGAGCAATATCCCGTTAAACGAATCTTTTGCCGACCTCAGCGAAACATTGTGGGAAGAGTACAAGCATGGCAAGGACGCAGGTGATGAACATAGTTTCGATGCGATGCAGAACTATTTTTTCAGCAACAGCGGGAACAAGGACCTGGTCCGCTTCTACTACCGCAACCGTGAGGAATTGTTCGATGCCGTGAGCTATCAGAAAGGAGGCAGGATCCTCAACATGCTGCGTAATTATGTAGGCGACAGCGCTTTTTTCAGGTCTCTGAACCTGTACCTTACAACTTATAAATTCAAATCTGCCGAGGCACAGGAGCTTCGCCTTGCATTTGAAGATGTAACAGGACAGGATCTGAACTGGTTCTGGAACCAGTGGTTTTATGGAAGCGGACATCCGAAGCTCGACATAAGCTATGACTATGACCAGGCAAAACGATCAGCAAGGGTTTTTGTCAGTCAGACGCAGAGTGACAAGATCTTTAAGCTGCCAGTGGCGATAGATGTTTACCAGGGCGGCGGAAAGAAAAGATATAATGTATGGCTCGAAAACAAAGCCGATACTTTTGCTTTCCCTGCCGATACAAGGCCGGATCTCATTAATGTCGATGGAGACAAGATCCTTCTCTGCCAGAAAACAGACAAAAAAACTATCGATAATTACATATTCCAGTATAAAAATGCAGGCCTTTATCTCGACAGACGTGAAGCCATCGATTTTGCCGCGAAGAATCAGAAGCGTGACCCGAAAGCTTTTGAGCTCCTCAAGAATGCCATTGATGACAAGTACCAGGGACTGAGGATATATGCAATTGAGAACCTTAATATACAGGATGACTCGATCAAAAGATCTGTCGAACCAATACTTGCTAACCTGGCGGAAAAAGATCCGTCGTCAATGATAAGAGCCAGTGCCATCCAGGCACTTGGAATGTACAAAAAAGCGGCTTACAGGGATCTGTTCCTGAAATCTGTCAATGATTCTTCTTATTCGGTAGCCGGCGATGCATTGCTTGCCCTGGGATCCATAGACAGCACATCTGCTCTTCAGAAAGCAAAGCAGTTATCGTCCGGGAATGTGAAAGGGGCTTTATCAAGAGCAATCACCAATATATTATATAATTACGCAAGCGAAAGCGACTTTGATTCACTTGCCGCAAGGTTTGACAAAATGCCTTTTGGAAACAGTAAGTTCTCGATAATGCAGCCTTTTGCCAATTATCTTAAGAAGGTAAAGAATATGGAAAATTTCAAGAAAGGCATTGACATGATCGTAAGTTTCCGGGAGTCGATTCCGGAGCAGTACCGCCAGCAGGTTATTTTCTATTTCAATAACATTATTTTAAACGGAATTGCGTCATCCAAGGAGAAGGCCGGGATGACTGAGCAGGCGGAATATGTGAAATCCAGGATTGCAGATAAAGCGAAGGCACCAGAGATGTAATAACAAGGATAACAAGAGTGCGCGAGGGCAACTTCTAAATATGATTATTGAAACCCACCCTTCCCGGGAGAGCCTGCCCCGCAAAGCGGGGGGAACCTGTTTGGTGCCAGCCATAAGCCGGTAGCTTATCCCAATTAACCAGTCACCCCTGAAAAATAAACAAAAACAAGTCTCGGTTTAATTTTATCGTCTTAAATTTGTTATACCTGTTTTTACATTCTGTTTGTGATCTCAAGTAATCTGACGCCTGACCTCTAAAGATAATCTTATGAAAAAATATCTGGTTTTATTACTTATAATTTCGCTGACGACCACGTCATGTAAAAAAGCGGCACCCGGCGATACCATTGCACCAACGATGTCCTCTACACTGCCATCAAACGGTGCAACCAGGGTTTCTGCCACATCCTGGGTTTATATAACTTATAGTGAAGACGTTGTTCTGGACGATAATTATCAGATCACCATAAATGGCGTATCAAAAACAGCTACTGCTTCAGGCAAGCAGGTAAGGATAACTATCACCCTTGCTGAAGGAATGACTTATAATGTCGTCGTTTCTGCTCACTCTGTGAAGGACCTGAATAACAATTATGCCACAGCCGTTACTTTCTCATTTACAACCAGGTATCCTCAGCCTACAGATGGTAAATATGAGGCTGAATATGCCCTGATGTCGTCTACAAACTCTATAATGACGTCATTAAGCGGCTACTCCGGAACCGGTTACGTAGGCGGCTTTCATAATTCAACCGATTATGTGACTTTTGACCTTGAAAACATTACAGCCGGCAAGTACGACCTGTTAGTAGGTTATTCAACTGCCGACTATGGAGCCAAAGTCTGCTATGTTGACGTAAATGGCATAAAAGGCTCATTCGACCTTGGAACATCTCCTGCTTTCACTGAAAAGAAATTTGCTACTGTCGTCCTTAATGCCGGGAGTAATACTATTACAATCACTCCAAACTGGACCTGGTTCTTAATCGATTATGTAAAAATTGTTGTCAATACAGGTTCCGGAACCTCGTTCAACATTGATGTTAATCCGGTAACCGCAGGAGCTTCAAACCAGGCAGTTAACCTGTATAATTACCTGAGAACCGGCTTTCTTACAAACGTCATTTCAGGAACGATGGCCAACTACAGTACAAATATCACCGAGGCCACATGGGTGCATACTAATACCGGCAAATGGCCGGCACTGACCTGTTTCGATTTTATTGATCACACAATCCGTAATTCATCGACCATCTTATACGAAGCTCCGTTCAACCTGGGTAAAACGTGGTGGGATAATAAGGGCATAGTAGGGCTGATGTGGCACTGGCGTGATCCTTTGAACAAATCAGGAGCTTTTTATACTACCGGCACCACATTCAACGTATCGAAAATTACTGATTCCACTTCAGATGAATATAAAGCAATGGTTAATGACATCGATACCATTGCCGTTTACCTGAAGGAATTCAAGGATGCCAACATACCTGTTATCTGGCGGCCTCTGCACGAAGCTGCAGGTGGCTGGTTCTGGTGGGGAGCCAAGGGACCGGCACCATGCAAGGCGCTATACCAGCTCATGTACGACAGGCTGGTAAATCATTGGGGCCTGAATAACCTGATTTGGGTATGGACTACGAATACAAACTCAGATGCGCTCGACTGGTATCCTGGCGACAATTATGTTGATATAATCGGAATGGATATTTATCCCGGTGAAAACCAGCATAGCTCACAATATTTTGAATTTAACAGGGTGAAGGAAATATTTGCAGGCCGGAAAATAATTACACTCTCTGAATGCGGTTCAGTCCCCGATCCTTCCCAGATGAAGATATATGGAGATATGTGGTCGTGGTTTATGCCCTGGAACGGTGATTATACAGAGTCTTCCACCAATAATGGATCAGACTGGTGGAATAAGTTCTTCACTTACAGTTACGTTATAACGAGAGAGAAGATGCCGGACCTGAACTAAAAGATCGCTTCGCGATGTCTTGCTCTCCGCCAACCGGCGGATCGCTGTCTTGCAGTCTTGCGGTCTTGCAAGTCCTGAGAGTCTAAATAAATGAACCGGTGCCTGAGGGTTACCAGTCAGCGTGATTTTTTGAGTTTGCGATGGCTGAAGAAATCTTCCAGATCTTCGATCCTGTAACTTTTTATTTTATCCTTCTTGCATAATTCAAATACCTGTTCCAGGTACTTCGGATTAGTCGTGTAGTCAAGACCCGATGTATCCAGAAGATGCGCATGAAGAACCAGTATTTCGTTATTCTTTTGTGCTCTTGAAATGCCGGCCTGAAGGTTCTCAACAGTTATGCTATAATTGCCGTCGATCCCCATAGAGCTTACAACATTGAAGGAATCGGGCCTGGCATAAATATTATCATAAGTGTCGATTGTTGTATTATTCTTGTTCCATGTTGCCTTTCTAAGATACTTCACGTGCTTCAGCAAAAAAGAATCGACCGAATCGGGGGCCGGTCCGAAAGGATAGGCAAATGAAACAATCCGGAAACCCAGGTCATTCAACTTACTGATCGCAGGCTCTACTTCCTCCTTATAATACCTGACGGCCGGACCGACAAATTCCATGGCATTAAGATGATTTACACCATGACAGCCAATCTCGTGTCCGTCACTTTGCAGGATCTTCAGATCCCTTACCTGACTTGAATCCAGCAACTGAGGACGCGATATGAAAAAAGTTGCCTTCACGTCATATTTTTTGAAGAGATCGCGATTTGCAACCCAGCTCTGAATATACTGATCGTCAAAAGTGAAGATGATACCACCCTTTTTTTGAAGTGAGGAACAACTAAACAGGATAAGGGTTAAGGAAATAAATATTGCCTTTTTCATTCGGCAGGACATTTATAACCGCAATACTCCAGGTTTTTCGGGTCAGGTTTTACCTCCTGCCTCCCTGCAGGATTAAAAGCTGACAGATTTGCGCCGTATGATAAAGCACAACAGGCTACTCCTGCCTTTAGACATGTTCCGACAAAATCGCGACGTTTAATTTCCTTTCCCATGGCTTTGAATATTGATATGTATCAAATTTACAAATTACCTTTTTTTATAAAAAATTTATTTACAGGATTTTAGAGACAAGTGCATTGCCATGCAATCAATATTATGATGATATATCCGAATTTTTCTAAATGGTAATTGAGGGAAAATAGCCTGAGAATGAGAAAATGAAACGAAAATATTGAGGAAAAAACTAAATTTGATTCGCTAAAAAAAGGGGTGTTAATGAAGTTTTTAAGAATATTACCTCTGGTCATACTGTTCACAGACACAATCTCCGGACAGATTATCAGCAATTATGTTCCATTCACCGGCTGGGGCGTTTGCAGGAATAATTCAGATGAAGTTGTCATTTTAAGGAGGTTCGCAAAAGACGGACATACCTGCTATTTGACCGTATCGCCGAAGTCGCTTGATACGAAAATATTATCAGCAGACAGCATTAATATTAATCCGTCCACGTGGACAACCATCCGGTTAAGATATTCCTCAACCCCGTATTTCATGGCAATGAAGCAGGCTGAAAAGTACAGCGATACTTTGCAGGATGCTGGCTTCAAACGGTTCCTGCCTTCACAAAAGGGTATCGACATTACGATAGACCTGTGTCCATCCCAGCGTCCGCTGGACCGGATTGTTTTTACCGATCTTATTAATGAAATCGGACTGGTTGAGAACCCCGTTCCGATTGCAGTCTCTATAACCGGCCGATGGATCAACAGGCATCCGGGCGACCTGAGATGGCTTGACAGCCTTGGGCGCGCCGGCAAGCTTGATATTATATGGATTAACCATTCCTATAATCATAATACATATAAAGATGTTCCGCTTAAAGAAAATTTCATGATGGCTCCGGGGACAGATATCGATTCTGAAGTTCTTCGAACGGAAATTGCGCTTCTTCAGAAAGATATTGTTCCATCCGTCTTTTTCCGCTTCCCCGGATTAGTTTCAGATCTCAAAATATACAATAAGATCCTGAGCTTCGGATTGATTCCGGTAGGCAGTGATGCCTGGCTGGCAAAAGGCCAGTGGCCAAAGAATGGAAGTATTGTCCTCATTCATGCAAATGGTAACGACCAGCTTGCT
>Ga0209540_10002468_pt1 | contig 13179 bp, 13 predicted proteins | sample BarGraIncu01121A_FD_184501 | JGI IMG/M metagenome (GOLD analysis project Ga0209540, IMG submission 184501) | Arctic peat soil microbial communities from Barrow, Alaska - Barrow Graham LP Incubations 011-21A (SPAdes) (version 2) | ecosystem: Environmental > Terrestrial > Soil > Wetlands > Peat... | reverse complement strand
ATCTGTGGCTCATAACCGACTGTAACCATCTTGCCGTTCCTGACGATCGGAATCCTGTAGATGCTCCGATTCTTCAGCAGTATCTCCGCTCTGATCTCTGCACTTCTGATAGATCCCAGGTTTAATTTTTCATATTCCTTTGACTTTGCGTCTATCAGGTTATTCAGACCAACTGCTGCCTTCATGGTATCAAGTTCCCTTTTGCTTATCTCCTTCTGCTTAAGGTCTATGAATTGGTATTTTATTTTTCTCTCTTTAAAATAACGCTCAGCTTTCTGTGTATCAAAGGATTTTTTAACTCCATATATTTGTATGTTCATTTCTGCACCCGCTTAAAATAGTTTCTTTTCAATATTTATGATACCTCACTTTTGACAAAAGAACAATTACCTCTCCCTATGAACCGGAAGAAGTAATTGCATTTCATAATCTCTGAGTTACTAAGACATTTTGTACCATTAGCTGCAAGGCAAAGGAACATTACAACCGATGTTAAGAACTTATTTCGTTATCCTATCATATTTATCAGTTCCTCTCGACTATTTATTAAAGTGTTTTACGAACCATCCAGCGGCCATTTCTGCAACTGTTTCCAGTGTTCCCGGTTCCTCAAAAAGATGTGTTGCTCCAGGCACTATTTCCAACTGCTTGACTGCAGTAATCTCTCTGTAAGCCTTCTCATTCAGCCCTATCACCACGTCATCATGTCCCCCCACAATAAGCAGTGTTGGTGCTTTTATTGAATCGAGATATGGCAATGCCAGATCAGGACGTCCTCCCCTTGATACAACTGCGCTTATCTTGTTGCCCATTGCTGAGGCTGTCTGTATTGCTGCAGCAGCTCCGGTGCTTGCTCCGAAATATCCTATTTTCAAGCCCCTGGTCTCCTCATGCTGATTGAGCCATTCAGTGGCTGCAAGCAGGCGCTTTGCTAGAAGGTCTATGTTGAACCTCATTTCATAATCCAGGTCTTCCTCAGGCGTAAGCAGATCCAGGAGCAGCGTCGCTAGGCCGTGTTCCCTTAGCACGCTTGCCACATAATTGTTCCGCGGGCTGTGTCTGCTGCTTCCGCTTCCATGAGCAAACAAGACTATGCCCGATGCATCCTCAGGAATTTCAAGCGCGCCTTCAAGCAAGACTTCGCTTTCAGGTATGTGCACCAGCCTTTCGCTACTTTCGTTTACTTTCATCTGAAACACCTCAATTCCTACATTATTATTTTGCAGGTTCAACTTCACTTGTATTTACTTTCATGCGCCTTTTTTCCCGGTATATTACCGGAGATGATCCGAAAAGAAGGTCTTCCTCAAAAGAAGTGCGTTCCATAAGCAAGAGCTCTTTTGCTACAGCAGTGACATTTCTCTTGAATTCAGGGGAATTAATTGCTTCCACGCTTTTCCCTTTTGCTTTTCTATAATACGAGTAGTTCTTCCACAGACTGTTTTTTATCCTTCTTAAATTCGATGGTCTCCTCAGCAGGTCGAGGAGCTCATTCTTAAATGCTTCGATGAATTCCCCTTCCGTTTCCTTTCCCATTGCTGCAAGTTTCCTTCCCATTTCCCGAGCCCAAGGCTCGTCGATTTCCTGGCTAAGGAATTTAAGTTTGTGCCAGGCTGAATACAATTGGTCTTTGTTTTCAATTTGCAGGTTTTTTAACCAGTAGAATGCCATCAGCCTCCTTCTCCAGTCCCACCATTTTATCGGGCTCTGAATATCCGCTGCCGGGATCAGGAAAAATCCATTCTCAAGGAGAAGCGCCCCAAAGACACCCGGAGGATTACCTCTCTTCTGGTCCTTCAGTGAGGTCCTATATACGCCGCAAGTCGGACTCCCGTCCATGTAGACGTAAGCGACCGCACCAGCCCTTTTAAGAGCCCTAATGCAGTCATCCGCACCGTCTTTCACCTCTTCCGTAACCCTCGCTCCCCTGCGGTTTTTCACCTCAGCCTCTCCTGACCACACCATAGTCCCGTCTCCGCCAGTAATGTGGATCGGGTCTCTTGGCACCCCAAGCCCAGCCATGCATTCCGGGCAGACCGGGCACCACTTAAAGTCGCCTTTCTCTCTGCCTAAACCTTTAAGAAGGTCGAAGCCTTTTGCGTTGTATCTTACCGGGCATCCCATGCAGCACGAGCTGATGCCAATAGCAATCCTGTCGCTTATAACGACTGCCTTGTTCTCCATAATGAGCCTCCTTGTTATTCGTAATATTTCACTTCTCTTATTATATTCTACAGAATCCCCGACAGAATCAGGTTCATATGCGTTATTACAATCAGGCTTAGGAAGAGGTCTATAAGAAAGCCTCCTACAATCGGTATAGTGAAGAACGCCTTTGGTGACGGTCTGTTATATTTGTCCACTACCGCTGTCATGCTGACTACCGAATTCGGTACAACACCCATTGCGTACCCATAGAAACCAGCGCTCATAACTGCACTGTCATAATCTTTGCCCAGCAGATTGAACACAACAAATATTGTGAATATGACAAGAATCACAACCTGCCCCAGCAATATAATCATCAAAGGCAATGCTATCCCTGAAATTTTCCATATTTCCAATGACATTATTGTCATAGAGAGGAATATATTCAGAAATACTTTTCCAATGGCGTTAATCCCGCTAAGAGGCAGGGGCTCATTGCGCACATCAGCTATGTTTCGAAATATTGTTGCAGCAAAAATGGCGCCTATGTATGCAGGGAAAATTAGCCCTGTAGTCTTTAGCAGTATGGAAATAACCGAGCCCAAGCCCATCGCTATCATAATGTAAAAGAAACCTTTAGTGAAATCATTTATTTTGATGGTTTCTTCAGCTTTAACTTGAAATTTCGCATAATCTATCCGTGTTCCTTTCCCTTCCTTGTCCGCTTCATCTGCCTTTTGAACCAGTCCTTTCTTGTCGATAAGATATTTTGCAACCGGTCCTGACACAAGGTCTGCAAGGATAAGCCCGAATATTGCCGATGCTATCGCTACTGTCAACGCACCTTCGGCACCGTTGGCTTCCAATATAGGTGCAAGCGCAGCTGATGTCCCTGTCCCTCCCATAAGCGATATGGAGCCAGCACACATGCCGAGAAGCGGATTTAGTCCGAATGCCCTGCATATGCCGATTCCCCAGATATCCTGTATAATCAGCATCACAATGGAAGATATCAGCAGAATGATTATTGATATCCCTCCCTGCTTTACGATCTTGAAACTGGCCGTGAAACCGATGGTTGAGAAGAATCCAATCATAAAGAAATTTTTCAGAGTCTGGTCAAATGAAAATGAGAATATTCCTGTCTGAACTCCTGCCAGATGAACCAGTGTAAAGACCAGCCCACCTACAACCGCCGGCGGAATGCAGTACTTTTTCAGGAATTTTGTTTTGTTGACAATCAGATTGCCTATCAGGAACATTACTACTGCGATACCCACCGTCTGAATCAAATCCACTCTAATAATCATAACTTTTCTCCTAAAAAAATATTCGAAGTATGTTTATCAATTTTGCGGGAACTCTATATTACTATAGTATAATATTCTGAATATTTCGTCAACGCATAGCTGTAAAGTCTTTATCTTGAAAGAGTAAAGAACCACCTTGAAGGGCTCCGATTCGGTTGCCTTTCAAGGTGGTTCTTTTGTTCTATTCTATATATTTTGTTCTGGAATCACTATTCTGTGAGGTTTGCCTATAATGAAAATATATGCGCATGCGCCCATTATACCCATTGCAGAAACGAAAATCAAAGCTGAAGAGTAGGATCCAGTACTCCCTATCAGGAATCCTACAATCAACGGCGATAAAGTACCGCCCAGGTTGCTGAAGAAATTGAATGTGCCACCTGACAAACCTACAAGTTGCTTAGGAACTATCTCTGAAAGCAGAGCCCATGAGACGGTTGATGCCATGCCCTGACCGAAAAATGCTATGCACATGAAAATGATAACAGTATTTATTTCATTTGTATAATTGGCTCCTATGATAAAGGATGAAAGAAGCAAACCTACAATAACAGGCAACTTTCTCGCCATTCCAATCCCCTTCCCTTTTAATATCATCCAGTCGGACCACCTCCCAGCAAACAGAACTCCTGCAATTGCTGCCAAGTATGGAACAGCGCCATAGAATCCCACCTTCAATATGGTCATATGCTTTTCACTTACCAGATATGACGGGAACCAGGTCATGAAGAAGAAAAGTATAGCAGAATTAGCGAATCCACCGATGTACATTCCGAGCATCTGCCTTCCCCTGAAAAGGTACTTCATCTCGCTCCAAGGTACTTTCCTTTCCTCTTCTATAGTATCCCCAAGGCCTCCGCCTTCTTTAATAAGTTGTAGCTCTTCTTTGTTAATGCCTTTTGTATGGACAGGGTCGTGATAGAACATCAGCCAGATGATTGTAATTGCAAGCCCCAGCACACCTGTTGCAATGAATATTGACCTCCAGCTGAAGGCCACAAGCAGCCATGTCAGTATAGGTGTACAGAGGGCAAGTCCTATATATTCAGCGCCGGTATAGGAGCCTATAGCGAATCCACGTTCCTTTGATGGAAACCAGGTTGTAACAATCCTGCTGTTCGTAGGGAATGCAGGGGATTCAAAGAACCCGAGCCCTATACGGTTTAGAAGGAAAACTCCGAAATTTTTGCTTAACCCGATAAATATCGTGAAAGCAGACCATCCGGCAAGTGCAATTGCGTAAATTTTTCTGGGACCGATACGGTCAATGAACCATCCGGCTGGTATCTGCATGGCAGTATAAGACCATCCCATGGCTGAGAATATCAATCCCATCCTGACAGCATTAAATCCAAATTCTTTTGATATCGTAGGAGCGGCTACTGCGAGGTTTGCTCTGTCCAGATAATTTACAAAAGTAACCAGACATATAAGGGAAAGTATTAACCACCTTTTCCTGGTAGGTTTGTTTGCCCTGTTAGTGTTATTTTCACTCATGATTATCCCTTCCTTTATTTAGAGATGTTTGTTAAATATAAAACAACTTTGATTAAATTATATCATCTTATATAATGCTTGAATACTCTTGCAACCATTGATTTGTAGCCCTTTATCTATGTGTTTTGTCAATGGTTTCTTATTACAATCAAACTGGATGTTTTCTATTACTTATTAGCACGTCATATTGATATTTGTTCAGCATATATTTTTTCTCATATCTTTTAAAAGATATGATTGCCACATTTATCAATGTGTTATTTATGTAATTACTTTATAAAATAAAGCAGATCATGGGATAGCTGCCCATGATCTGCTTTATTTTAATTGAATCCTGCGGAATTCCTTTTTGGTTTCCTCTATTCTTTTTTCCAGCCATTTATCATCAAACTCGCTTTTGTAGAGAAATCTCGTCTCATTCTCGAAATTCCAGTCATCTTCGCTGATATCAGAAACTCTCTCATATAGTTTTGAGCCCGGAAGTGGATAAGGCACATTAAATGAAATTTCATCAAGGCCCAGCGACAATGCAAAGTTGAAGGTTTCCTCTATAGTATCCACAGTTTCACCTGGATATCCAACTATAAAGAATCCTGCACAAGATATTCCGTTGTTTTTGAATGTTTCGACACCCTTAACAACCTTTTTCAGGTCGATTTTTTTGTTCATAATCTTAAGCACATCGTCATTTCCTGACTCTATGCCTAGGTAAACCTTGCTGCAACCTGCGCTTTTCATAATATTGGCTGTTTCATTGGTAATTGTGTCAACTCTCGAAAGGCAGCTCCAGGTAATAATCAGTCCTTCTGACCTCATTCTTTCGCAGAACCTCTTCAGGAATTTCTCATTATATGTAAACAGATCATCTGCAATCCACAATGAGTCGTATCCGTAAGAGACTATATTCTTTATCTCCTCGAAAACCCTGTCCAGGCTCCTGTACCTTACCTTACTGCCGAATATCGGCTTGGAACAGAAATCGCAGGAAAAGGGGCATCCATATGTCATCATTATTGAAGCTGTTTTTTTGCCAGAGAATTCGCTGCCTAAAGATTGATATTTTTCATGGTCAAAGCCGCTCCTGTCAGGTATTGGGCATTCATCGAGTTCTTCTTTGGTGAGATGTTCAGCCTGTGAGTCCAATTCTCCCATCCTGACACTATATATCCCAGGGTAAAGTGCCGAATCAATTCCTTTTACAAATCTATCCCTTCTTGTCGAATTAAGATAGTCCCTGCAAAAATCAGGAAAGCTTTTTGTGGCCTCTCCCCTGAATACGCAGTCGAAAGCACCTGATATAAACCTTTCAGGATATAGAGTTGGAAGTGGACCTCCAGCAGCATAAATGCTATCTCGGTTTATTTCCCTTAGCTTGCCCATGATTCTGAAAGCATTGTTTGCAAGGGTGGTCATAACATAAAAGCCTGTTATGTCAGGTTTAAAGCTTTCAGCCCTGCGCAGCGCTTCTTCTGTTGTAAGAAAGGTGCAGTCCAGAATCATAACATCTAAGGCTTCGCTCTTCAGCATAGCCGAAAGCATTCCGATTCCAAGTGGCGGAAAAAGCTGGTCCTTCTTTAATCCGGTATAGAAATAAGGATACACCAGCATCACTTTTTTTTGCATTCATCTGGCCACCTCCCTTTCTATTAAGACAGTCTGTTATCTGAGACAAAAGTAGTCCCGATTGAACCCTTTTTTCTCATAGACAGGACAGCCGGAACAGATGCATCCCTGCTCGGTCTTGATACATTTGCTTATGCCAATCAGGCAAAAAGCTATAGGCTCGCCGCACTTTACATAAGAAGGACAACCGGGACAAATGCACTGAGCTTTTAGCTTTTCAACATCAATTTCAATATTTTTCTCCAAGATCTCCACCTCTTTCATGACTCTATATTTTCTGTTTTTTAGAATTCAGGTCTGATTCCAAACTCTGCGCTTTCCTGCGTTTCCATTGAATTCCTTATCATTGTCGAAATCGCATCAAGGGTTGAGAAGTGCTGTTTTTCCTGCTTTATCAGGAAGTCAAACAGTTCTTTTTCTTTTTCATTTTCGGCTTTATCCCTGTACTCAGTATAAAGCTCAATGCTTTTCTGTTCGAGATCAACAGCAATCCTGTAAAAATCGAATTGGGACAGAGTTTCCTTTTGAGGGGATTTCATGTCTCCCAAACCTTCAAAAACGCTTTTGGCTTTTTCAAGAGTATCCATAGGAGCTAATACATAAGGCATTCCATTCATTTTATTCATTAAGATCTGAGCATGCCTGTTTTCGTCATTTGCCAGCATGAGGCAGACTGCATTAAGCGAATTGTTTTTATTTTTTTCTGCCTGCTCCCTATAATATTTCTCCCCGTCCTGCTCCATTTTTATTGCAAAATCAAAATCTTTCATCACTACACTCCCTTTCAATAATTTTATATTAAAGGCTAAATTGTTTATTATTCAACAGTTATTACACTTACCGGGCAGGCTTCTTTTGCTTCGTTGGTGCAGCTTTCAAATTCAGCAGGAATTTCCTCAACAATAACGCTTGCCTTCCCGTCCAGGCCCATTTCAAAAACCTCAGAACAGACTGATGCGCATAGTCCACATCCAATACAATTTTCCCTATCAATAACAGCTTTCATTTAATGTTCCCTCCCATATTTTATTATTTGCATGTTCGGCTTACTAATAATTATATTATGTAAAAAAATTAATTACAATACTTTTCCGAATTTTCCGTTAACAAGAGACTACAAAAAAAAGACTGTCCTCAGATTTTTCTGCAGACAGCATGTATTTTAGAGTATATTATTTTGTGTCCTATGACAAATAAATGCCCCGGGAAAGGTATCCCGGGAGCAATTATCGTTTGGTTCTGATATTCTCTTTTAGTCTATAGTTATAAGCGCTGTCTCGAATAGGTCCTTCAAGCAACTGCCTTCTGCATACTGTAAGCAGTTTGCACAGGTTCTTCCTGCACATGATTTTGTCATTCTGCCAGCACTATCATAGCTGAAACAATTGGTTGCTACATGCATCATCTGTTCTCTGTTTCCCATTAAATTTACACCTCATTCATTAATTTATTTTTGATCTGTCGTGGTTTTATGCAGATAGCTGTGTGTCTATATCGTCTGCCTGTGTGCAAGTTAAACTGTCAGCAACGTATTTTGTAAGGTCTGCCAATCTTTGTGAATATCCAAATTCGTTGTCGTACCATGAAAGCACCTTTACGAGTCTTGGTCCGATTACCATGGTTGAAAGCGAGTCTATTATTGATGATCTTGAATCTCCTCTGAAGTCGATCGATACGAGAGGTTCATCACAGTAGCCCAGTATTCCCTTCAATTCTCCTTCTGAAGCTTTTTTCAGAGCTGCATTGATTTCCTCTTTTGTTACATCCTTTGAAAGTTCGCAAACCAAGTCGGTGCATGATACTGTAGGAGTAGGGACTCTCAGTGACATTCCGTTCAATTTGCCCTTCAGCTGTGGAAGAACTAGTGCTACGGCCTTTGCCGCTCCTGTTGTTGTAGGTATCATTGATTCTGCTCCAGCTCTTGCTCTTCTCAGGTCCTTGTGAGGCATGTCCAGTATTTTCTGGTCGTTTGTATATGAATGTATGGTTGTCATAAGTCCGTTTACTATTCCAAATTCCCTGTCGAGTATTTTTGCGAACGGTGCAAGACAGTTTGTTGTACATGATGCATTTGATATTATGTGGTGATTTTCAGGTTCATATTTTTCCTCGTTGACTCCCATGACCAAAGTTACATCCTCATGCGTTGCAGGTGCAGATATTATAACTTTTTTTGCTCCTGCTTCAATATGCGCTCTTGCCTTGTCAGCATCAGTGAAAAGTCCAGTGCTTTCAATTACAATTTCAGCGCCCATTTCGCCCCAGGGGATGTTCTTAGGATCTCTTTCAGCAAAAATTTTAACTTCTTTGCCGTTTACTACTATAGAATTTTCCTTTGCTTCCACTGTTCCCTTAAAGCGTCCGTAGAGTGAATCATACTTCAGCAGGTGTGCCAGAGTATCAGGGCTTGTCAGATCATTTATAGCTACAACTTCTAAATCACCGTTATATGTTTCAAAAATCGCCTTGAAAACAGCTCTTCCTATTCTTCCGAATCCGTTAATACCTACTTTTGTCATAATTTTTACCTCCTAAAATTTATCTATATAATTTCTTTCTTAAGCAAATTTAATATTTCTTTTGCGGCACCTTCATCTGTAACCAGTACAGTTTTGTTGTTATTCTTTATAACTGAAAGAATTGACTGGGCCTTTTCGCTTCCTCCGGCTACCGCTATCTGAGTTTTGATCTTTTTGACTTCTTCATATTTTATGCCGATGGTTGTAGTATGATGGACAATCCTGCCGTCCTTGTCAAAGTAATAGCCGAATGCCTCGCCAACTGCTCCGAGACTAACCAGATCCTGAATTTCCTCTTCTGAAAGGCCTCTTCTGGAAGCCATCGTGTTCATTCTCCCGATTCCGTATATCAAAAGATCTGTCCTTTGGAGTACCTCAAGTACTTCCTTGACCTCTTTTTCCTTTACTATGGCATTCATCGCCTTCTTGCTCAGGTTGTCCAATACCTGCAGAAGTCTGTAGTTTGCACCTATGTCTTCAGCAAGCTTAGCTGCAAGCGTGTTTGCCTGTGTTTCAACATTCGTACCTACTCCGCCTCTTGCAGGAACTACAACAACATTTTTTAAACCGGATACCTGCGGAAAATTATCAACTACTTCCTTGATTGTAGTTCCGCCTGTCAATGCTACAATATTGCCATCCTGCAGAATACTTTTTACGTACTCTGCAGCAGCTCTTCCCATGTCGTCTGATGCCTCCCTGTCATTGTCAATATCTCCAGGAACGATTATTACTTTCTGCAGGCCAATCTTCTCTTTTATGTACTTTTCAATATCGGACAGGCCTTTAAGTTCAAAGATAAACTTTTTCAATTTCTCAATGATCTCCTCACCTTGCTTTGTTATGTACATTCCGTCTGTCTTTATGTCTATAAGGCTTTGATCCTTTAAAAAATTCACTTCTGCCCTTACAATTCTTTCCCCTATATTCAGCTCCTCTGAAATTGTCCTTCTTCCGACGGGCTGATTATAATAAATTGATTTGAGAATTAAGTATCTTTTTTCAAGGAGTTCCATAATTTCCGGCACAATTTTCTTTTGAAGTTTTATTATATCCTGCATAAACAAACCTCCTTGTTAGACTTTTTATGTCCCATGTATATATTTTACGTCCCACTTATATATATAAAATAACACAAATAAAAACGGCTGTCAACTATATAAGACAAGCCGTTTTTCATCATAACGTTTACATGAAAAATTATTTTATTTTTTTGCACATAACTTTATTTGACGGTTTCCGAGATCATTCTATTATTTTCTGAACTCTTCCTATGCTACCGTCCTGAAGCCTTACCTTGATTCCTCTCGGATGAACTTTCGAATTTGTAAGGATGTCCTTAACAACACCCCTTGTAAGCTTTCCCGTGGATTGATCTTTTTTCAGCACTATGTCAACAACTCTTCCTGGATAAATGTTTTCCCTGCTTTGCCCGTTCATATGTCTAACTCCCTCCTAGGTATCTTCAATTTTATGTTCTCCTCTATCTCTTCAAGGATTTTTTTGTCCTTCGGGTCCACGAACAGGCAGGTATAGCCTTTTTCTCCAGCTCTCCCCGTTCTTCCTATGCGGTGTATATACGCTTCTGCATTTTCCGGAATATCATAGTTGTAAACATGTCCGACTCCGCTTATGTCCAGTCCTCTTGCCGCAACATCCGTAGCAATTAGGTACTGTATATCCGCATTCCTGAAGGCTTTCATTATCCTTTCCCGTTTGGACTGCATTATGTCGCTATGAAGCTTCTCGCAGTTGTATCCGCGCCTGTGAAGCTCAATTTCAAGTTCGTCCGCCCTTCTCTTTGTCCTGCAGAAAATTAACGCCATGAATGGATTGTCCTGTTCCAGCACACTGCATAAGGCGTCGCGCTTTTTTCTGTCGGTGGTCTCAACAACCTGCTGTTCTATATTGTCAAGAGTTACCTCTTCTTTTTTGACATCGACAACCAAAGGATCCTGCATGTACTTAAAAGCCAATTTCTTGACATCCGAATTCATTGTTGCAGAAAAGCAGAGTGTCTGCCTTTTTTTGCTGGTCTGCTTAATGATTGCTTCAACATCGTTTTTGAAACCCATAAGCAGCATCTGGTCAGCCTCATCCAGCACCAGCGTTCTTAGCTTGCTCAGGTCTACTGTTTTCCTTTCCAGGTGATCCAGGAGCCTTCCAGGAGTCGCTATGATAAGGTGGATATTACCCTTGAGCTTTTTAAGCTGGGAACCTATATCCTTGCCGCCGTATGCCGCCAAAATATTAATGTCCTTTACTTCCTTAAGTTTCTTGGCTTCTTCGGTGATCTGGATAGCCAGCTCCCTGGTAGGTGTTACTATCAGCCCCTGCACTGCATTTATTTCGGGTGATATGTTTTCGAACATAGGAATGAGGAATGCCAATGTTTTCCCTGTTCCTGTCTGGGCCTCCGCGATTACATCCCTTCCCTCTTTGATGGCCAAGATGCTCTTTTCCTGAATTTCTGTCGGTTCTGTAATGCCTGTTCTTTTCAATACCTTTACTATATCTTCACTGATTTCCAGTTCTTTAAAACCCATTATTTCCATACCTTTCGCTAACCGCCTGTATTTTCTTTATTGGAGACACTTAATCATATCACATCGGGCGACTATAGGCCATAATTTGTTTTCTAGCTAAAAAAAGTACGGACGGCCGCTATAGAGGCCGTCCGTATTACCATTCATTTTTATTTATATCATATCCATCCGAAATATTTGCATGCATACTCAATGCCGTCATCAAGACAGCTTTTGGTAACGAATGTCGCCTTTTCCTTCAGAGCATCCTTTGCATTCCCCATGGCTATGGAAATCCATTCATCCCTGAACATTTTGAGGTCGTTCATTCCGTCTCCGAAAACAACAACATCTGCATGTGATGCTTTAAAATGCTGAACCATTTTTACTATGCCTGCAGCTTTATCGTCAGGTTCTACGAAAAGACAGTTCGGACTGAATCTTACATTTGGCAGGCTTTCAAGCAGTCGGATTTCTTTCTGGTTTTCCTGGTCGCAGCTTATGAACACCTTGTAAAGCTGGTCCATTTTCCGGTAGTCAAGCTCCGGCTTGATAACCGTTGTCATATACGTGTCTTTAATTTCATGGATGAAGCTATCGGTTTTTGAGTAGCGGGTCCTTGAATTTTCGCAGGTAACTGCCCAGCTGATGTTCTTCTCCTCAAGCTCGTCCAGAAGCTTTATTGAAAGCGGTATGTCCAGGGATTCCAGATATATTAGCTCACCGTTTATGGTAAGTCCGTTGCCGCCGTCGCTTACGAGGTTGTGTATCCCTATCTTCTCGCAGCGTTCATATGCGTCGCACTGGATCCTGCCAGTGGCGACAGCTACAAAGTGCCCGTTTTTTGAGAGAAGGTTCAGGGTTTTTATCGCCGATTCCGGAATCTCCCCAGTAGGAGGTCCGGCAGTCAGCGTTCCGTCATAATCAAAAAAGAAATATTTTTTATTCTCCATAAAATGACCTCCTTCCTGATTTCTTTGATGTGATTATAACACGGAAAGTATGCTTTAGTACATAAGTACAGCCCTGACGCAGAACATAATCTGCCGGCAGGGGCTGCACATTTGTAAATTTATTTAAGTATGATAAATCTTTTTTCAAGCGACTGGATTTCCTTCTCGCCAGGTTCGGCTGTCGGCTTTCCGAATGGCATTTGGGCGATGAGCTTCCATTCCTCCGGTATGTTCCACTCTTTTTTCACATCACCTTCTATCCGCTCATTGTAGTGCTGCAGTGAAACTCCCAATCCCTCAATCTGAAGCGAGGTCCAGATTACATACTGATGCATACCGTTTGTCTGCTGCGCCCACACAGGAAAATTGTCTTTATAAAGCGGAAATTTCGCCTGAAGGGCTTCAATCACGCTGTTGTCTTCGAAGAACAAAACTGTTCCGTATCCGCTGCGGAAGGAATCTATCTTTTCGGCTGTAGGTGCGAAATTTTCCGGCGGTACGATTTTCCGCAAAGCCTCCTCTACGATGTTCCAGTGTCTGTCATTCTTTTCATGCAATAGGAGCACAATTCTCGTTCCCTGTGAATTGAATGCTAATGGAGTGT
>Ga0209540_10002467_pt1 | contig 13179 bp, 10 predicted proteins | sample BarGraIncu01121A_FD_184501 | JGI IMG/M metagenome (GOLD analysis project Ga0209540, IMG submission 184501) | Arctic peat soil microbial communities from Barrow, Alaska - Barrow Graham LP Incubations 011-21A (SPAdes) (version 2) | ecosystem: Environmental > Terrestrial > Soil > Wetlands > Peat... | reverse complement strand
TTCAAATCCAGGCTTTCGATCTCCTGCACTTGGAAGTTCAGATAGTCGATCCTTTCCCGCGCCTGCTTGTTTTTTTCCTGCAGCCCGCTCCAGCGGGCGTGCAATTCCTTGATCTGCCTGCATTTGGCGGCTATCTCCCCGAGCAGCTCACCATGCTGGCAGAACTGGTCGAGATAGACCAGGTGGTTGGCGGTGTTGAGCAGGAACATGTGGTCTTTCTGGCCGTAGATATTCAGCAGCGCCTCGGCCTTTTCCTTGATCTGGGCAAAGGGCGCCAATTCGCCGTTGTGGTAGGTCAGGGATTTGTTTTTGCTGATTTCTCTTTTTAAAATGATCTCTTCATCTCCCTGGCAGAACAGAGCTTCCACGGTAAGCTTTTCCTTGCCGCTGCGCACGATGTTGGCCGGCGGTTTTTTGTTGAGCAGCAGCATGATGGCGTCGATGAGAATGGATTTTCCGGCCCCGGTCTCGCCGGTCAGGATGTTCAGCCGCGGGGAAAAATCCAGTTCGGCTTTTTCCACCACGGCCAGGTTTTCGACTTTGAGGTAGGAAAGCATCAGCCTGTGTGGTCCGTGGACAGGGGCGAGATACAAGCCATCATGCGTTCTCCTTGCAGGTGAAATATACGGGAAACGGCGGCGAAAGTCAAATGGCTCAAAGCGGCGAAAAATGCTATACTGACAGGGATGAGCAAGCCAATTCTGCATGCCATATTGTCGGCGGCGGCCGTGGTCTTCACCCTGAACCTGTTGTTCTTTAACTACAGCCAATTCGTCATCCTGCCACTGCTGGGCGCCCTGTTTCTCCTGGCCGCGCTGATCGGCCTGGGCGACGGCCTGGCCGCACTTTTCAAGATCCCCGCGGCCGGGATCCTGGAAAAAGCGGCGCTGGGACTGATGGCGGCCGCGGCCTATTTCTACCTGGCATGCTTTTTCAGGATCCTGAACCCGTGGACCATCCTGGCTTTTTTTGCCGCTTCTTTGGCTGTTTCTGGGTTGCGGTTTTTGTCGGGCCAGGGCATGCTGGAAAGGCGGGCCGAGTTGAAAATATTTTTCGCCCGGCCCCTGTCCGAGTATGCCGTTTTTCTCGTCCCTCTGGTTTACGCGGCGCTCCCTCCTTCTTTTTACGACTCGCTGGTCTATCACCTGGGCATCCCCAACCTGTACCTGCAGAGCGGCGGCTTTGTGGCCACGCCGCAGTTCGTTTTCGCCAACACCTTCATCTATTATGAAATATCGCTTATCCCCGCTGTCTTTCTCGGGGACCTGGTGCCGCGCCTGTTCAATTTTTTTCTGGGAGCGCTTTTTGTGCTGACCGTGGCCGATGAAGCGGTCGAGCACTGGGGAGTGAAAAAAAAGCTGTCCCTGATCCTGGCCATCGTTTCATTGCCCATGACCCTGTTTCTTCTGGCCACCTGCAAGAATGACCTGGCCGGCGCCATGTTCATCTTCCTGGCCCTGCAACGCTTCCGGCGCGGCGACTGGAAGCTGTCGGCTGCATTCTGGGGCTTCGCCGTGGGTGTCAAGTACTTCAACCTGCTGCCGTTGGCGCTCTTCGTGCTGGTCGCGTTCAAGCCCTGGAAAAAAGTCGACCTGAGAAAGCTGGCGCTCACAGCCCTGGTCGTAATCCTGGCCGTTTCGCCGCTGCTGGTCAAGAACTACCGCTTCACCGGCAATCCGTTCTTTCCTTTCCTGCACGGGGTGTTTCCCTCCGACTATTGGGATGGAGACCGCTTTCGTCTCCTGCAGGACGATGTGGGAGTGATGGTGCGCGCCCCCGCCGACATGCTGCGCCTGCCCTACGACCTGTCTTTTTTTAACCACGGTTACGGCGGCCTGGTCGGGCCGCTTTTCCTGGTCTTTTTGCCTTTCCTGCTCCTGGGGCCGGTCCGGGATAAAAAATGGCTTTTGTGGGTCTTGCTCATTTTGACGGCCGCGCCATTTTTCACGGCCAGCCTGCGCTTCGCATACATCGTTTTCGTGGTGCTGGCCATTTTTGCTACGCGAGCGTATGAGCTGGCGGGTGGCAAGTTTCTCAAGGGGATCTTTTACCTGTTGATCGCCTTGAATTTCGTCATGGGATTCGCCATGCTGGAAAAATTCTACCAGGCCCATTCCCTCCTGGGTGGCACATATTCTCCCGAAGAGTACCGCGAGCATTTTTTCCCCGCCTACCCGGCCTTCGCCTATCTCAATCGCCAGACGCCGGCAGGAGCGAAAATACTGATCGCCGGCGAAGCCCGCAACTTCTACCTGAAAAGGCCTTACCAGCTTTCCTCGGCCCTGGATTACTGTATTTTGAAAAAGTACCTGCAGGCCGGCCGGGACGCCGCCGGGTTCGTCGCCGCCATCAGAAAAGACGGCTTTGCCTACTTGCTGGTCAATTTCAGCGAGCTGGAGCGCCTGCAGGAGCAATACCGCATACTGACCGCGGCCGAAAAGGAGAAGCTGCTTTTCTTTTTGGGAACGATGACGCCGGTCTTCCGCCAGGGTGCGTTGTGCGTGTACCGTACGGGTTGACACTCCGCCGGCTGCGCTAAAAGGGAAACCGGGTTCGAGATCAACCGGCGACGGCGACGGCGATCAGGCTCTGGCCGATCGGAGGGCGCAGCAGGCGCGATTCGAGCGCGTGCTGCAATGGAAAAATAAAGCGGTCGAAAATGCGTACGGTGGCGGGGTCAAAGCCGTGGGCACAGCGTCGATCGTCCCGGCGATGAGCTCGAGGAGGGGAAACTGCCCGCGCAGCCGCTCCACGAAGCGTGGGTCAGGTTCGCTGGCTACGAAGCGCTCGATGCCCGCTTCCCGCAAAAGGAGAGCGGTGAACTGGCCGATGCCGGCGCCGGCTTCGAGGACGCGGCCGCGCAAACGTGGGCGGAACTCGGCGAGCAGAGCGTTTCGGTAATTTGCGGCAAGCTCGAGTGTCGGGAATTCATAGTCCGTCGTTGGGACCGGCTTCTGGGTCGCAGCGTTCATCTGCGCTTAAGGAAGTTGTACTTGACGATGCACCAGATGGCGTGGACGCCGTCCTGCCAGCCGATCTTCTTGCCTTCGGCGTAAGTGCGTCCGTGATAGGAAATGGCCACTTCGTAGATGCGCAGGCCCAGACGGGCGATCTTGGCCGTGACCTCTGGCTCGAACCCGAAACGGTCCTCCTCCAGCTCGATTTTCTGGATCACGTCGCGGCGGAAGACCTTGTAACAGGTTTCCAGGTCGCTGAGATTGATGTTGGTGGCCATGTTCGACAGCGAGGTCAGGAACTTGTTGCCCACGGCGTGCCAGTAATAAAGCACCCTCTGGGCGTAGGCGCCCTTGAAGCGCGAGCCGAAGACCGCGTCAGCGCGGCCCGAGAGCAAGGGAGATAGGAGCAGGAAGTACTCGGCGGGATCGTATTCCAGGTCGGCATCCTGGACAATGACGTAGGGCGCCATCGCTTGCGCAAACCCTTTGCGCAAGGCCGCCCCCTTGCCCTGGTTGGCTTCCTGCACGAACAGGCGGATGCGCGGCGTGTTCTCTGCCAGGCGGGCCAGGATGTCGCGAGTGCCGTCGCGCGAGCCGTCGTCCACGATGATCAGCTCCTGGACCGGCCGCTGCGCCAGGACGGCGGCGACCGCCCGTTCGACGGTGGCGGCCTCGTTGTAGACGGGCATCACAACGGAAAGGCAAGGGTCGATATCGGCGTTCGAGTCGATGTGCTGCATGTTTACCTTGATTGTAAAGGGAAGCGCGGAAAAACTCAAGCCCAGGCTAAAGCGAGCGGAATTCCAGGCGGTAAAGACGGTGGTTGCCGGGAAGGGCTGTGACGGGAACAAAGTGGACCGCGGACGCCAAAAGGGTGCGGTCTTTCTCCCCTACCTTGTGAAGGGCCAGCAGATCGGAGAGTGTCTTCCCCGGAACCGCGATCTCCTCCAGGGTGTACAGCGGGCAGCCGGAAGCAGCTCGCCGGGAAAGCTCGGCCAGGATCTCCGGCAGCGCATGCCCCTTGCCCAGCAGCCAATCCAATATCAATACCTCGCGCCCGGCAAAATAGGGGATATAAATTTTCCCATAGCCATAGCCCTCAAATTTTCCGGTTATCAATATTTGCGCATTGTCCGGCGTAGCACGGCGGATGGCCAGGGCGACCTGGTAGTCGGTATTGTTCGCGATCTCGCTCTGCGGCTTGATGCCGTAGATCAGGTTGATGCAGAGCAGGCCAATAGCCAGGATCGAGCCGGTCGTCCGCGCCGCTGCCGGCTTCAACCCTGACAGGGAAACTGCAACGAGCAATAGCAGCGGCACCACGACCTGGATCTTGAACTCCATGTTGCCCGGGTCCCAGACGCTGAAGAACAGGAAATAGGGGAGAGCCCAAAACAGCATCGTCCGCTTGAAACGGCGTTCCACCTCCGTTCCCGGGCGGCGCCAGCCCAGGGCCAACAGGAGGATGATAACGATAAGAATCAGGGTAGCCGGGAAGCCGGTACCGGCCAGCAGCGCCCGTTTCACCGATGCCAGCGAGGCCAGGGCCGTCGTCCAGGAGAGAGGATGCGCGTAGGCGATGTGATAGCCGCTGTAGGCATCGTTGCCGGCGAGACCGGCGTAGAGCATGGTGAGAATGGACTTGCCGGATAGCAGGGCATAGGCAGCGTACATGGGCAGCAGGGATGCCGCGTAGGCCAGGCAGAATTGCGCGAAGCGCCGCCATGGCGCACGTTCGGCAAGCAGGTAGAGGAATACCGTCACGACGATCAACCCGTTGGTCAGGTGGAAGGCGGCGGCGGCGGCAAAGCAAAGCGCCGCCCCGAGCAGCGGCCATGTCCTGTCCCGGTAGCAGAGGAGCAGGTACATGCCGGCCGCAGTGAAAAAGAGCCCGGGGATGTGGATCTCGGCGTCGACCGAGAAGAGCCAGAAGGCATAGGAGAAAGCCACGAGCGAAACGCCCGCCAGGCGCAGCAGCAGGTCCATCCCCAATTTTTTCATCATGCGCTCCACCAGGAACAGGGTGGCGATGCCGAAGAACATGGAAAAAAGCTGCAGGTGGAAGAACTCGAGCACCCGGTAGTGGAACAGGGTCTCCAGGGCGCGGTAGACGGCGTAATTGAGCGGGAAATAGGCGAGGTGGTGGAACTGGGTCACGCCCAGCCAGTCGTGCTTCAGCAGGGCATAGCGCAGCATCTGGCTGAAAACGGTGCCGTCGAAGCTGTAACTGACCGGCAAAAAAATAAAATAGAGCAGCGCCACCCCCAGGAAAACCAGCGCCGCCAGCGTGACTTTCATCGTACCGTGCAGATCGATCTTATCCATGAAAGGTATTGTAAGGGAATTCGCGGGAATTTCAATAGCCGGGCCTGGCAGGGCTTGCCCGATTTTATTTTGTCTTGTTACTATTTTCCCTGGTTGTCTTGCTCTTGCTTCCGGCCATGAAAGGCACCCTTGTCCGGGACTAGCGATCCGGGGCCTGGGCTTGTTTATATCGCCGGGTTATGGTATCTGATTATTCAAAAGAAATACCGAGGTGAAGGTGAAAGATGAAGGGCTGAATCCAGCACGAGGGTCGCAGCAGCGATCGCTTCTAAATACCTTGATCTGGGTGCTGCCCTGTGTCGGCCTGTTGCTGTCGCTGTCCCTGATTCCCTACCAGGTGGACGATGCCTATATCAGTTACCGCTACGCGCAGAACTTCGCCTCCGGAGAAGGTCTGGTTTACAACCCGGGTGAAGCCGTGAGTGAGGGCTTCACCAGCCCATTGTGGTTCTTGCTGCTCAGCCTGGGGGCCGGGCTCCTGCGGATGCAATTTCTGCCTTTTTTCAGCACGGCCCTGGGGCTGTTGGCCTATCTTGGGCTGCTGCTGGTCTTTGCGCGGGCTTCCCGGGCTGAACCGCAGGTCGGGCGCTGGCTCGGAATGCTGACGCTGGCCCTTTGGCCGGGATTGGTGTTCTACGCCTCGACCGGCATGGAGACGCTGCTCTTCGCCCTCGCCGTCCTGATTTTTCAGTGCGCGGCTTTGGAACTGCTGCCCCGAAAGCTGGGGCTGGCGGCTGCGTTCCTGTCCATCTGGATCCGGCCTGAAGGCGGTTGGCTGGTCGCAGCGCTTCTTCTCTCCTTTCTGCCGTTCGGAGAACTGCGGCGGCAGCTCTTCTCGAAACGGATCGTTTGGCACGTAACGGCGTTGATCGCCGGCGGGGCACTGCTGACCGGGCTGCGCTGGCTGCTGTTCGCCGACATCCTGCCCAACACCTTTTATGCCAAGCTCCCCGATTACGCCCAAGGGCTTTCCTACCTCAAAGGCTTTGTACTGAGCTGGCCCGGCGGGCTGCTGACAGCCCTGGCCCTCTCGGGTGCGCTGTTGGGAGAACTGCGGCACCGATCGTTTTTCCTGGCCGGCTTGGCCTGGATGGCAGCGCCGGTTCTGGAAGGCGGGGACTGGATGCCGCACTATCGTTTTCTGCTTCCGGCAGTCGTTTTCCTCGTCTTGGCGGCCCTGGGCACGGCCCATGCCCCCCAAAAGTCCCTGCGCCGGGGAGCAATAGTCCTGGTCCTGATCCTGGCAGGCCTGCTGGGCTGGCAGGACCGAGCGATGGTGCGTCATGCCCAATACAGCTACGACAAGTTGGTCAGGCGCGAGATGGCGATTGCCAAGTGGGTCCGGGAGAATGGCGTCGCCTCGCTGGTCAGTGTGGACATCGGTGTGCTGGGCTACTATTCAGGGGCGAAGATCATTGATGTGGTCGGGCTGACGGACCGCCGTATCGCCCGCTCGGCCGGCGGACATCTCGCCAAGCAGTTCAACCTGGATTATGTCTTCGCGGCAGGCAAACCTGATTGCCTTATCCTGCGTTCGAGCATCCGGCCGGTGATTGAAAGCGGGCAACTGACGCGCTGCCGGCCTGGGTCCGAGATCGAACGGCGCCTCTTTTTCGACCGTCGTCTGCTGACGGATTACCGCCTGGTGCTGAGTCTGGAAGTGGGAGACGACCCCCGGCAGTCCAAGCTGCTCTTCCTGCGCAAAGACCGGCCGCTGGCCCGAAAGCCGACCGCCGTTGCTCGGATTGTTTTTTAGCGCCCGTTACCCGGCGGCTGATCGTTCAGCGGCTGCTTTTTTTCCCGTAATCGGCCCGGAAAGGATGGCTGCGAATCAAAAAATGACAAAGCGATCCATTGCAGCCATTGGCAACGGTCATGATAAGCGGGACGATTTTTTATTGATATTATACGGATTCGTGATATAAAATAATCGGGAATATTCGCATAGGGGTGACGCCTTGAGTACGGGAGCCGTTTTGTCTTTCGCAGCCGGGATAAAAAAAATGCTCCGGCGCCTGAAAAAACCGGTTTTTTCCGTACTTTTTCACGGCAGGGCCCGCTGGTGCCCCATCTGTGAAAAAAGCTCGCGAAAGTTCCTCCGTTTCGGCAACCCGAAGCGCGAGAACGCCCGTTGTCCCCGCTGCGGCTCCCTGGAGAGGCACCGCCTGGCATGGCTTTACTTTACCGGGATGACCGACCTGTTCGACGGCAGGCCAAAAAAAATGCTCCACGTCGCTCCCGAGCCGTGTCTGGCTTCCCGGCTGCAGCGGCGCTTGGGCGAAGGCTATCTCAGCGCCGACCTGCTGGACCCGACCGCCATGGTTAAAATGGATGTGACCGCCATTCCGTTCCCGGATGGAAGTTTCGACGTTGTGTATTGCAGCCACGTTCTCGAGCATATCGTAGATGATCGAAAAGCCATGCGGGAATTTTATCGGGTTTTAAAACCGGGTGCCTGGGCCGTTCTCCTGGTCCCGATCAGCGCCGAACGGACCGTGGAAAACCCAGCTATCGTGAAGCCTGATGAAAGGTTAAAGGCCTTCGGTCAGAAAGACCATGTCCGGCGCTATGGTCCCGATTACGTCGAGCGGCTGCGGCAAGCCGGTTTCATGGTCAAGATCTCCCGCCCTAACGATCTTTGCGACGATGGAGAGGTCGAGCGCCTGGGATTGCCGGCGGCCGGCGGCGAGATCTACTACTGCCTCAAGCCTTAGTCCCGGCCTAGGTCCTGCGGCTTCCGGGAGGCAATGAAACCAGCAGACGGTTCAGTTCCACCATCTGTTTTTCCCAGGAAAAGCCGCTGATCACAGCCGGGCGGCGTTCCAAAAAAGAGTAAAACCCGGGGTTGGCCAGTATCCGCTCCAGAAGAGCGGCGATCGCCTGCGTGTCCAGTGGTGATGCGCACCAACCCATGCCGCTGTCTTTGACGATCCGCCTGACTTCCAGGTCATCGCTAACGGCCAGAATGGGCTTTCCGGCGTGCAGATATTCAAATAATTTCAGCGGAATGCCGCTGCGCACCCCCGGTCGCGTGAGCACCAAGAGGAGGTCGGCCGATTTCTGAAAGGCGAGGGTTTGCCGCCGGTCCATGAGGGGATGAATCACGACGATCCCCTTTTCGGTCAACTCGCTCATCCAGGCTCTCTCGCGCCGGGAGTATTCGCCGACAAGATGAAGGCGGATCGGGTTTTGCGGGGCGCCCTGGGCGGCTTGGCGCAGCGCGGCGAGAAACGGGCGAATGTCGGCGGCGCTGTCCGAAAGGGCGATGCGCCCGGTGTGGGCAATGTGGAAGAACCCCGAAGGGAGAGGAAAGACGGGCAGGTCCAGCCATTCCTGCGGGTCGTACCCGTTAAACACGGTTTCACATCGGCATCCCGGGTATGTCTCGCGGAAGTATTTTTGCAAGACCGGCGTGACCACGGTGATCAGCGTCGAGGCTGAGGCTACGGCCGTTTCCGTTTTTGCATATTTCTCCCGCAAGCAGAGGTGAGAGCGAAGTCGTTTTTCCTCGATGGGCTGAAACAGCAGCCCGTCGCGAAAATCGCTGATCAAGGGGATTTGCCAGCGCCGGGAAAGCTCCAGTCCGATCTCCAGCCCCTCCAGGGGAGGATAGGTGGCGATGATCAGGTCGGGGCGGGAGACGCGGTGAATCTCTTCGGCTCTTGCCAGCACCTCTCGCCGCCAGGGGGAAAAGATCGAAGCATAGCGGCCGAGGGAATTCTGCATTTCAGCGAGTCCCCGCCAAAACGCCCAACGCCAGAAATTCTTCCCCCGGTGGGCGCGCACGAAGGCGGGGTCAGGGATGCGGATGATTTCAGGGGATGCCGGGGTGCCCGGCCCATAGCCATGGGTCAGCACACAAACCGAATGACCGTAGCGCCGCAGCCAATGGGCCATCTGCAGCGGCCGCGCCGAGCCGGCGCTGTTGATCGGCGGGAAGTAATACGCCACCAAAAGGATTCGGGCCATGATTATTCCGTTCTTTTGCCTTGGAGCGCCCGCGTGATATTTTTCAGGTAATTCGTTGCAGCATTTTCAATAGTATACCGGGAGACAGTTTCCCTTGCTTGATTCCGTAGCACATTCAATTCATTCAAACCCGTTTCTTTTATAATCTTATTCAACAGGGATAGCAATTCCGCTTGATCTCCAGGAGTGCATAAAAAACCGTTTTTGCCATCCTCAAGAATACCGTCGATGCCATATCCCCGGCTTCCGACCACAACCAGTCCGCACGCCATGGCTTCCAAATATGCCAGGCCGAAGGTGTCCTCACTGATCATGAGAAAAACATGGCTCGCCAGCAGTTCGTGCCGGGCAAGCTTCGGGGAAAGAAACCCTGTGAACTCGACGCGGCCTGCGATCCCCAGGGAGGCGGCTAGCCGGTGCAAGGAGCTTTTTTCCGGACCGTCGCCAACGATCTTGTATCTCCAGTCGACAGCCGGTGAAAGCCGCGCCAGGACGCGCAGATTACCGTCTATGTTCTTGCACTTCTGGAGCGAAGCCAAGGTGCAGAAAATAAGGGGTTTTTCCCCAGGCCAGCCCATGAAACGAGTGGCTGCCCCGGCGTCGTCTTGCAGCCATGACGCGTCGATCCCGGAAAAGGCAATGAAGCATTTGCTCTGGAATTCGGGATATTTTTTACTGAAGCGATCAAAGATGGCCTGGGAACGGCAAGCGATGGCGGTTGCCTGGCCGTATATCCCGCGCAACCGCTTTTCGCCGAGCATGGCTGGACCGAATTTCAGATCGCCCAGATGGACGGCAGCAATCAGGGGGACCTGCAGCCGCCGCGCCAGACGGCTGGCAAAGAGCAGGTTGAAACCGAGGTGGGCCACGATGACCTTGGGCTGAAAACCGCTGGCGCGTAAGCCGCGGTAGAGTCCGGCAAGAAAAAAACAGCGCAGCCCGGGAAGCTTCAGCACCGGGGCGTGCAATATTTCCACTCCATCCAATTGATCCGCTCCTGACCGTATTTGCCGGTTTTTTCGCTGCCAGTCCGGCACAAGGAAAGGGCGCAGCACCAGCACGTTCTCAGTCCGGGACCACGGTTTGATAAAATCATGCAAAGCGTAACTGATCTCGCGGCGGGAATGTTCTGAATCAGCAGGATAAAGATCGGTAAGAAGCAGGATGTTCATTGGAATATGGGCACAGTTTTGCGGGATCAGCGATAATGGGAATGGAATTTCTTATAATAAGCGAATGTCCTAGCAACGCCTTCCTGAAGATCGATTCCCGGATGCCAACCCAGGAAGCCGCTGATTTTCCTTATATCACTTACATAGTCTCCGGTTTCGACATTGACGTAGTTGTCCGGCCATGGGACGTGGATGATCTTTCCCGATTTTACGGTTTGGATAATTGTTTCGGCCATGGTTTTGAACGTGACCCCCGTTCCCGAGCCGATATTGAACACCTGGCCGCTGCAGGCATCGGTGGCGGCGGCCCGGACGAAAGCTTCGGCCAGGTCGTCAATAAAAATGTAATCGCGGATCTGGCTCCCGTCACCGTAAATGGTGATGGTTTGGTCATCCATGGCTTGGCGGATAAACCAGTTAATCATGCAGTACTTGTTGTGGCGGATCTGGCCGCGGGGGCCGTAAGGGTTGGCGATGCGGAAAATGATGACCGGAATACCGTGCAAACGGTGATAGAACAAGTACATGTTTTCAGCAGCGCTTTTGTTCAATGCATAGGGCGTAAGCGGCCGCTGCGGGTGCATTTCCGCCACCGGGGTTTTTTCGATCCTTCCGAATTGCAAGCGCGAACCCGAGTAAAGGATCTTTATGCCGGGATTCACCTGGCGCACGGTTTCCAACACATTCAGATGACCGGTATAGTTGATCTCGGTATCCAGGAACGGGTTTTCTATGCTGTCGTTGTGGCTGACCTGGCCGGCCAGGTTGAAGATGATTTGGCAATCTTTGATGATGGACGGCAGCGCCTTCCGGTCACGGATATCAATATTCAATAGCTTCACTTTTTTGCGGATGGAGCGGATATTGAATTCATTGGCACCATAAGGCTGCAGGCAGGAATCGACAATGGTTACCTCGGCCCCCAATTTTACCAGCAGGTGGGCGATGCTGCTGCCGATCATGCCCAAACCGCCGGTGATAAGGATTTTTTTGCCAAAAAAATAATTTTTCATGGGTTTTTCTCGTTTCTCAACTTCAATTTATTTCCGAAGGGGATGTTTCCCCAGGCAGTAGATCTTTGTAGATTTTTTCCAATCTGCGGTTCAGTTTCTTGATATCGAAATTATTTTCCATAAAATTCCTTCCCGCCGCTCCCAGACCGCGGGCAATTTCGGGGTTGGCGATCAAATAGGCGATTTTTTCAACCAGGCCTTGAACATCTTTTTCGGCGACCAGAAATCCGGTTTTCTTTTCCTGGACGATTTCCGGGATGCCACTGTGCCAAGTGGAGATTACTGGCAAGCCTGCGGCCTGGGCCTCCAGCAAAACCGTGGGTGTTCCTTCTTCTTCGCCGTCGGCGGCGGTAACACTGGGCAACAGGAAAAGGTCGCTCTGTGCGAACAACCGTAACTGTTCATCACGGTCCACCGCACCGACAAACTTTACCCGATTGGAAATTTGCAAATTTTGAGCCAGAAGCTGCAATGAATCATTCAAAGGGCCATAGCCGGCCACGGTATACTCGATTTGTTCGTATTGGCAGGCAAGGATAGCGACTGCATGCAAAGCGTAAGCGATCCCTTTTTTTTCGATCAGCCGGGCTACGGTCAAGATTCTAAAAATGTGATCTGGTTTTCTCTGTTGTTGGCTGAATATGAATATTTCCAGATCTATCCCGACCGGGTGCACGATGATCTTGTTTTCCTGGCATCCCCAGTTCAGCAACTTTTTTCGAAAATATTGACAAATAGGCAGCAAGCGATCGGAGTCAGCAAAAATGGGTAGGTAAAAAGCGACCCCATTTGCATTGACAAAAGAGGATAGGTCGGCCCCATAAAAAGTGGTGATCAACTTGCCGCTGACGCCCAATTCGCGGAGCCGCCAGCCGATCATGCCGAGGGGTCCAGAATGGGCATGAAGGATATCGAAATTTTTTCCTAAAAAAGGAATGAGGTAATAAAAAAGGTTAAGTGTCAGTGCTTCTCTGCCGTATTTGAAGATATTAAGCGATTTTAAAAGCTGTGATGGACCGCGTTGGAAATTTTTTATCAATAGATGTACTGCGTTGAAGGCACGCCGGATACGGCCTCGCGGGATTTCAAAATAAGTAACTCGATCCAATAGTTTATAGTGAATGATATCGGGGTGAATCTTCTTTTCATCAGGGCGGCGCAGGGCAAACACTTCGATTTCATGACCGGCGTCGAGCAGTCCCGTGATTTGGTTGTTGATGAACGTAGTGGACAGGGCAGGGAAAAAACCCATGATGAATGCGATTTTCATTTTGATTAAAAATCTGCGCGGCACATTCTGGCCACGGCCTCGGCTTGCCTCTGGATGATAATCCCGAATTGGGAGTAGCCCTGGCTGGTGTACCAGGAGGCGAGAAGCAGGATCTTCAGTTTCCTTTCAGAACTCATCGCGGGCACCGGCTGCCATCATCCCGAAATGAAACGAAGGAGCGCCTGTTGATAGTTCTCAAAATTGAAAATGTCATCATAGGTAGCGTAACAGCGGGAGACATATCGTTCGTAATCTCCGGCAATCCACTCGATTGCTGGTCCGATTTGTGAAAAGTCGTCGACACAGATTCCGCACCCGTGTCCGGCGATGGTCTCCTCGGTACTCGGATAACGGTTGACGATGACCGGCAGCCCGAATTTCAGATAGGAGGAGATCTTGCCCGAAGATCTGCCGATGGTGGTGTAGTTGGGCGAAATGTCGTTATACCAAGCAACACCGATATCTGCGGACCT
>Ga0209540_10002465_pt1 | contig 13188 bp, 9 predicted proteins | sample BarGraIncu01121A_FD_184501 | JGI IMG/M metagenome (GOLD analysis project Ga0209540, IMG submission 184501) | Arctic peat soil microbial communities from Barrow, Alaska - Barrow Graham LP Incubations 011-21A (SPAdes) (version 2) | ecosystem: Environmental > Terrestrial > Soil > Wetlands > Peat... | reverse complement strand
TCAACACTGACTACGACGGCAAGGCCGTGCCCAGTGGCGCCGGCCCGGACATGGGTGCGTACGAGTACGGCGGCGCGCCTGCGCCGACACAGACGCCAACCCCCGCGCCAACGGCGCCGCCGACCAAGACCCCGACGCCGGCCCCATCATCCACCCCAGGGCCCACGGCGACGCCCGCACCGAACAACCTGGTGCAGAACGGTTCGTTCGAGTCGGGCACGGCCCCGTGGACGCTGAAAGTCGTATCCCCGGCCGCCGGCAGCCTGGTGCGCGACGCGGGCTCGGCCAGCGACGGCACCTCCTCGGCCAAACTGACGATCTCGACGAGCTCGTCGAGCGCGCCCTGGAACCTGCAGTTCCGGCAGGACAATTTCAGCCTGGCGAGCGGCCCGAAGTACACGGTCACCTTCTGGGCCAAGGCCTCAGCGAGCCGCACCATCGGCTTCGTCATGCAACAGATGAACAGCCCCTACTCGCTGTACTCCAACCAGACGGCCTCACTGACGACGTCCTGGCAGAAATTCAGCTACACGTTCACCCCGGGCAAGGCTGATACCGTTTTCCTCGGCTTCAATGTGGCCGGAGGTACGGGAACGGTGTGGATCGACGGCGTAAGCATGCAGTAAGCTTCGCGAGACCCTAAAGAGCCGGCCATCAGACCAGACGTCTGTTGGCCGGCTTTCGTTCCAACACCTCCAGGCCGGCACCCTGAGATGAGTTATTTGTTATCGCCTGGCCGCAAGCCCAGATACGCGCCGAGGACGGCATACCCCAAAAGCGTCGCGCCAAACTCGGCGCCGATGAGGCCGTCGACCATCTTCTCGCCTTGCTGAACGCCGATGACAAAGCGCGACTGCGCCAGATGAAAGAAACAGATCAGGGCGCTTTCATGTTGCGGCTTACTCATTGGCTGGCAACGGGAGTTGCGAGCCGTGCGCACAAGACCTGCTTCCGCAGACCTATTAGCGTCCGTCGCATGGCATTTTGAGCCGGTCGTCTGCAATTCTCGCTGCCAACATGGCGCGCTGCTGCAACATGATTTCGCCCTGGAAACAGATTCAGGACGCTTGACGCTGACCCCTGCAAGTGATAGTATTACTTTGGTTTGCATGTAAGAATTCCATTTGAGGGTATGACTACGAAGGAACGCTCACAGTACATCATGCGGGTTACCCGCAAGGGCCAGGTCACCATCCCCGCCCCAATCAGGAAGCTTTTGGGGGTGGAGCTAAATGAGCAAGTGGCCTTTACAGTCGAAGAAGGGGAGGTCAAGCTCCAACCGGCGGAAGCGACGCTTGAAGCCGCTTACGGAGCGGTTGAGCCGTTGTCCCGTCCCGAGGATTTTGAGCGGATCTCCCAGATTGCCCATGAAGATCAGGCCCAAAGGGCAGCGGGCAAAGATAGGTAACCCGAATGCAGTTTATCGACAGCAACGTTTTCCTGCGTTTTCTGACTAAAGATGACCCGGTGAAGGCCGAGCGGGTGAAGGCCTTGCTGCAACAGGCTGAACGCGGAGAGGCCGAGCTGCTCACCAACGAAACGGTGATCGCCGAGTTGGTGTTTGTGCTGTCCTCACCGCGCTTATATAAACTCTCCCGGGAAACCGTCCGGACGGTTTTGCTCCCCATAATCTCGCTCAAGGGCCTGAAACTTCAGAACCGTTCGGTTTTTGTCCGGGCGTTGGATTTATACGCGACCACCGCGATGGACTTTGATGACGCGCTGGCCGTGGCACAAATGGAACGGCGCAAAGTGACGGAGATCTACAGCTACGATGAGCATTTTGACCGAGTGGCGGGGCTAAAGCGGCTGCAACCCTAATTTGGGCAGTGGCCGCTTCTGCTTCTTTCAAGTAGTTCTCCGGGAATGGCCCGAGATGCCGCAGGCAGAAGCCGAAGGGCCTCGCCAATTCCTGCGCAGGCTGCATCATGATCCCGCTAAAACCGTACCCCAACTGCTCGATCATCATGCTGCCCGGCAAAGCGAACTTGGACAAGCTGGTGCAGCTAGCACACATAACACTTAGACAGTCAGGGGGCTGGAGTCGTACCCGTAGCGGTTTGTGAAATCCTTCCGCTGCGCAAGCCCCGAAGCAGAGCCAGATTGACGCCCGACTGGTTTGGGTGTATGTTTTCGTTGGTTGTTTCTTCCGCTTGCGCATTGTTCTTCTCGACCGAATCAGGCAGCAATCGCATGGGCATTGACCTCGCTAACGCCCACGAACTGGCCCAGATCGCCGGCGAGATTGGCGCTGACGTTCTGTCCGGCGACCTGCGCTACCCCTCCGAAACCGGCGGCTGGCCTGTTATCTCGCGGACGACACACAGACCTCAATTCTGGTTACCCGACGCTTTCGCCGCTGCGATTCACTCGCGATGCTCGCGACGAAGGAGGAGGAGTTTGAGTAGCCATGCCACCATCCAAAGCCCAAAAAGAAGAATAGAAAATCCAGCGTAGCGGACCCTGGGGGAGAGTAAGAATTTACCTCGTCGCGCTGGGTCCAGGACTCGTCACCGGCGCATCCGACGACGATCCCTCGGGCATTGGCACGTATTCCCAAACCGGCGCGCAGTTCGGATATGCTCAGCTCTGGACTGCGCTCTTTACTTTTCCGCTGATGACTGCCATCCAGGAAACTTGCGCGCGCATCGCGCTGCAGACCGGCGGCGGACTTGCCGATGCGCTTCGCAAGTATTATCCAAAGCCCGTCCTTTACTTTTGCGTCACGCTGCTTTTCATCGCCAACACCATCAACCTCGGTGCAGACCTGGGCGCGATGGCGGCTTCCGCTCAGTTGCTCCTCGGCATCCCTTACCTTGTCTGGCTCATTGCGATCACCCTCCTCAGCGTGGTCCTCGAAATCTTTGTAGATTACAAACGCTATGCGCGCGTGCTGCGCTACCTAACGTTGTCGCTCTTTGCGTACTTCTTCGTCCCATTTGTATCACCGCAAAATTGGGGACAGGCATTGCGAGACACCGTTATCCCGACGATCCAATTCGACAAGGATTATTTGCTGAACCTCGTGGCGATTCTGGGGACGACGATTTCCCCTTATTTGTTTTTTTGGCAAGCCAGTCAAGAAATCGAGGAGGAGATTGACGAAGGAAGGACGACGGTCGGGTCGCGCAAAGGCGTTTCGAAAGTCGAATTGAAGTGGATGCGCACCGATGTCGTCGCCGGAATGTTACTTTCGAATGTTGTCACGTGGTTCATCATCACGACAACGGCTTCGACGCTGTTTCAGCACGGCATCAAAAAATCGACAGCGCGCCCAAAGCCGCCGAAGCGCTGCGCCCCATCGCCGGCGATTTTGCGTATCTGCTTTTTGCGGCCGGCATTATCGGAACTGGATTGTTAGCCGTGCCCATCCTCGCCGGGTCAGCCGCTTACGCCGTCGCCGAGACATTCAAGTTGCGCGAAGGGTTGTATCTGAAATTGCGCCAAGCACCCGGCTTTTACGGCGTCATTGCATTCTCAACCTTACTTGGATTCACGATCAATTTGATCGGCATCAATCCGATTCAAGCGCTGTACTACACCGCCGTATTGAACGGAATCGTCGCGCCGCCACTGCTCGTGATGATCATGCTGATCGGCAACAATCGCTCGATCATGAAGAGCAAGGTCAACGGACGCGTGAGCAACACGTTGGGCTGGATCACGACGATTGCAATGAGCGTCGCAGCAGTGGCGTTGTTGCTGACATTGGGTGCAGGGCAATAAAAAGAAACACACCTATCTCTTGATCAATCTGGCGTAGCTATAGAATAGCAGCGCCAGCAGGATCTCGGGGGCATAGGCTTCCCCGCCGCGAGTACCGTAGCGCGCATAGATCCGGCTCAAGTCCAGTTGGGCCACCAGCTCGACGATGAAGCGTGCCAGGTGACTGGCCGGCAAGGCTTCTCCCAGGCTGATGGTCTGCGCCTAAGTCGCTTCGTAGTCAACGGTCTTGAAGTTTCTGCTCATGTCTGCCAGTCTATCACAAACCCGCCTGCCGGAATGTGACCGTTCTCCGACAGACTGCTAGCCAGGTCCGCAGCGACGTGAAGGATTGTGCGCTTGGAGGATTCCGTGCCTGGTGTTATACTCGCCGGAGCGCGGTGTAGCCCAAAGGCCGCCTGGCATTACTTCTTACCTTGGGAATCATGTCCCACCCGGTAGCACCGGGATGTGGAGAAAGGCATCGGTGGAGCCCCTGGCCAGATTGATCTGGCGAGCGCTGCTCGAGCAGCGCCACGGGGGAACCCAGTCAACATGAAAAAAGCAAATCGTTTGGCGTGGTTGGGACTGGCCGTGTGGCTTGTCATCGCCGCGCCCGTGTTTGCTACAGGGGCCCTTCCGGCACAGGCAGCCGCGCCGGCACCACAGGGCATTGATGTCGTGGTACTGCTCGACGATTCGGGCAGCATGGCAACCTGCTGGCCTTGGGTCGGCCCCCCGCATGCCACAAACTGTCTTGGCGCTCAGAATCCCCCCAGCGATCCCCATGATTTGCGCTACAGTGCGGTCCGTCTTCTGGTGTTATTGGCGGGCAGCAAGGACCGTGTGGCCGTCGTGCGTTTCAACGCGGGCACGGAGGGGGTCATCGGGCAGTTGCAGCAGGCCGGCAACCCCGACGCCCGCCAGGCGCTGACCGATGCGCTGCGTCCGCCCACGGACTACGTCACGACGGGTGGCTATACGCGCATCGATCTGGCCCTGAACCATGCCAAAGACCTGCTCACTGCATCGAAAGACCAGGGCAGGCCAAGTTACGTGCTTCTCCTCACCGATGGCGTGCCCTCCCAACCCGGCAACGTGCCGGGGCAGGAGAAGCCGGTGCAGGCTACGATGGCCGCCCTGACGCAACTGGGCACGCAGGTGTTCCCCGTCGAGCTGTGCAACGATAAGGCGGGCTGTCCGGATGACACTTTCATTACACATACGATGGGCCGCGTGCCGGACAAGGCCAAGACAGCCGGGGATCTCCTGCGAGTCTTCAGCTCGATATTTGCCCAGATGGAGCCCGACCTGCACGTCGTCGATCAGGGGAACAGTGGCGCGCTGGAGTTCAACATCCGTCCGGAGCATGGCGCGCGACGACTCGTGATCGTGGCGGACAAGAGCGGCCTCCAGGCCGTAAAGCGCGACGACAACCCGGAAGCCGTCTCTTCTGCTTACCAGGATGATAATATCCTGCTGAACGTGGTGGGGGACAAGGCGTTGGCGCCCGGCAAATGGACTGTTGAAACCAACGGGCACGACACATTTGCCGTAGTGCAGACTGACACCTACCCCGAGCTGACCTTCCCGCCGGCTTCGGTGCCGGGCAGCTCGGCGGCACCCTACTACGTCCCGGCAGGCAAGCCCGTCGCGATCCTCGCTCGTGTCGCCGGGCCGGGAGCCGGGACTCCCGTCCGGCTTGGGGATGGGACGGCCCTCAAACCCTACTCGCCCGGCGATGGGCTGCTCTGGACCGTGTTGCCGGGCGCCAACGATGGCTTCACTTTGCAGGTCGGCGACGATCAGGCGCCCTTGCAGATCGTGCGCCGCTTCCGTCTGCAGGCTCGCTCCGACCTGCCTACGGCCCTGATCATTTCACCATCGGCCGCGTCGCCATGCAGCTCCAATAAGCCCTGTCCCCTGAAGGTGGCTTTCGGCCCAGGGCTGGAAGTCTCCGAAACGCAAGGCGCGGTCTACGTCAGCGATGAGTCCGCCGGAGGCAAGCTGGCTTACTCCACGCCAATGGTCTGCACTGGGCGCACCTGTGCCGACGCGGCCGCCAATTTCCAGCGTCTCGACGGTCACCGCTATACCATACGCTTCTTTGTCCAGGCCCGCGCCGCTGGGGCGCTGTATGGCGACTGGGCCGAGACAACCCTGGCCGTTGGGTCCTCGGTCGGGCTGCGCGGCTTGCCCGCCGTGCTTAATTTGAAGACGCAACCCGCCGGCGGCTGGCCTGTCACCGTCACGGTTGGTACCACCGAGGACCTGGGCCAGTTGCGGGCCACGATAGCTCTCACGCGCACCGACGATAATACCCCTGTGTCCGATGCGCAGGTCAGTTTCGCCGCCGGGCTGGTCGCGGCCGGAGAGCAGGCGACTGCTCTACGGGTGGTCACGCCACCCGGACTGCGCCCCGGCCATTATGAGGGCAAGATCGCCTTTGCGGTTGACAAAACGCCCGCGGGCGAGCAAGTGACTCTGCCGGCGCCCTTGCCCTTGAGCCTGACGCTGACCCGGCCCGCCGTCGAGCTGTCAGACCACAGCATTGATTTCGGCAACGTGCTCTTCGACACCTCGCCCAACTTCCGCATCAACCAGGTGGCCTCCATTGGGGTCGTCTTCGCCGAAGCGCCCTTCTCCATCGTGCCGGCCATGGTCGAGACAACCTGCCCGGCGCTGTCGGTGGTCGCCGGTGCGCCCGAACAGGCGGCGAACGGCTACCGGGTTCCAGTGACCTTGACCAGTTCCGGGTCCATCTCACCCCAAACCTGCTCGGGCACGCTCTCGTTCGCCGGCCCGTCCGAGGACTATGCCGTCCAGGGAAACCCGGCATTACCCTGGCGCGTGACGATCCCTCAGGTGGACTGGCAGCTGGTTGGCGTCGAACGTGCCGGTGGACCGGCCGGCGATCTGGACTTCGGGAGCTTGGGCCGGCCGGGCGAGCGGAGCAGCGCGACGTTATTGGTCCGGTACACTGGGCAGCCACCTTTTTCGCTTGTCCTGTTGGATCTCCAGGGCAAAGCTGGAACCAGCAACATTGAGGTCGGCGCACAGGACGTGGAGCTGGCCACCGCGGGCGTAGCAGCACAGCCGGGCTCGCCGGGCCTATACCGTGTGCCGGTGGAACTGGTCGTCCGCCGGTCTTTGCCCCACGCCACGTCGTTGGCCGGTTGGCTTGCGGGCACGGACTATAGCGGCCAGTTGCGGCTGGACATCGCCGGCCTGCCGAGCCCGAACCCTCGCGAGGCCAACTTCCGTTTCCACAATCCCGGCAACTACCAGCGTTATATCGCGCCTTTCTACAGATGGTGGTGGCCCGGGTTGCTCACGTGCCCGCTTTCGATCCTGCTGCCGCTGGCGCTGCTCGGGTTTGTCTGGCTGCGCAAGAAGGATGCAGATGTGGAGCGCATTCTCGCGCACGACCGCGCGACAGCTTCGGCGCCTGTGACAGAAGGTGCGAACACAACGCCTCCCGCACGCGTTGCAGGGTCACCGGCCGACGCAGCCCCTGGCCACAAGGCGCCCGGTCCGGCCTATATGCTCTACGGCCGTCCCTCGGCCAATAATCACCAGGTTCCACAGCGGGCGCCGCGGCCGGCCGAGAAGCCGGCGCAGGGGGGGCCGTCTTCGGCCGGCTCGGCGTCGCCGGGCCAGGCGGGGTCCGGTGTGCGGCCCTCTGTGCCACCGGCCAGCCTGCCGCCTCGTCCTCTGCGCCGATCAGGGCCGCGTTGGACGAAGTGAGCCATAGGCAGTCGCTCTGCCAAGAGAATTCCATGGGGGTTATGAGCCAATGTCTGAACTGAAACCCACTATCTACCCGACGCTCGTGATTGGCCTCGGCGGCACCGGCACGGAGGTCGTGCGCTACGCCAAACGGCGGTTCCGGCGCGTGTGGAACGCCGGCGGGCCCGGCGAGGCCGGCGAGTTGCCTGGTGTTATACAGGTGCTGGCCGTCGACACGGAGCCTCTGGTCAACCTGACAGACGAAGAGCCGCTCTACTCGCATGAGTTCGCTTTTCTCGGCCGCTTCGACGCCACGCGCCTGGTTCAGAACCGCCGCAGCCACGCCCCCTATCTCGATTGGTGGCAGTGGGATGACGCCGATATTCCGCTGGGTTACATTCACAATGGCGCCCGGCAGCTCCGGCCGATCGGTCGCCTGGCCTTTTTCCGCAACTACACAACCTTTAAGACGCTCATGGTCGACAAATTGCGTGGCATGCGGCAGTTGGCGGCCATCCAGGAGGCGGAGGAGCGCGGGTTCCCGGTCGCCGCCGACCACCGCCTTGTCTTTATCGTTACCTCTCTCTGCGGCGGCACCGGCTCCGGCATGTTTCTCGACGTCGCCCACAGGGTGCGCGCGGAAGTCGGGTCGAACGCCGACATCATCGGCATCTTCCTGATGCCCTCGACCTTCGAGCAAGAGATCCGCAGCGACCTGCAGCGCCGGCGCATCCAGGCCAACGCGTACGCCGCTCTCAAAGAACTCAACTACTTCCACGAAACCCAGGACTTCGCCGCCTACTATCCAGGCGAGCAAGGCCCGCTGCCTGCAACCAGGTATCGTGCCTTCACGCGCGTATTTCTCGTCGAGCGCACCAACGTCGACGGCCGGACGCTCTCCGGCAAGCGCCAAGCCGAGCAGATGAGCGCGCACTTGATCCACCTCATGTCGCTCTCGCACATGAACAAGCGCATCCTGGGCCTTGACGTCAATGTGACCGAAGAGCGGACCAGCAAGCTGGGTGACGAGCGGCGCCAGTACCTTTCCTACAGCTCCTTTAGCACGTCGGCCCTGGTGATGCCGCAGGCGGCGCTGTGGCGCTACTTCCTCTCAATCGTAACCTATTGGGCTATCGAGATGTTGCAGACCGGTCCCGGCGAAACAGCGGACGACGACCGGGCATGGTCGTCTTACCTGGCCCTGCGCGATGACTTGAAGACCGAGTTCGCCCGCTATCAGTTTACGGAGGAGGAGCTGCGGGCGCTCCAGGAGGATGTGGCCCACAACGATGGGCGCTGGCTGGGCTTCGCGGCAGCGGTAGCCGATCCGGTACGGCGGGTGCTGGCGAGCGATGGGCTGCAAGGCGCCCAATACCTCGTCCACCGCCTGACCCTGGCCGAGGATGCAGCCGAGTTGGTACGCGATGATCTGGCCCACCCCCGCCAACGGCCGTTTGAGGAGGCAGAGGAGGCCAGGCGGACCGGGTTGGTCAGGCAGCTGCTGATCTCGCCTCGTGAGCTTGCCGAGCGGGAGAAGGCGCGCCAGCGCTGGGAACTGTACCGCCTACGCCTCGATACCTGGAAGATCGTCCTCAACCGCTTGCAGGTTCTGGCCCGGGGGTGGGAACGCGAGATTGATCGCATCGGGCAGGAGATGCACGCGGCGCGGCAAGGCGCCGGGCGCGACGCTGCCGGAGCAGCCGGGCTGGTCCATCCGCTGCGCCGCGATGGCGACCTGGACACGAGCACTTACTACGATCTCGAAACGGGCGCCGTCAACCAGGAACTCCTGGATGCATACCTGGAAACGGCGAATTCGCTGCTCGAAGAGCCCGTCTCGGATGCCGAGGGCGCACCTGCGCGTTGGGATACGCTGCTCGGCGTGCTGCGCGACTACATTTTCCGCCATCTCAATCCCGAGGACGGCGATACGCCGGCCGTCCTGAACGCCGCTGGCCTGCACACGTTGGTCGAAGAGCAATTCGTCCAGAACACGGAGCTGGCTGCCCTGCACGCGGCCATCGCTGCGACTTTTGACGTGCGCAACGTGGTGGCGGCCCAGCTCAGCGATGCCACGCGCCCGGCCAACTACCGACTGCGCCAGCTGTTTGATCGGATGGCCCCCCACCTGGCCGTCGATGGCGACACGTATCCCTATTCAGAAGCCGATGAAGAGCACATCCGGCTGGTCGCGACGCCGTCGGCAGTGGAAGACGAGGAGAATCCCGCCTTCCGCCAGGCGCTACGTGGCTACGATGACTTCGAGTGGGTCCCCACCGGCGACGCCAACCGGATCGATGCCTGCCACATCGTGCACGGCCTGCCTCTCATGCAGTTGGACAGCATGGCCGAGCTATATGGCCAGTATATGAGTGGGATCTTTGACCGCCGGGCATTGCATTTGCAGGCCGACTGGGCCGACTTCCCTGAAGTATATACCCCGCCTGTCACCAGGCCGGCCGGGCAGCCTGTGCCTGCTGATCTGCCGGCAGGGTCCAAAGCGCTCACTCCCCGCCGCAAGCCCAGTCCATGAGCATCCACGGGCCGGGGGGAATGCCGGGTACGCTCGCCGCGAACCACAGCCGGGCCGCGGTAGTCTGTTTTGGTGGCTGGGGCCTCCAGACGATGCTCCATGTCTGGCCGCGCCTGGGCCTGATTCAGGAGGAACGGCAGGCGCTCGAGACAGCAGCGTCGCTGCCTGATCTGGACCGGCTCACCGCCTTCGCAGCCATCGTGCCCGGGGCGCACGCGGTGGCCGGTGAGCAGGTGCGCCTGGAGGTACAGGCTGTGCGCCCGGCCCCCGATCACTGTCCGCCCCCCGGCTACCTGGAAGGACTGCTGGAAGCGTTCCAGAAGTGGCCCGCCGGCGCGGCAGCCCAGGGCCTGACCGAGTCCGAGCTGCAGGGGTCGCGCCTGCTGCGGTGTGCGCAGGAAGCAGGCGTCGTGCAGTCACTGGCGCTGGTCCCGATGTCAAGCGGTACCAGCCTGACCGGTCCCGTCCTGCCGGCGCGCTCCGCCATGTGCTGTCTCGGGCTGGATCTGGCGCCGGCGATTGCCGGTGCACTGGTCCGTGAGGTGATCGATGCCACCCGGCTGGACGGGGCGCAACCGTATGATCCCTTCGTGCAAACGACCATTTATGTGGTCGCCTCGCTGGCCGAGGCCCACGCGACCGCTCTTATGTGGCCGGTGCTCGCCGAGTTGGTGGCGGCGCTTGGTCCCCGCCACATCGCCCGGGTGGTCGGTTTTTTCGAGACCGGGTCCTTCGCCGGCGGAGCCAGTCGCGCCATCGAGGAAGCGGCCGTGCACGTCGCGCTGCAGGAGTTGGAGACCTTGATCCGGCCGGCCCGGCCGGGCGCCGGTGCGGCGGCCTTGCTGCAATTGGTAGGGGCGGCCGACCGGCCGCTTGGCGACCGGCCAGACGCGGACCGGCCAGGCCCCGGCCCACTTCTGGATGCGGTGTATCTCGTAGACCGCGAAAAGAACAACCAGGCCCTGGCGCAAAGTCCCCAGGAGCTCGCCGTCCTGGTGGGCAATGCGCTGGAAGCCTTTCTGGTCACCGGGGGCGCCGAGCTGGTTGAAGAACGCCTGGCCGCCGAGGTCGTTGGCGGTCGCGCCTTCCCCTATAGCGCCTTGGGCACGGCCTGCGACTACGTGCCGTTGGCTGAATACATCGCGGCGGCCATCGTCGGCGAGCAGCAGCAGCTCATTTGCAGCGAGGTCCTGGCGGCAACTGAAAAAGCTGGGGAAGACGGAACGACCCTCGCCGATCTCGGCGCGGCCCATGCCGACGCGCTGGCCTGCGCCATGGATGCGGGGGCCGCGCTGGCGTTCGATCGCACAGCCGCTGCAGGCGTGCCTGCGGGCGGGCCTGTAGGCCCCGCGGAACCGGGCGCTGCCGGTTGGCCCGGCTGGCTGGCCGGGTTGCGCGTTGCCGAGGATTTCTTGCTGCCCGGCGCAGTGGCGAGGCAACTCAGGCAGGCACAGACTGCAGCGCTTTGGCGGAAGATCGCCGAGAGTCGCCTGGCCGAGGCGACCACCGAATTGGATGGGCTGTGTGACGCAGCCGAGATGGCCTGGGGGCTCTCTGGCACGCTGCCCGGGCCGCCGGCTTCGCCGTCCGGTGACACCGGCCTGGAGCAGGGCGGGGCGCCCGGCGGCGCCCTCGCGGCCAGCGACGGCCTCGCGCCCCGCGCGGCCGCCGCCGCGGTCGCACGCTTGGTCGAAGACATCTGTGGCGCTTCACCCGGCCTGCTGCGGGCGCGCGTCCGCGCAGCCCGCTGGACCGCACAGATCGAGTCTGTGCTCGGGGACCTGGCGCGTGCGAAAATGCCCACCGAGAGCGCCGGCGGTCAGCAGGGCAGGATGGCGCTGTGGCGGCGCGAGTGGAACGCGCTCGGTGCCGGGGGTGTATCTGAGTGGGAAGCAAGCGCGGCTGGCGGCGCGCTGGGGTTGGTGGCCGCATCGATCCTCGCAGGCTGGCTCGTGTGGCGCTCCACAGTGCCCATTTCTCCCCTCCAGCTGGTCGCCGCGGTCCTGGCTGCGCTGGCGGTAGCGCTTGTCTCAGCCCGCGCCGCGTGGACCATCGCCACGTGGCGCGTTCGCCGGTTGAAGCGCGACTGGATCCTGCTCGCGCGGGAGCATCTGGCGCAACATGCCCGCCGCCGTTTGCACTGCTCACTCGTTCGTCTGTACGAGCAGCTCCATGCCGACCTGGCTGCGCTACAGGCGAGTATCGAGGAAGCTATCGCCGAGCTGGCTGCCTGGGCGGAAGCCGGCGATGGTGTGTCCGGCCGGCTGCCGTCGCAGGCCGGTAGCGCGCACCTGCGCCTGGCGCATGGTAGCGACCGCCTGTGGCAAACGGTTCGAGAACAGATCACCCAGGCGACGGCGCAAGGCGAAAACAGTCGCGGCGAGTTCGGTCGCTGCTGGCTCGTCCAGGGTCGGGCGCCCCTGCACCACCAGCGGCGGGAGCATGGCCCGAGCGCCCGAGTGCAAGCGATCTTGCGGGCCCGGATCGACCAGGCGAAGATCGGTGCGACGGGAGTGCCGGATCCTGACCGGCCTGCCGGCGGTTCGGCCCTGGCCGCGGTGTATCGTGACTATGCGGCGTTGGCGACCCGCTACCTGGGTCGCCGGGAAGCGCTGCTGGCTGGCCATGCCGGGCTGGTCCGGCAGGTGGCGCGGGAATACGACATCGAGCGCACACTGTTTGGAGAAACCGAGGCTCCTGCGTCCGATGCGGGCGATCATTTGCCTCTTGCCTTTTTGGAGCAAAGCTACACGCGCGCCAGGCCGGCGGCGAACTACGAGGTCATCTCCCGGTTCTCGCGGGATGCTGGTGACGTCGAGTTCGGTGTCACGCCCGAAGGCAGCAACTCCCGGCTGGGGAACCCGGCCCGGCAGCGCGGCATACCCTTGCTTGCCTCCCGCGATCCTCTGTCCGTCATCTTCGTCCGCATCGTGGGTGGGCTGGCGTTGGAGGATCTGACCCTGGCCGGACGTTGTCGCCGGGCCTACCAGAGCATCTCGCAAGCGGACCGTGACGGGCTCAGCCTGGTGCCGGCAGCGCAAACCGTAGAGGCGGCCAGCCTTTACGGAACGGCGACCGGCCAACCATAATCGACATTACCAATAACGGAAAAGGGGTTATGAGCCGTTATTTCGGGCTTCAGGTGTGCGAAGCCTATCGGGCCGGATATGAGGCTGGCCGGGAGTGGAAAGCCGAAAGCCAAAAGCGCCGCGGCTGAATACGTG
>Ga0209540_10002459_pt1 | contig 13206 bp, 7 predicted proteins | sample BarGraIncu01121A_FD_184501 | JGI IMG/M metagenome (GOLD analysis project Ga0209540, IMG submission 184501) | Arctic peat soil microbial communities from Barrow, Alaska - Barrow Graham LP Incubations 011-21A (SPAdes) (version 2) | ecosystem: Environmental > Terrestrial > Soil > Wetlands > Peat... | reverse complement strand
GATCTGTCCACTCGGCTTCACTAATTGAAGTAGCCTCTCCATGAAGATCATAAATGTGTTCTGTTTCTCCCAGCTTAAAGCGTATTTATGTGAGTAGTAGTCCCGCTCGAGAAGCGAAATCGTTTCTCGTGTAAAGATGTAAGGCGGATTCCCGACAATCGCATCAAATCCGCCCCGCTTCATTATTTCGGGGAAGCGATCCTCAAAATTCATCGGATTTAATTTTCGCTCCGCCACTGGCTCAAAAAGTTCGCCACTCGAAATGTCCGTGCCGATGAGTGAATTGCCGCACACAATGTTTTTAGCGAGTGATGGCAAGAGCGTTTCGTGAAACTCCATTTGGTATTCCCGCGCCGTGCCGGTGGTTTCTTCCTCCAGGAGTTTCAGGTAAAGGGAGAGTTGCGCCACTTCCACGGCTTGGCGGTCAATGTCCACGCCGTAAATGTTGTTGACCAGGATTTCACGCCGCTGTTTCAGGGAGAGATGCCACGCGCCGTCTTCGCGTTGCACACAACCGGCTTTCTTCGCCTGGGCCGGGTGCGCGTTGAACCAGTCGCGATGATAGACCAACAACAGCTCATACGCGGCCAGCAAAATGGAGCCGCTGCCGCATGCGAGATCCGCAAAGCGCATTTCCGCAATCTGCGCGGGCGACTTACCCTCAATCAGCTTGCCGACGGTGTTTTCCACGATGTAGCGGGCGATATATTCCGGCGTGTAATGGACGCCTCCGGCCTTGCGCACTTCCGGCTTTTCCTCCACGCGGGCGCGCTTGTCGGTGGTGACAATGACCTTGCCGAGAAACCGCTCGTAAATGCTGCCGAGGATTTGGATCGAAATGTAGTTGAAGTTGTAGGCGGTGTTGGCGGGTGAAAGCTCCTCGCAGATGCCCGCGAAGGCATCGTCGTCCACCTTGAAGCCTGGCACATCGAGGATGGAGTGGGCCTTGAAGATGATGCCGTTGTAAATGCCGTCGAGCTTGCGCGACGCGGCCACGAAATCCTGCCACGCCGTCCCTTTGTCGCCAAAATTGGCCACGAGGTTTTCCGAGTGAATCAGTTTGTCTTCGAGGAAGCGGATGAACACGAGCCGGTCCAGCGTGCGCTGGGTGATTTCGGTGAGGGTGTCGCCGTCGAGATCGGGATTCCGGTTCTTGAAGGCGCGGGCGAGGGTATCGCGGTGTTTGTCGAGTTCTTCCAGAAAGGCGTCGTTAAGACTCAGGTAGCCGCGCTTCTTCGGAAGCGTGCCGGCGAACTTTTCCAGCGCACCGGCGGCCACGGCGTCGCGGGAGAATAGGTTATAGATTTCGGCAAACTTCTCTTTGTTGACGTAGTCGGTGAAGTGGTATTTGCGGAGGGTCTGAGCCGTGGCGGTATGTTTTTTGGGTTTGTAACGGCAGTCGAGAATGTGGAACTGCTCGAAATCGGTCAGCACCGCCAGCGGGGTCTCGGCGCTAAACCCGTAGCTGAGGGTCTGGAAGCAGTTGTCCGGCGTGCCGATGTCACCAAACGGTTTCTTGGCCTCGACAAAGAAGCGCACGTCGTCCTTGTGGAAATGCGGAGCGATGTAAAAGGCGTAGTCAGCGCGGCGTTCCGATCCTCCCCTGCTGGCGTCAGGTTCAATCTTCACTTCCTGCGCACCGGGATTCTTTTGCGTGTCGAGCTTCACGTCCCAGCCGAGCGCAATCAGGAATTTATCAATGAAGGCGTTGCGGACTTCGGCTTCCTTATAGGCGGGCGAGAGATAATGTCCTTTGTGAGCGTCGAAATCCTTGGCCAAGGATTTCACCGCAGCAAATGCTTCATCGAAGTTGGACGCCATGGCGGATGAGTTTGCGCGGGAAATTTATCAGCGTCAATCTCGCGCGGGCGTTCACTGATAAGAATTCGACGGCCTCAAATTCCACTGGTTCAACAGGTCGCCGGGAATTTCCGACAGTAAACGCGACGGCTGCCACGATTTTATTTTGATTTCCGTCACCGGCAAAAGGTCGCCAACGGTCATCAGGTCAGGACTCATCGCCAGCGTCGGCCGCCCCCATGCTGGCCAGCGGAGCGCGGGCTTCAGCCCGCTTCACTGTTCATTATGGTGAGGTATTGAAAATGTTCAGGCCGCTCTCATTTGGCACGTTGAAGCGGCGTGAACGCCGCGCCCCGCTCGGGAATTGCCGTTTGCCAAAATGGGAATGGCGCGGTAGTTTTCCACTGCCATGAGCACGTTGGTTGAAATTCAAGACGCCGTCGCCCAGCTTCCGAACAGCGAACGGAAGGCTTTGCAACTCTGGCTCAATTCTCAAAGCGAGCCGGAACTGACGGCGCTGGAAGAACAACGCCTGCTGCGCTCGCTGGATGAAGCCGTCCACGATCTTGATGCCGGCAAGGGCGTGCCGATAAATGATGTCCGCAAACGGGTGGCTTCATGGGCTGCAAAATAATCTTCTCACCGCAAGCGATTGCGGACCTGGAGGAAGTTGTTCGCCACATTGCCAGGGATGATCCTGCCACCGCCGTTCGCATTGGCAACGCGCTGATTAACCGCGTGGAAATTCTGGAAAACTTCCCGTTACTCGGTGCGCCGTATCCCAAACGTCATGGTGTGCGCAAGCTGGTTTCGCGACCTTACCTCATTTTCTATCGTCCGAGGCTGGAGGAAAATTCCGTGGACATCCTGCGTTACTGGCATGGTGCGCAACGCGAACCGGATTTGCGGTCGTTGGATTGAAATTTGCGCTTGTGAACATCCCTGCCTTGCGCGGATGCCGTGGCGAACGGTAACTTGTCGGCATGTCGCACGCCGATTTTGTCCATTTGCATTTGCACACCGAGTATTCCCTGCTCGATGGCGCGTGCCAGCTTGCATTTGCGCAAAAAGCGGCTTAATTAACGAACATGGAAGCCACCCTGCCATTGGACAAAATGACGGTCGCCGAAAAATTGCGCGTCATGGAACTGCTCTGGGCCGACTTGAGCCGCAACGACGCGCAATTGGAGTCCCCCGCGTGGCATGAAGAGGTGTTGCGCGACCGCGAGGTGAAAATCAAATCGGGCGCCGAAAAATTCATGGATTGGGAAACGGCCAAGAAACAGTTGCGCGACAAGTTGACATGAAAATTGTCATATTGCCGTTGGCGCGCGATGACCTGGCGGACGGTTTTCGGTTCTACGAAAATCAAGGAGAAGGCTTGGGCGGCTATTTCCTCGAATCACTTTTTTCCGACGTTGACTCGCTGCATTTGTATGCCGGAATTCACCGGACGGTTTTCGGTTCGCATCGTCTGCTGTCAAAACGTTTCCCCTACGCGATCTACTACGCCCAAAAATCAGAAACGGTTTTTATCAAAGCCGTGTTGGACTGCCGCCGGGATCCGACGTTTCACCGGCAAAGGCTGGGGTGACCCATCTCAAACTTTGTGTCTTGGTGTCTTCGTGGCGAAAAGTTAAACTCTCTTCATGTCGCACGCGGACTTTGTTCATCTTCATCTGCACACCGAGTATTCGTTGCTCGATGGCGCCTGCCGGGTGGACCGGCTGGTGGACAAGGCGCATGAACTGAAATTCCCCGCGCTCGCCATCACCGACCACGGCGCGATGCACGGCGCGATTGATTTTTACCAGGCCGCGCGCGAGAAGGGCATCAAGCCCATCATCGGCTGCGAGGTTTATGTCGCGCCGGGCAGTCGGCTGGAGAAAAAATCCAGCGGCGGCGGACGCGATGTTTATCATCATCTCGGACTGCTGGCGAAGGACGCGACCGGCTACAAAAATCTCATCCAGCTTACCACCGCCGCGCATCTGGAGGGCTATTATTACAAGCCGCGCATTGACAAGGAAATCCTGGCCGCGCACAAGGAAGGCTTGATCGCCATGTCCGGCTGCCTCGCGAGTGAAATCCCAGATTGGATCCTCAAAGACCAGTTGAACAAGGCGCGCGACGCGGTGGATTGGTTCAAGCAGACGCTCGGCCCTGAGAATTTTTACCTCGAACTGCAAAACCACGGCATCGCGGAGCAAGCGAAGGTCAACAAGCATTTGATCCAGTGGGCAAAGGAATTCGGCCTCAAACTCGTTGCGACCAACGACGTTCATTACATCGAGAAAAGCCATTCGCACGCGCACGATTGCCTGATTTGCATCGGCACGCAGACGCAGCTTGCCGACACGAAACGGATGCGCTACGAGCCGGAGCAGTTTTACCTGCGCACGGCGGAGGAAATGAAGGCGCGCTTCGCCGACACACCCGAGGCCATCAAGAACACACTCGAAGTCGCCGAGAAGTGCAACTTGGAGATCGAGTTTGGCAAATTGCATTTCCCGGTTTTTGCGCCGCCGGAACATTTCACGCGCGAAGGTTATTTGCACAAACTGATCGCGGAAGGATTGCTCCGGCGCTATACGATTCATGCCAGGACCGAGGGGAAGGAATTTGTCGTTGAAGGGATTGACGATCCGAAGCGGTTGCCGACGTATCAAGCACCTGTGGCTGCGGACGTGAGTCCGCGGCAAAAATCAGATCAGCCGCGCTCTCACGAGCGCAGCCACGAAGATCCCGCCGTGGCCGCCGCCATCAAGGCCGTGTTGGACCGGTTGAAACTTGAACTCACGGTCATCGAGAAAACCGGTTTTATCAGTTACTTTCTCATTGTCGGCGATTTCATCCGTTACGGGCACGAACACGGCATTGCCTGTGTGGCGCGCGGTTCCGCCGCCGGTTCGATTGTCACCTACCTGCTGGAGATTTCCAACGTTGACCCGATCCGCTACGGCCTGCTGTTTGAGCGGTTCCTTAATCCCGAGCGTGTCAACCCGCCCGATATTGACATTGATTTTGCCGACGACCGGCGCGCCGATGTCATTGAGTATGTCCGCGAGAAATACGGCCGCGATTCCGTCGCACAAATCATCACGTTCGGCACGATGGGCGCGAAATCCGTCGTGCGCGACGTGGGGCGGGTGATGGGTTTGAGCTACGGCGAGTGCGACCGGCTGGCGAAAATGATTCCGTTCGATCTGAAAATGGATCTGACGAAGGCGCTCAAGCAATCGCCGGAATTCAAGGAGGCTTACGAGAGCGAGGAAGTCACGCGCGAGTTGATTGACACCGCGCTCATTCTCGAAGACATCACGCGCAACGCCTCCGTCCACGCCGCCGGCGTCGTCATCGGCGACCAGCCGCTCGTGAATTTGCTGCCGCTCAAGCAGGACGAAAGCGGCACGCTCGTCACACAATACGCGATGAATCCCGTCGGCGACCTCGGCCTGCTGAAGATGGATTTTCTCGGCCTGAAGACGCTCACCGTCATCCGCAACACGTGCGAAATGGTCAAGCGCACGCACGGCATCGAAATGCCGATTGACAATCTGCCGCTCGACAACCAAAAGACCTATGACCTGCTCAATCGCGCGGAAACGCTCGGCGTGTTCCAGTTGGAATCCGGCGGGATGCGCGATTTGTGCCGCAAATTTCAAATCAGTTCTGTCGAACACATCACGGCGCTGGTCGCGCTTTATCGCCCCGGCCCGATGGAGCTGATTCCTGAATTCATCAAACGCCGTCACGGCGAGATGAAAATCGAATACGAACATCCGTTGCTCGAACCGATTACGCGCGAGACTTACGGGATTTTGATTTACCAGGAACAGGTGATGCAGGCCGCGCAGGTGCTGGCTGGTTACACGCTCGGCGGCGCGGATTTGCTCCGGCGCGCCATGGGTAAAAAAAAGCGGGAGGAAATGGCCAAGCAACGCGCCATTTTCGTCAAGGGTTGCAAGGAGAAAAACCAGATCCCCGAAAAAAAGGCGAACGAGATCTTCGATTTGCTCGAAAAGTTCGCCGGCTACGGTTTCAACAAATCGCACGCCGCCGCTTACGCCATTGTCGCGTATCAAACCGCGTACCTGAAGGCCAATTATCCGGTCGAATTTTTCTGCGCGATGATGACGAACGACATGGCGGACACCGCCAAGTTGAGCCAGTATATCAACGAAGCGAGAGAGTTTGGCATCGAGGTTTTGCAGCCGGATGTGAATGAAAGCCAGGTTCATTTCGCGCCGGCGCCTCAACGTGCTGCCGGCGTCCCGCCGGCAGTTCAAACTGCATCCTCAAGCGGCAGCGGCGAAGAAAGTCAGTCCCGCCAGCAGGATGCTGGCGGCACGTTGGGAGGCATCCGCTTCGGCCTCGCCGCGATCAAAGGTGTGGGCGAAGTCGCGGTGGAAACCATTTTGGAAGCCCGGAATGACCGCGGAAAGTTCACTTCGCTTTCGGATCTGTGCGAGCGCGTGGACGGCCGCACCGTGAACCGGAAAATTCTTGAAGCGCTCATCAAATCCGGCGCTTGCGACGGTTTTGGGCAGACGCGCGCCACGCTTTGCGCACAAATCGAACGCACTTTGGGCCGCGCCGCAAGCATCGCCGCTGATCGCCAGCGTGGACAAACTTCGCTCTTCGGCGCGCTGGAGGAAAAAGCGCCGCCGATGCCGGAATCCATCAGCAACCTGCCCGAATGGCCGCAGCACGAACTGCTCGCGCACGAAAAAGAGCTGCTTGGATTTTACGTCACCGGACATCCGCTGACGCCCTTCGCGCCGATTCTGGAGAAATACGCGCTAACGAACACGGCGAAGCTCGCGGAGCTGCCGAATCGCAGTCTGACGCGCATCGGCGGATTGATCGCAGCGGTGCAAAACGGCGTGTCGAAGAAGAGCGGCAAGCCTTACTCGATGGTCACGCTCGAAGACCTCGAAGGCTCGGTGCAGGTTCTTTGCCTGAACGAGAACTACGACAAATATCGCGAATTGCTCACACCCAACAAAGCCATCCTCGTCATCGGAGAAGTGAACAACGGCGATGACCGCCCGAAAATTTTCCCCCAGGAAATCATGCCGCTGGAGGACGCGCCGAAAAAATTCACCCGGCAGGTTCATTTGCGGCTGCACACCGCGCACCTGAAACCGGAGCAATTGGAATCCGTGCGCGAACTGGTGGCGGCGCATCCGGGCAAATGCCCGTTGCTGCTCTGTTTCATGCGTCCGGGCGGCGAGGTCATCTTCGTGGAAACGAACGAACGTTTCAGCGTCACGCCGTCGCAGAAATTGCAGCAGGAAGCCGACGCGCGGTTCGGCGAGGAAACTTATTACGCCAAGGTGGACACGAGTCTGCCCGAACGCTCACCCCGCCGCTGAGAACGTAAAGCTGAATCCGGCAACGGCGAGGAATAAACGTGCTGCCAGCATCTTGCTGGCAGGGCGAACCCACGCAAAGGAGTCAGATCCTCCGGCAAGATGCCGGAAGCACGTTGCTACGCCCGCTGCTCTTTGATTTCTAACTTCGCCAGCGCAACAACCGCAGCGCGTTGCCAATCACAATCAAGTCCGACACGCCCATTGCCGCCGCGCACAAAATCGGGCTGATGAATCCCAGCGCGGCCAGCGGCACACCGAGCGCGTTGTAAAAAAATGCCCAGAACAGATTTTGTTTGATCGTCCGCAACGTCGCCCGCGCCAGACCGAGCGCCTCCGGCACCGCTTCGATTTCCGACTTGAGCAAAATGATGTCCGCCGCCTCGCGCGCGAGGTCGCTGGCGCGGCTCACGGCAATGCCGAGGTCGGCCTGCACCAGCGCCGGCGCATCATTGATGCCGTCGCCGACGAACGCCACGCGCTCGCCTTGCGCCTGAAGTTTTTTCACGAAGTCCGCCTTTTGCTCCGGCCGCACTTCGGCAAACACATTTTTACTTTCGATGCCAACTTCCCGCGCGATGCTGGCTGCCGTCAGCGCGTTGTCACCCGTCAGCAAAAACGTTTTCAAATTCTGCCGGTGCAGTTTTTCAACCACGTCGCGCGCACCCGGTTTTATGGTGTCTTCGACGGCGAACAAACCGGCAAGTGATTGGTCAACGGCCAAACCGACGATCGTCGCGCCCTGTCCTGACCATTCCGCGATGAACTTTTCGCCCGCCGCAAAATCCACGCCCGTCTCTTTCAACCAACGCAACGAGCCAAGCCGAACCAGCGATGTTGAGGGTTGAAGGTTGAGGGTTGAGAGTTTAATTTTTCCCTCCACGCCCGCGCCGCGAATTTCCCGCCAGTCCTTCAAGTCAGGGCGTCGTGAAACTCCACCCTCCGGTTCCAATTTCGCAATCGCCTGGCTGATGGGATGGGTCGAGGAACGTGCCAGCGAAGCGGCGATTTGTACAATTGGAGCGCCGGCCTCCGGCCCGGCGGGATTTTGTTGGAGTTCACGCTTTAGCGTGCTACCGGACAATCCCGCAGAGCGCGGGATTGAACTCCAACTCGCCGCCACCTCCGGTTTGCCTTCGGTCAGCGTGCCGGTTTTGTCGAAAATAACCGCGGTGACTTTTCCCGCTTTTTCAAGCGCCACGCCGTCGCGAATCAAAATCCCCCGTCGCGCGGCGGTGTTGGCGCCGGCCATGATGGCCGCCGGGGTTGCCAAACCCATCGCGCACGGGCACGCGACAATTAAAACCGCCGCCGCGATGATGAACGCCGCGGCCGTGCCGGTCGGAGTCATCACCGGCCAAAGAAATGGCGCGAGCAGGTCATGAATGTGCCGGGCCGATTCCGGCGCGAGTCCCCACCAAAGTGCGGCGGCGATGGCAATGGCAACCACGACCGGCACGAAGACGCTGCTCACGCGGTCGCCAAGGCGTTGGATGTCGGCGCGGCTCGTTTGGGCGCGTTGCACGGCGGCGATGATGTGCGCGAGTGCGGTGGATTCGCCGGTGGCCGTCACGCGCAGGACGAGCCGGCCGTTCAAATTCACCGTGCCGGCGTAAAGTTCGTTGCGCGCGGATTTATCCACGGGCGTGGATTCGCCGGTGAGCATCGCCTCGTCCACGGCGGAATCGCCTTCGGTCACCACGCCGTCCACCGGCACGCGGTCCCCGGGGCGCAGGGCGACCAGGTCGCCGATTTTCAGTTCAGAAACGGGAACCTCCTTCTCTTCCGTAGCCGCCGACGTGAGGAGGCTCTGATTAATTTCGGATTTTAAAGTCAGAGCCTCCTCACGTCGGCTGCTACGAGGTTGAACAATCCGTCGCGCGGTTTGTGGCGCGAGGTGGAGCAGCGATTTCAACGCGCCCGACGCGCGCGCACTCACGCGGGCTTCCAGCCAGTGGCCGAAGCTGATGAGCGTGATGATGGCGGCGGCTTCCATGAAATAAACATGGCCGCCCACACCACCAAGCAACGCCCACGCGCTGTAGCCAAACGCGGTCGTCGAACCGAGAGCGACGAGCGTGTCCATGTTCGAGTTGCCGATTTTGAGCTGGTTCCACGCGCCGCGGTAAAATTTCCCCCCGGCGAAAATTTGGACCGCGCCGGCCAGCGCAAAGGAAAGCCATTGAAACCACGGCTCCAAACCGAGGCTGAAACCCCATTCGCCCACCATCAACGCGGCGGTAACGGCGACGCCGAGCCAGAGATTGATTTGCCAGCTTGCGTGTCTGGTTTCGCAGCCAGCGGAAGTGTCGGCCTGGATTTCCTTCGCCGTGTAACCGGCTTTCTGAACGGCCTCGATGACAGCGGAAACGTTTTGCTCTGCGCCGGAATTCCAGCGTACCGATGCGCGCCCGGCATCCAAAGTCACTGTTGCGCTGCGGACGCCGGACACACTTTGAATCGCCTCGGTGACGTGCCGCGCGCAGTTGTTGCAATTCATGCCGCCGATGGAAAGTTCCATTTCGGCGGAAATTTCCGGAGTGGCGGATGGAATTGTTTGGCGTGTCTCCATTTTTCTCTCGCAGTGAGATTTTATCACACGAGGCGGTTTTGTCGAACCTCCACCGGGAGTTGAAACGGCGGTTGTTGATTCAAGGGGTTTGTCCGGCCGTCAGTTCATTCGCGCTCAACGCGCCGAATGGCTGTCAGCCGCCTGCCGCGACTGGCGCTCCCGTTCGACGATGCGCGACACGTACGCAGCCTGTGCCTCGGTTGGGTCTCGTTTCAGGGCCAGCACCGCCAACCGTCCGGCCGGTTCCAAATCGCCGATGCTGAGTGCGGCGGTTGCGGCCAGCGCCACCCATTCTGCAGCCGACCGGTTTGTGGACGATGACTGTGCTTCCACGGCTGATTCGATCAGCGCGATGCCCTCGCGCCGTTGTTGGATTGTGCCGCCGATCAAGGTGGCGGCACGGGTCAGAATGGCGGCATTCGTCGGGTTGTCGGCGGGCGGGGCGGGGATGGTTGTCCGCGGTGAATTTGTGTTGAACACGCAAGGCAGGGTTGCCGCCGCCGCCAGACCGCGCACGGAAACGAACAGTTCGGAGTTGATGGTGGTGAATTCCGAGAAGACGGATTGGACTTGTTCCGGCGGGAGCGATTGGAGAATTGCCAGTTTGTCGGCGGGGGCGAGCAATTGCTGGCGCGTGCGTTCGTCAAATTTTTCCAGCATCCGGGAGCTGTCGCCAAGGTAAAGAGCGCGGGGCGCGGCGTATTCGAGCACGGGGAAAAGGTCGCTTTGGATCGGGCCGCCGCCGGTGATGGCGAAGGCGGTGCGTTGGGAGGCGAGCTGGCGGGCGAGCAACGCTTCGGGCGAGCGGATGCCGATTTGCGCGAGATCCAACCGCACGCCGGAAAGGGTGAAGCCTTGTCGGAAAACGTCGGGCCCGGTTTGCCAGGACTGCAATGAGCCGAGCAGGATGATGTCGCCGTTGCAGGAGTCCCAGATTTCAACGCGTGGGAAAACGGAGTTGAAGGTGCGCAGAACGAGTTCCACGATGCCGTCATGCATTTCATAAACGTGAAACCATTGCGCCATGATGCCACCGGGTTTAAGGCGGCTGGCGGCGAGTTGATAAAATTCGCGGCTGAAGACGCTGCCAATGCCAGCCGTCCACGGATTTGACGGTTCGGCCACGATCACGTCGTAAAGCTGTGGACTTAATTTAAGCACGGTGCGCGCGTCCTCGCGCCACAGGTGTGTGTGCGGGTCGTCAAGCACACGGCGGTTCCAGTTCGTGAAATACTGTGACGCGCGGACGACCGGCGCGCAATTCTCGGCCACCACCATTCTTTCGACGGGATACGACAGCACCGCTCCCGCCGATATTCCCGAACCCAGGCCAAAGATAAAAACATCCTTTGCGCCGGGTCGGGCCAGCATGGGCAGGTGCGCGAGGAGCAGTTGCGTGCTGAGATCGCTATGGGTCGTCGCGTCGGCCTTGCCGTTCACCCGCAGGCAGCGGTCGGCTGCAGACGGGACACCGGGATAGTAATCACCCTGTTCCACCGACACGGTGGCGTCCGCTGAATCTTCGTAGAAAAGAATCCGGGTGTGTTGTTTCCGGATCAACATCGCCGTCGGGTCAAATTCCTTTTCCCGTCCCCGGAATACGCCGGAGTTGATCACGCATCGCCAATCTTCCCCGCCAAAGACAAACAGACATCCGGCAAACACGGCGGCAGACACAGCCAAAATTTTTCCCGTGCGCCCGCCCGAACGCCAGGTGACGACCAATGTCACCAATGCCAACACCAGCGCCAATACGCCGAAGGCATTGCGCAAACCCATCAGGGGCATCAACACAAAACCCGCGACCAACGTGCCGGCTACTGCCCCCAGCGTGTTCCAGGTGAGCAATGTGCCGACCTGGTTTCCGAGCGTGGCGGTCCCTCCCGATTCGGCGCGGATCATCAAAGGCAGCACCGCGCCGATGCCCGCGGCGGGCAGGCCGAGAATCACCAGTGAAATGCCCGTGGTCAACAACTCGTGATAGACGTAGCCCACGCTGGTGCGACCGATGCCTGTTTGTGCGATGCGATAAAAATCCACCCACCGTTCGATGTTAAAAACGAGCAGCGTGATCCATCCCGCCGCCGCGCACAGCAGCAGCACAACTATTTTTTCATCGGGAATTTTCCGGCGTCGCGACGACGCAATCCAGGCGCTGCCCAGCCCGATGCCCAAAATGAACGCCATGAGCACGACGGCGAATGATTGCAGCGACGAACCGAAAATCATCGCCAGCGAGCGGGACGCCAGCACTTCCAGTCCCATCGAGACTGCGCCCGTCATGGCGACGACGGCGCAGGCCCAACGCCACGTCCGCGACGAAGCAACGCCGTCCGCGGTCGTTACCACCGGTTCAGTCGGGCTTGCGATTCCAATCAACTGGCTGCGGCTCAACCATCCCGCCGTTGCGCCGATGATGACATTCACCATCGCCGTCATCTGGAGCGAGGACACCATGCCGAGGTTTTGCACCAGCCAGAAGCCGGCCAGCGCGGCGCCGGCCACCGCGCCTAGGCTGTTGACCGAGTAGAAAAGCGCGGTGCGCCGGCCGGCATCCGCCGTGGATTTTTGCAACCACGCCGCGAGCAGCGGCAGTGTGCCGCCCATCAAGATCGTCGGGCCGAGCAACAACGCCGCGCTCAAAAAACCTTTCCACGCGAGCAGCAACCCGGGGTGTTCCGCAATGCCTGTTCCCACAGCGACGAAAATCCGGTCCACCCACCGGTCAAGCGACGGGAAGAAAAAAGCGTAGAGACCGATGGCGATTTCAAGATAGCCATAAACGCGCACCGGCTGCCTCAATCGATCCGCCCGGCGGCCAAAAATTTTATTGCCGAGTGCCAATCCGCCCATGAATACCGCGAGGACGACCGTTTGCGCGTAAATCGTGCTGCCAAAAATTTACGAGAGAAATTTCGACCACACGACCTCGTACACCAGCGCCGTCGCGCCGGAACAGAAAAACAAAACCAGAACCAGCCAGCTCCAATCCTTTCGTCGCATGAGCAAATGCTAGTGGCGGGCTTGGCCCGCCTACAAGCTGTAAAACGGATGGCCCCGGTGGAAAGGAAATTTTGCAAGATTCAAACTGGCGGAAGGGGTGGTTTCTGAACCCTTTTTGCCATCTGGTGATCAAGGCAATAAGGGTGGATTCGCCACCTTAGTGCAGCATCCTCATCTCTTATTGCCTACGCAATAAAATAGCTAAAGGCGTCCTCGCTGCCAAACTTGGTGTAAGTTTGGGAACACTTAAAAATTGGGAATGTTCTCGAACCAAACCTAGCAGACAATTTTGGTCGAAAATCCGAGAATTGGACAAGGTGTGCAATTAACCTAACTTCCTATAGAAACGAACCAAAACATCTCATTTGCAGGGGTTTTGCCAAAATATGTAGCAAGTAATAATGTGATTATTGTCAAAATATATATTGACTGCTCCGGCATGCATAACGTAGGCTG
>Ga0209540_10002458_pt1 | contig 13206 bp, 9 predicted proteins | sample BarGraIncu01121A_FD_184501 | JGI IMG/M metagenome (GOLD analysis project Ga0209540, IMG submission 184501) | Arctic peat soil microbial communities from Barrow, Alaska - Barrow Graham LP Incubations 011-21A (SPAdes) (version 2) | ecosystem: Environmental > Terrestrial > Soil > Wetlands > Peat... | reverse complement strand
TAAGGTGTTCAATTTACTTAGTCCTACTGATTAAAATCTTATCATATTCAATATCGTCCGGCTCCCAGAGTTCGATTTTGTTACCTTTTATATCCATGATATGTACAAACTTGCCATACTCAAATTGTTCTATCTCATCAACGACGGTGACTCCTTCATTTTTGAGCACCTCAACTAATCCCTCCAGATCCTCAACCCGGTAATTAATCATAAACTCTTTGGAAGAAGGTTCAAAATATTTGGTCTTATCCGTAAAAGGGCTCCAGGCTGTAAATCCTTTTTTATGGACATTATCACTCTGCCGCCACTCAAAACTTGTTCCATATTCATCGTTAACCAACCCCAAATGGTTTTGATACCATTCTTTCATTTTATCGGGATCTTTGCATTTGAAAAAAATCCCACCAATTCCGGTAACTCTTTTCATATAGGTATATTTATTTCAGGATATATTGATTTGAATCTACATCTTATTAGTTTTCAGTCCATTTGTTTCTGAAAACCATTCATTTATAAATTCTATGATCTTATCCGGCGAAAGGACATGATCAACTGCATCAATTTTTACAGCTTCAGCCGGCATTCCATATACTACACAACTGGCTTCATCCTGAGCAATCGTAATAGCGCCTTTATCCCGCATTGATTTCAATTCTTTAGCACCATCTTTACCCATCCCGGTAAGCAATATTCCAATGGCATTAGCCCCTAAAACCTCTGAAACAGAATGGAAAAGAAAATCCACAGAAGGACATAATCCGGAATCTACAGGTTTGCTGAGCAATATCTTTAGTCCCGACTCTATTCCCATTTGAAAATCATCCGGTGCAATATATCCAATTCCGGGGTAAAGTTGTTCCCCATCTTTAGCAATAGTTAAAGGAATCATGGAAGTATTTGAAAGCCAATCACGAAATCCTTTAATAAATTCTTTCGCAATATGTTGAACTATAAGTATTGGAACAGGAATATTTTCAGGTAATTCCGAAAGTATTTTTTGCAGAACAACTGGTCCACCTGTAGATGCTCCAATAGCTATAAGCTGAATATTTCTACTCTCAGGGTTTATTGGTTGATTTAAGATAATCGGTTTGTACTGGGCAATAGTTCGTTTTGGAAATCTTCTAACCACCTTGATCTCTGACATCAATTTTACAGTATTGATCAATGCTTTACTGGCATCATAATATCCGGCATCTTCTATTCCGGGTGGACGTAGCACAACCGCTAAAGCGCCAGCTTCATACAATTTAAATGAAATTGCTACATCATTGACTTTTAAACTTCCACTTACAACGACTATAGGAGTTGGATGTGTCTCCATTATAATACGAGTTGCTTCATATCCATCCATCCCTGGCATATGAATATCCATCGTGATCACATCAGGTCGTTTTTCTCTAACAAAATCAATGGCTTCATTTCCATTACAGGCTAAACCTACAATCTGTATTTCAGGATCTGAGGAGAGAAGATGAATCATAAATTCTCTTACAGTTTTAGAGTCATCAACTATCAGCGTTTTTATCATTTGTTGTTTATATTAAATCAATTTCTTAATAACGTCCAGTAAATTCCCCTGATCAAAACTACTTTTAATGATGTATGCATCTGCTCCGACTTCAATTCCACGCTCCCGATCATCGCGTGATTCAAGTGATGTGACCAATACTACCGGAATATTATTTAGTTTTGCATCATTCTTTACTTTTATAGTGAGCTCAAAACCATTCATCATTGGCATATCCACATCTGAAACGATTAAATCAAATTCATCACTCTTTATACGGGTATATGCATCAACCCCATCTAAAGCCACAGTCACAAGATAACCTGCTGTTTCAAGAATGTTTTTCAATAACATACGTGAAGTAATCGAATCTTCTGCTACAAGTATTTTCCCTGGTTTATTAATTGGCATTACTTCATCCACTTTTTTTATTGATTGTCCTGCAATATTTATTGCAGATTTTATAAGTTCTGAAACATGAAGTACAGGTACAATCTTTCCGGAACCAAGTATTGTCGATCCGGAAATATTTCTGACATGTTTTAATAGATTACCAAACCCTTTAACAAGAATCTGATGTTCACCCAACACTTCATCTACTTTAATCGCAATACGCTTATCACGGGAAACCAAAACTATAATTCGAACATAGTTTGAGTCCTCAGAATTTTCGGAAGGTCTTCTTTTTCTTTCATTATTGCGTTCTTTCAATTCGAGTACCTCTGCAAGACTTACTAAAGAGAGGATTTCTTCATCTATTGTAATTGTTTCATGATTTTCAACAGTTTTAATTTCTTCAGCTTTTAACCTCAAAACTCTTTCTACATTCATTGTAGGTAAGAAAAACTGAAAATCCCCCTGACTAATCAAAATACCCCGAAAAGTTGACAGAGTCATTGGAAGAAGAATACGAAAAGTAGTACCACTTTTATCAATTGTATCAATAAAAATGGTTCCATTCAGTTTTTCAACTTTTTCCCTAACAATTGATAATCCTAATCCCCTGCCAGATAAATCAGTAATTATAGTACTTGTTGATATACCTGAATGGTAAATCAAGGAGAGAATTTCATCACTATTCATCTTTTCTGCATCAACTTTGGATATGACACCTGCTTTAAGCGCTGAAATCAATACTTTTTCTTTATCGATGCCCTTCCCATCATCTGAAACCGTAATCTCAACAATTCCGCTATCTTTAGGTATAAATGAGAGAATGATAGTTCCACGTGATGGCTTATTCTGTAAAATTCGTTCTTTAGAAGTACCAATCCCATGATCAATACTGTTGCGAATAATATGAATCAATGGATCTTTAAGATCGTCAAGAATGCGTTTGTCGATTTCCAGTTCTGCCCCTTTAATAATAAAATCAATTTCTTTCTGTTGATCACGGGCTATCTCTCTGACCATGGCAGGGAAAACTTCTACCAGTGAGGATACCGGAAGCATGAGAACCTGTTTTGTTGCATCGAGATGATTATTTACCAGCAGTTCATATCCATATCGGTTTCTCTCCATTGTTTGAATTAACGCAGATAAACGATTTTCCAGATTACTCAACCTCAAAGCATTTTCATCTTTATATTCATTCCATTGTAAATCAGATGAAATGGCACTAACCTTATGCCGTTTCAACAATTCACTCCGCCAATCAATAATTTGATCCAAAATCTCAGTAAGTTCATTTGTTTCTTCAATAAATGAAATGTTACTTTGTAAAAACTCTTCTGCCTGCAAAAGGAGAGGATCTAATTTTGAAATAGGTATTCTAACTATTTCAGTAATCGCCTTTATAGTGTTTGGTTTTAAATCAGGAGTCGGTTCAATTTCCGACACAACAACCGGTTGAGGTTCTACAATTATGTTTTCTATTGACTGAGGTTTTGCATCGTTTTTTTCATTAACTCCAACAGTTGGAATAATTTGTTGTAGCTGCTGGATCAAAGATCTCATTTTCTGTTTTGCCCCCGGAAGTTGATCCATCCCTTCAGAAGAAACCAACTCTGAAAGAAAATCACACGTTTTATAAAAAAGATCGAGCAATGTTTTATCCAAATTAATCTCTTTTCCTTTGAGCAAAGAAAAAAGGCTTTCTAATGGATGACAAAGAGAGGCTATATCACTATTACTTACAGAACGCGCAGCCCCTTTAAGACTATGTACTTCACGAAACATAGTTTCGATGATTCGTGCATAGTTTTCTTCAGTCTGGGTCTTCTCTAATTCTATCAAACCCAAAGAAAAAGATTTTAAATGTTCTTTGGCTTCAATCAGAAATGCAACTTTAATGCGTTTCAGAAATTCATTATCATTAATATCCATCTTTCATCTGGTGCTAATCACTATTTTTTACTCTTTGAAATTACCAATAAGATCTTTCAGCTTTTGTCCAAGTTCATACAGGCTTCTTGCCGATCTCTCAGCCTGCGCCATACTAACAGCTGTTTCGGTCCCGGCCTGACTGATATTTTGCATAGCAATTCCAATCTGATCCATTCCAACAACCTGTTGTTGGCTCGATGCCACTATCTGAGTAGATGCCTGAACTGCTTCATTGCTGCTTTCAGCCAGTATCCTGATTGCTTCTCCGGCCACCAAAGACTGTTTCAGTCCTGACTCAACAGCCTTACTGCCCTGCTCGGTAGCCATAACAGCTGCTCCTGTTGCCTTTTGTACGTCATTAAGGATATTTCTGACCTTTAAAGTAGCTTGCTTCGATTGACTTGCCAGGTTTTTGATTTCCTGGGCAACAACAGCAAAACCCTTTCCCTGTTCACCGGCTTTAGCAGCTTCAATTGCAGCGTTTACTGCCAACAAATTTGACTGATCAGCAATATCGCTTACAGAAGCGATAATTCCGCCTATGGATTGACTTTGTTCACTCAACTTAACAACAGTTTGAGCAATGGAATCCATTTGTTCTTTTATTTTAGCCATCCCGTTTGATGTCTCTTCGACTGCTTTTTGGCCATTTTGAAAGACCTGAGCAACCTTTTGAGCGCTATCAGCAACGTTTTGCGCCTTTTGTGATGATTGTTTTGAGGCTTGCTGGACTTCTTCAACAGTTGTTGAAGTTTCATTGATTGCTGCGGCAGTTTCAGCAGTTCCCGTCGCAACCTGAGTAGTAGCTGCAAGAATTTGTGAGGATGAAGCAGCCAAAACATTAACGGTTTCTCTAACCTCAATAATTAAATTGGATAACTCAGATGTACGCTCTTTGACCGTCTCTTCTAATTGATCCCTGTAATCGATCAGTTCCTTTTCCAGTTTTTTCTTTTCCGAAATATCACGACTAAATGCTTGAATCATACTACCCAATTCACCACCACCATGTTGGTATGCAGATAAATCCATATTCAGGTCTCGCGAAAGAACTAAGTCAGTTGCGATCTTTAAAGGTCTGGTTATACTCGATGAAAGTATAAAAGAAATTACAACAGCAATTAAAAAAGCAATACATCCCAAAATGATCATATAATTTTGGACACTAGAATATAACTGATTTGATTTTTCAAAATTCGATATACTCTTTTCGTTTTCCAGCTTAATCAATTCATCAACAGTAATTATCCAATTTGCTACTTTAGGTCTAGCCTTAGTCAACATTATGTTAAGCGCTTCATCAAATTTTCCTTCATTAGACTTAGTAACGACAATATTATTAAGCTCTCTTGATTCGTCCCGCAATATCTTTGACTGCTCCATCAGATTCAGAAACGTTGTCTCATCCTTTTTTACTAATTCCTCATATTTTCTAAAACAACTATCATAACTCATCCTGTATTTTTCGATATTTTTTATCTGGTCATTTCGGTAAACAACATCTTTATCGAGCAATATGCTCCGAAGAGCAATAGACACCTCCCGAACATCAGAAATCATTTTATTTGCAAGTTGGGTTCTTACATTCCCGACATTCACAATCTCATCCATATTATTATGAATCTTTCGAATTGAATTCAGTCCTATCCCTATTAAGACAAGAATTAAAAAAATCATTATACTGAAACTCAATCCAAGTCGTAAACTTATTTTCATATTTTTAAACATAAAAAATTCCTCCTTTTTAAATAAATATTATAGTTTTACAATTTCATTTACATTTGTTAATGATTAACAATAATGCTTTTATCTGACAACAATTTCCCGGCATTTAAAACAATCAGGTTCTCTTTTGTAACACCTTTCAGATACATCTCTCCAATTCCTGAAATCGTTGGAGGTTTGTTCTTTATTTCTCTAATATCAATCGTTTGGGTACCCTCAACTATATCGGTCAGAATTCCAAATTCCATCTGGTCATTCTGAAGAATAATGACCTTATTCAGTTCACCTATCCCCTTCTCAGGTAGATTAAAGAATTTTTTAAGATCTACAACCGGGAGGATTTGTCCGCGAACATTAACTACACCCAGAATATAAGTCGGCACACCCGGTAAAGGTGTAAAATCCTTTAGCGGAAAGACTTCCAAGACATAATCAGACTCAATGCCATAATTTTCACCTGCCAGTATAAAAGTAATGAGCTGAACAGTCATCGAAGCGTCATTATTTTGTACTGGCTCTTCAGCCATTGCAATGGCGCGCGTCCTTAGTAAGTCGCTTATTTCCTTCTTCATAGGATTGCATGTTTTTGCATAGCGGTATGAATAATCTCCCGAAGGTGTTTAATTGATAAGCCATCCGATTCAGGCAGGATGGCATCTTTGGCACATGTATTCAAAAGCTCAAGCACATTGTTAAAATATTTTTTTGCATTCGTTTGATTACCCTGAGAGATACTTAAATTCCCAAGAGCAAAATATCCCATAATAAAATTCGGGTCAAGATAAATGGCTTGTTTTAGCGATGAGATGGCTTCAGCTACTTTATCAAGTTCCTGATAAATGGAAGCCCGAAGCAAATATAGTCCTATTGAAAGTTTATAGGTTGCAATGCCTTCGTTGCACAATAAAAGCGCTTCATTGAGATTTCCCTTGTTGGCCAGAAGTCTGACATTTAATAGTATATCTGATTTAAGACCATTTTCTGAAACCCCTTCAAATTCTGATATATGAGTATCTTCAGGCACCTTTTCGGTTTCAAAAAGAAATGACGATTGATCAACCACGGTATCAGGTTTTCCATTTAAATCGCGTACCATTGGCCTGACATTTTTTGGCATATCTGTCACTTTTATAAATGCAACGTCATGGCTAATAATAGGAGAAGGTGTTTTTATCTGAGATAAAAGATCCTTACGACTCTTATGGTACAGAACAGCACCGGGAAAATTCACAGGATGAAAAGTTGGAAAGACATCAGAAGAAAGTTCACATGATGAAACCACAAACCATCCATCTTTGGTAAGCGAGTTAAAAAAATTATGAGAGATCCTCTTGATCCAATCATCTGTAAAATACATCAGAACATTCCTACAAAAGATAATATCCATGGAATGAGTATCATTTTTCAATGAAGGATAAATATCTTCTATCAAATTAAGATTAGAAAAAGTAACCAGATTTTTAATCTCAGTAAGAATCTCAAAACGACCATCCCCAACAGAAAGAAAATAATTGGCTTTTAGCCAATCGGGGCATGCACGGAATGACCAATTAGTATAAATACCTGATACTGCTTTTTTCAGCGCTTCAGGATTAATATCTGAGGCCAGAATTTTAATGTTCCAATCTTTCAGGTCAGGTATTGTTTTATGTAACGCTATTGCAAGCGAATAGGGTTCTTCGCCTGATGAGCATCCTGCGCTCCAGATTCTGATAGTCTTATCTTTTGATTTTTTTGAGTTTATGAGTTTGGGGAGAATATAATCTGTTAAAGCCGAGAAAACCTGTCGTTCTCTCCAGAAATAGGTTTCTGAAATAGTAAGATATGATGAGATTGTTTCTATCTGGTCCTTATTCAACGTAGTTGTTAATAACCAATTAAAAAACTCATCATTATTATGAAATCCAAATTCATGAGCTGCAGATATAAGATTTCGACAGAGTGTCTCTAACTGCTCAACAGGAAAATGCAATCCCATGCTGGCAGCGACAACCTCACTTATTCTGGATAATACCTCATTTGTATATTTGGGCTTCATTTATTTCTTTTTTAACAACGCCTGTTCCAATTCCATTTCTTCTGTAAGGTTAAGAAACTGTTCCAGATCATAAATAAGTATCATATCGTTCTCAATTTTTGCTACACCTTTGATAAATTGTGCAAAAGACATTATCTCTTTTGTTTCAAAATTTTGTTGCTGAGTCATACTATTGACACCGTTTACCGTATCAACCCATAGTGCTAATTTTCTTTTACCGGTATCAGCGATCACCAATTGATCATTTGGATCAATCTCACGGGTTACAACACCAAAACGTTTTCTAACATCAACAACCGGTATTATCTGACCTGCAACATTAATAATTCCTTTGATAATTTCAGGTGCTTTAGGCAATTTCATAATTTCCACAATATGAATAACCCGGAGGACAGTATTCAGAGGAAGTGCATATAATTGATCATCAATAGTAAAAACAACTATCTGTTCAACACCAGACTCCTTTTGAGTTATAATAGTACTTTCAAACTTATCCATGTGTCAGGTAGATATTTAACTTATAAATTTGCTTATCATTAAATAGAGATGATCTCTCTTGATTGGCTTAGGGAGATATTCATTGCATCCTGCCTCATAACACTTAACGCCATCACTACTTAAAGCAAAAGCCGTTGTCGCTATTATTGGCAAGCTTTTCCTGAAAGTTCTAATGATCCTTGTGGCGGTCAGACCATCCATTTCAGGCATTTTAACATCCATAAGAACGATTGAGATCTCGTCGTGTTTTTTACATTGCTCAATAGCTTCAAGACCATTATTTGCAGTGAGAATTTTGATACCGGATTTTTTCAGTACAGTTTGGAAATAGAACAAATTAAGTTCTTCATCTTCAGCAATAAGAATTGATTTACCCAACCATTTATTTTCATATGATTGATCTTCTGGATTTAGATTATTTTCCGGAATCGGAACAGTGTCTTTAACCAGCGGAATATCAAATACGAAAGTACTACCCTGACCAAGAACAGAATTCAGCCCAATAGTTCCACCCATCATTTCGATATATGATTTTGCCAAAGAAAGGCCCAATCCTGATCCGCCATATTTTCTGGAATAGGTTAATTCTACCTGCCGAAAACGATCAAAAATAACATTGTGAAGTATAGGATCAATTCCGATCCCGGAATCTTTGACACTAAAATAAATTTTATCATCAGACGATATTACTTTCAGTTCAATAGTACCCTTTTCAGTAAATTTAACTGCATTCCCAATGAGGTTAGTCAATACCTGTCGAAGTTTTACAGGATCACTAATAATCTTTGATTCATCGAAAGATTGGTCTTTAACATACAACAATGAAAGGTTTTTTTGATTAGCCATAGGGCTAAAAAAAACAATGACTTCGTCAAGGAGTTCATTCAGATTAAATGCCGTCCGAAGGATTGTTTCCTGCTTCGCTTCAATTTTAGAAATATCCAATATATCGGTAATGATGTGTAACAATTGATGTGTCGACTTATCTATTGCTTCAATATATTTATCTCTTTCCTGATCAGAAATATCACGATCACTGAGTAATTGTGAAAATCCAAGAATCCCATTCATGGGGGTCCTTATTTCATGTGACATATTGGCAAGAAACGCTGACTTCAGTTTATCACTTTCTTCAGCTTTATCTTTAGCGAACAATAACTCTTCTTCGGTTTGTTTCAGTTTGGTGATATCCTGAAGCACACTGCGGCCATGAAGAATATTTCCATTTTCATCCCTCACTGCTGTTGAATTCATCAGTACCGGCACCTTTTCCCCAGAAACGGTAATAAGCTCTAATTCAGAGTCTTCAATTTCACCTGTTTCATTAAAAAGCTGAAAGGTCTTTTTAACTTGTTCAATACTATTCGGGTGATAACGGGTATAGAAATGATTACCAATCACTTCAGAACGTTTAAAACCTGTTTTTTTAAGTAAAGTCTCATTGCAATCAATCACAATACCAGTCTGATATTCGACAGACATAAACATGGTAGGGGCGTTATCATATAAATCCAAATATTTCTGTTCATTCTTTTTAAGTTCAACAGTACGCTCCTCAACTATTACTTCTAATTGGTCGTTTAAAGTTTGAAGTTCTTCCTGTGTTTGGAGCAATTCCTTGCTTTTTAATACGGCTGCTTCATAAGTTGAGATGAGTAACGTCAGCATCTGTTGTTGATTGGCAGCAATAAACCTGCGTTTACCTGCAAAAATAATTTCAACCCCGATGCGTACACGTTCTGTTTGTATCAACGATTGATTGGCAATGATCTGTTGAATAAGCGACAGGAGATAATTCTCTGCATAAGGCTTGGTGATGAAATTATCAGCCCCACATTCAAGACCTTCTATCACATCTTCCGGATTGGAAAGAGAAGTTAAGAGAATCACAGGAATTTCTTTCTCGCGATCAAGCGCTTTTACCCTCCTGCATAATTCATAACCATCCATTTCAGGCATGCAAATATCGCTGATTATGATAGTAGGTTCAAATTGATCTAAAACTCCTAATGCATTCTGTCCATTATCTACAGTTATTACGCTGTACATATTTTTTTCCAGCAAATATTTTAACTGCATAGACTGTGTCAAGCTATCTTCAACGATAAGAATATCTATTTTCTTACTTAGTTGTTTTAAACCATTTTTCATAGTCGAAATGTTTGAAATTCAATAAATTTATGCTACATAAAACAGATTAGAGTTTCAAATTAATAAAAGTATAAATTTCAAAATTGACTCTTGAAATAAATTTCTCAAAAAAAGAATAAAAGTAAAGGTAAACATTATTTGCAGTGCCAATATTTATTTTAAATGTTTTTGAATTAAACCGAACAGTTTTTCAATCACCACCGGTTTAGGGATATAATCATTACATCCGGCTTCTAAACATTTCTCAGCGTCACTGCTTAATGCATATGCCGTTGTAGCTATAATAGGAATCTCTTTATTAAATAATCTGATGATCCGGGTTGCTTCTAAACCATCCATATCAGGCATTTTAATATCCATAAGAACAAGCGAAATATCTTTGTTTTTTCTACAAATCTCAACAGCTTCAAACCCATTTATAACAGTAATAATTTTAATTCCGGTGGGTATTAAAGCAGTTTGTATGAAAAAGGCATTATCTTCTTCGTCTTCAGCCAACACTAATGTTTTACCACCCCATTTATGTTGAAGCAATATCTTGTTTTTTCCGGATTTCTTCTCTAATATGGGTTCGTTAATTATACACAAAGGAACTTCAAATGTAAAAACACTTCCTTTTCCCAAAGAGGAGTCCAAATGGATAGTCCCCCCCAACATTTCAATATAAGATTTTGCAAGAGAAAGGCCCAAACCAGTTCCACCATATTTCCTGGAGTGTGTCAGTTCAACCTGCCTGAAACGATCAAAAATCACCTTGTGCAGTGATGGATCAATCCCAATCCCTGTATCTTTAATACTAAAAATGAGTCTGTCGTTATTAGAAGTAACAGCTATTTCAACTTTTCCTTTTGGTGTAAATTTAATAGCGTTCCCAATAAGGTTATCCAAAATCTGTCTCAGTTTAACAGGGTCACTTTTGATGTTAACAATGCCGGGAGAAAGATTATATACAAGTGATAATTTCAGGTTCTTTTGATCGGCAAGTGGTAGAAAAAAACTTTTGATTTCTTCCAGAAGTTCTCTCAGATTAAAAAACAATGAATGAGTAGTTTCTTCACCTGCTTCAATTTTTGAAATATTCAGAATATCAGTGATAATACTTAACAACTGATGTGTAGAATTATCAATGGTATCGATGTACTTATTTTTATCCTGCACCGAGAGATCGGGTTCTTTAAGCAACTGAGAAAAACCAAGAATACCATTCATAGGTGTCCTGATTTCATGAGACATATTGGCAAGGAATGCTGTTTTAAGCTTATCGCTCTCCTCCGCTTTTTCTTTTGCCAATAACAGCTCCTTTGTACGAATTCTAACCAACTCTTCCAGTTGATTGTTCATGTTTTGCAGTTGTTCCTGAATCTTTAACAGTTCCTGGTTTTTGGCAATGGCTGCTTCATAAGTTGACATCAACAAAGTCAACATTTGCTGCTGATCTGTATTGATTAACCTTTGTTTTCCACCAAACATTATTTCAATTCCAAAGCTAACCCGATCGGTAAGATGTACTTTTCGGTTCTCAATAATCTGTTCAATATGAGAAATCAGATAAGCTTCAGAATATGGTTTGGTGATGAAATTATCAGCCCCACAATCTAATCCTTCAATCACATCTTCAGGATTCGCTAAATATGTCAGGAGGATAACAGGAATATTTTCATTTTTTTTATCTGCTTTTACTTTACGACACAATTCATAGCCATCCATTACAGGCATACATATATCGCTGATGATTATTTTGGGTTCGTATTGCGTCAGAAGATCTAAAGCCTGTTGTCCATTTTCAGCTACAATAGCTTTGTAATGATGTTTTTCCAGTAAGTATTTTAACTGGATTGCCTGTATAAGGCTATCTTCAGCTATGAGAATATCGACTATCTCTTTTTTCTCAAGGTCACTTTTGGTCATAAGTCTTTGGTTTACTATTTAATAGATCAAAGTGTTTTATTAGAATATTCAAATAAGCATAAAAAGTTAAGTAAAGGTTAGAATAATTATGACAAAAACCAATTATTATTAGCGATTATTTTTTAGGATTCGATACTTTATCATTCTTTATGGGAGAGTAATCCAATTTAGCAGTTCCATCCACAACCACATTATCAAAGAAACACTTAACACCCGTAGCTTTATTTATATCTTCAACGTTTTGAATATGAAAATGTAAATGTGCCTCTGATGAATTCCCTGAATTTCCACAAAGCCCCAACAACTGACCCTGAATTACTTTCTGCCCTTCTTTAACCTTAATGGACTGATGTTTGAAATGTCCAAAGAAAAGATATTCATTGTTAACGGTTTTTAATATGATGGAATTTCCCCCCGCATTAAATGGGTTCATTTCTCCCGGGACATTGTCTTTAACCCCATCCACGACCAAAACGATCTCACCGTCACAAGGTGATACAATTTCTTTTCCAAAGCAATAATAATCTTCATTTGTCTTTCCATCTGTTTTAAATGACTTCCCCGACTGATCTTTGATCAGAAAGTCAAAAGCATTCTTTTGCGCTTCACTTACAACATGATAATTCAGTTCTTTCGTATCACCGCCCCAGAATACATACCATGTATCTTTAAAAGGAAGAATCAGTTTTGTCTGGTTTCTTTTGATGACCGGGCTATTATCTTCTTTAAAAGGCTTTAAGAAGAGCCCGTTTATTTTAGAATCATTGTCGATTGCTATATTAACGGTAAATAAATTTCTCTCAAATTTTGTTTTATAAGAAGCATAGACCTGATTTTCATATTTTATAAAATCCATTTGCAGAATATTTCCCGACTGATCTTTCACTCCGGTAAGCAATTCTTTTGTTTTCTCAAGAGGTAATGCATTCTTCATCACATCGGCAAACATCATGAATATGCTGTCGAATTTGCCCTGATTATAAGCTATTTTAAACTTTTCAGCTATTGCTTTATTACCGGGTTTCTCAACCTGACCATTAACACTGACGAC
>Ga0209540_10002457_pt1 | contig 13207 bp, 10 predicted proteins | sample BarGraIncu01121A_FD_184501 | JGI IMG/M metagenome (GOLD analysis project Ga0209540, IMG submission 184501) | Arctic peat soil microbial communities from Barrow, Alaska - Barrow Graham LP Incubations 011-21A (SPAdes) (version 2) | ecosystem: Environmental > Terrestrial > Soil > Wetlands > Peat... | reverse complement strand
ATAAGTCGTGGAGGACATTTCTGGCTTTTATATATTTCATGGAGAAGTTCCACTCCAGCTTGACACCTTTTTTGATGGTCCCGTCCTTGTTGAAATTGTCAGGATTTGTTGCTCTCTTGCTTCTATCCATGTATCTCAACAACCTGCGTTTTTCGTTCTCTATATTCTGGACCCGTTGAGCAATCTCCAGCAATTTGACATCATAGTCGGTCGTATATGCTGCTGTCTGTGTTCCGATATCGATGCCGCAGTCTCCGATACCTATGTCGTTTTTGATTCTTCCAGTTCCCTTTTCAATCTTAAGTGGCGGAACACCTTCGAGAACCAGTTGAAGAACATATTTAAATTTCCCTCTGGCAAATCGTCTCACTATTCTGCAAAATTTAACTTTGTCTCTCAGGGCTGCTATTTCGTAGTCATTCAACCTTCTCTGAACTCTTATAACCAAGCCGTTCCACTTCAAAGTATGGCTGTCAAGCTTGTACCTGATCCCACTTGCATTGGATTTCCCCTCTAGGGAATTCAGGCCCTCGCTGTATTTTTTAAAGTGAAGCTTCTCTCCGTCTCCGAACAAAACCTTGTCTAGTGCGGTCCAGGCTCTGCTCGCTATCTTCTGGCAGGTGTAGGAATCCATGTTTTTCTTATAGTGATGCTGCATAGTTTTAACAACTTCATGAAGCGAGTATTCGTACAGCCGTGCTTTTTCAAAAGGTCTTTTCTTATTTTGAAATATGGCCTGCAAAGCACCTCTGCCTTATTATGGTCCTTCTCAGAATTATAAATGTCAGCTATATTCTTCTGGTTTTCTCTCCACGACTTGGTTTTAACCATCTCACAATACCTTTTCTGAGCCACGTTTAAAACAGAATTATACAGTTTTCTTCCAATTTCAAACCTTTTGTCGAAGATGTGGTCCTGAAACGGTTCAGTTTCAAGCTTTAAATTCAAAACATAAGTTGGAGTGCCCTTAGCCATGGCGAATACACGCTCCCCTACATTTCTATATTTGTATATATTATACCACAATGCGAACGTGTGTTCCATATGTTTTTGAAAAATTATCCTACTAAAACAAACAATTACCTAAGGAAGCTATCCATCCCATACCTGAAGGAGTTGGCTTTCCGCCTGAATTTGTAAGCCTGCCTTCCATGCAGAAAATATATTCAACCCAGGTCTTAAGTGTTTTCTTACTGTACATGAAAGGTGTGTCGGTAGTTTCTGAAAAGGTTTTTCTGCATACACGGCAGCGATAGCGCTGTCGTCCGATGCTGGTCCTGCCATACTTTACAAAATTCCCGCTTCCGCAGTGGGGACAGCTGCTCTTTTCAAAGTTTAAATCACCCAGTATCCCCTCAATTTGTTTGTCGCTTAATGCAAAATCGTGCAATCCCCTCCACCTCCCTGAATAATATTTATAATTATTCCCGGAAGGAGCAAATAGTATTCAGTTATCCATCAACATTTAAAGCAAACATTCCCTTAAGACCCTAGAACAACTGTACATCCCTGGAAGTGAAAAAGGGCAGCCGCGTGGCTACCCTTTTATTATTCGAATAATTTAATGAACTTGCCTCAACTCAAACCCCATCTCACCCAGCATCCCTTTGTCATCACATATCTTGTTACCCGGTGTGGTGAGGTATTTGCCTGTTATTGTTGCATTTGACCCTGCTTCTCTTTTCTCTCCATTAGTTTGAGAGCATCCTCAAAGCATATTTTTATTATTTCATGCTGTTGCCAGCTCCTCTGGAGACACTTCCTCAGCTTTATTAAACATCTTGGTTTCCATTGCTATGAATGCAAAGCATATCAGCGATGAAACCAGGTCTGAAACTGCTCCAGCCATCCATATTCCATCAAGCTGAAAGAAATGAGGCAGTATGAACACGAGAGGTATGAGAATTATAACCTGCCTTGAAAGGCTTAAACCCATGGAATGTTTCGCTTTTCCCACAGACTGGAAATAGTTTATTATCGCACATGATGGTCCGACAAGCGCAAACATCATGAGGTACTTGGTTATCCCTTCAGAGCCTATGGCTATGAGCTGTGCATCCGTGCTGTTAAACATGCTGATTATCTGAACCGGGAATAGCTGGACTACAAGGAATCCCGCTGTCGCAATCACTGTATTGACAATCATTGAATATTTGAGAGCCTTCTTGACCCTGTCAAGCTGCCCTGAACCGAAGTTGAAGCCTATGATAGGCTGCGCCCCCTGGTTTACTCCAAACGCAGGCATGAGTATAAGGATCGCTATGCTGGTGATCAGTGAATAGGCGCCTATAGCCAAATCGCCGCCGTATTTAGCAAGATTTGTGTTTATGCAGATTGTAACCATGCTCGCCGCCACCTGCATTGCGAAAGGCGAGACACCTATGGCTAGTATCTGGCTTACGATATGCTTTTGAAGCTTCATGTTAGCCTTTTTGAGCTTCAAAAGACTCTTCCCTCTTGTGAAGTAAGTGAATATCCAGATAGTGCATACTGCCTGGGAGATTAATGTAGCCAAAGCTGATCCGGCCACTCCAAGCTTAAATCCAAATATAAATAAAGGGTTTAATGCAAAATTCAGTGCAGCTCCGATTAGCATTGTTTTCATGGCTGTCTTCGGATCACCCTGTGAACGTATTATCGGGTTTATCCCGAAGCCTATATTCTGCAGTACCGCTCCGGCGAGCAGTATAGATGCAAACTGTCTGGCATAAGGCATTGTCTCAGCACTGGCGCCGAACTTAACAAGCAGCGGCTCAAGAAATGCAAGTCCAAGGATACTTATAATTACAGTTATTAGTACGGAGAGCACAAAGGCATTCCCCAATATGTGTTCTGCTTCCTCGGGTTTTTTCTGCCCTAGTTTTATCGACACAACTGCAGCTGAGCCAATGCCGACAAGCATGCCTACCGCCATGATTATGTTTGTTATAGGAAAGGTAACTGCGACACCTGAAAGTGCCATTGAGCCTACACCCCTCCCTACAAATATTCTATCTACTACACTGTACAGCGCATTGACCAGCATTCCTATCACCGCAGGTATTGAAAACTTAATAAGCAGTTTCCATACATTTTCATTTCCTAATTCATTTGATCTGTCCATATGAGTTCCTCCATAACGCCAATTTTCTGAAAATAAAGTTAGTTTCCTAAGTATATATACGTGACTATTTGTCCAGTTTTTCGAGATTGCAGTAGAGCTTTTTCATCCAGCAGATAAGCATTGCATTTTCCTCCTGGTCGAAGCCCTCAGTTATCTCCTCATCAAGCTCCATCATTAGTCCGATGGTTTTATCCTCAATCTCTAGCCCTTTTTCCGTGAGGTAAAGCCTCTTGCACCTGGCATCATCCTCGTCCTGCTTCCTTATTATAAGATCCTTCTTCAGCAGAGCATCCACAAGGCCTGATACCGAAGCTCCCCTCATGCTCAGCTTTTCCTGTATCTGAGTCTGGGTGAGACCGTCCTTGTGCCAGAGCTGGTGCAGCAGTGACGCCTGAGAAACGGTTATCCCATACTCCTGGAATCTCTTGTCATGAATATTCTTCATGGTTCTTTCCACTTTATTTATCCAATATCCTATATATTTTTCAGGTTTCCTTTCCAAATTGCTTAGCCTCCTAAGTGTTTCTTGTATAATCCTAACATAAAAAAAATAAAACGTCTACTCCCTATAACAGCGAGTAAACGTTTTATTTCGATTATTTTCAAAAATATTTAGTGGGGGGTTATTATAAGCAAAAAACCAAACGTCATGATGAGGGGTAGACATTCAATTTTTTACTGACAAACTTTGCCTGGGTTCAATATATTCTTAGGATCGAAGGCTAACTTAATGTTTTTCATTAATTCCATGTAGTCATCACCATATTGGTTGAACAAATATGGTCTCTTAGCATATCCTATTCCATGTTCTCCGGATACTAACCCGTGAAGTTCAATTGATTTATTGTACATGCATTCAAATACGTCGCTTAATTTCTTTTCCCACTCTTCCTGCCCTAACGCATCTCTTAATGCATAAACGTGCAGATTGCCGTCTCCGGCATGTCCGAAGCTTCTTATCCTTATGTCGAACTGTTCCTGGAGTTTATCTGTGTATTTAATGAATTCTGCTACTTTATTTCTTGGGACTACAACGTCGCATTCATCCATTTCAGTTGTTGTAGCTTTAACTGCTTCGAGGAAAGCACCTCTTGCTGACCATACTGCATCTTTTCTTTCATCAGTATCTACAATGTATACATCCAGCGCTCCTTCTTCCAGACAGATATTTGCAACATTTTCATAATTTCCTTCAATTTCTTCTCTGGTGTTGCCGTCAAAGGTTAACAACAAGTAAGCATCCGATGAATTATCCGGGAATTTTTTACCTAAAAACTCTTCTGCTGCAAGTATTACTTCTCTCTGCATGAACTCTACCGCTGTAGGGGATGCTTTTGACTTTATAATCTTTGGTACAGTATTTATTGCCATATCTAAATTAGGGAACGGTATCAACAAGCTGATTGCTTTCTTTGGCAATGGTATTAATTTAAGAACTGCCTGTGTAATTATTCCTAATGTTCCTTCTGATCCGCAGACTAAATCCTTTATGCTGTAGCCTGAACTGTTTTTAACTACCTTTCCGCCAACCTCTATAACTTTTCCTGTAGGAAGCACTACTGTAAGGCCTCTGACGTAGTCTCTTGTAACTCCATACTTAACCGCTCTCATTCCGCCGGCGTTTGTGCTTATATTTCCACCAATAGTTGCAGATTTTTCACCTGGATCAGGCGGATAGAAAAGGTCATTTTCCTCTACAAATTTGCTTATCTCCATAAGCAAAACGCCTGGTTCTAATGTCAATGTCAAGTTTTCTTCATCCAGTTCAAGGATTTTATTCATCTTGGTCAGATTGAGCATTATTCCGCCTCTTATTGCAACTGCAGCTCCAACAAGACCTGTTCCAGATCCCCTTGCTACAACGGGAAGGTTGTTTTCATAAGCATATGCCATTATCTTTGATACTTCTTCTGTTGTCAAAACATCTACCAGAACATCCGGCATTTTGCTGATTCCGCCTAATTCGTCATGGCTGTAATCTTCATTTATTGCATCCCCTGTATATACTCTATCTTCACCAAGTAATTCAATTAAGAATTTAATATCTTTTTCATCCAACTTTTTATATTGGTTCATATTGTTATCCATTATTTTTACCTCCAAACTATATTATACAGCTCATGATTTTGGTGTGCTGCTACGCTTCCTTCCTAATATATGATCCTTCGCGTTCATTGTTCTTCGCGTGAATGTCGCTGATTAATTTCGGTATTACTTCATATATATCCCCTACAATTCCATAATGGGCTACATTGAATATGGAAGCCTTTGGATCGTTGTTTATAGCTACTATGCACTCTGAATTGTTCATACCTGCTGTAAACTGAACCGCGCCTGATATTCCGCACACTATTATCAATTTAGGTTTTACTGTTCTTCCGCTTAATCCTATTTGCTTTCTGGCATCTGACCATCCCGCTTCTATCAATGGTCTTGTCGTAGCTACCTGTGCTCCAAGCAATCCTGCCAGTTCATTTATCATAGCCAAGTCTTTTTCAGTTTTTATGCCTCTTCCGACTGCAATTATAACTTCAGCATCGGATATGCTTGCTTCCATAACCTTCTTTGTAATTTTGAGAACCTTGATGTTAGAAGCGAGCTTTGACTTGTCTATCTCAGCGAATGTGATTTTCCCTGAAGACTCTGCCTTCCTTTCAGGTGCGTCCATCACTTTGTACCTTACAGTGGCAAGCTGCGGCCTGTTGTTAGGGTTTATGATCTGGGCCATTATGTTTCCGCCGAAAGCGGGTCTTATCTGAACAAGGTCTGTGTTATCCTTCATTTCCAGTATAGTGCAGTCTGCTGTGAGTCCTGTCTTGAACCTGGCAGCGACTCTTGGTGCAAGGGATCTTCCTACTGTGGTTGCTCCTACAAGGAGGGTTGAAGGCTTTTTCTTATTTATGAAATCTTCCATGGCAGCTGTGTAAGGTTCTATTCTGAAGTCCTTTAATTCTTCATAATCATATACGAATACTTCATCTACTCCGTAATGGAGAATTTCCGATGCTTTTTTCTTGATATTATGTCCTACAAATACTGCATACACAGGATGATTTATTTTAGCTGCCAATTCTCTGGCTTTTCCTATCAGCTCAAAAGATACCGGATGGATATCACCCTCGACATGATCTACATATACAGCTACGCCTTTCCAAAGGCTTTTATCTATCTCCTCGACCATATCTTCAACAAATTCTATTACACCAGCCGGCCCTTTTTTGACACAAATTTTGCACATCTTGCAGCCGGCATTTATCTCGATTTTTCCACCCTTATCCTCTATTGCATTAAAGGGACATATGTTCACTAATTTTTCAATAACTGAAGGAGTTAACTTCTCCTGATTTACAACTAATTTACCCACTATAATTTCCTCCTAACAATATTTTGCTTTAATTTATATAAATTTAAGTTCCTTGAGTTTAGCGGCCAACCTGTCTCCAAGTTCCTCTCCTGTTCCATCCCACATTTCCTTATCTGTGTTAACTGCTGGCGGGAATATTCTTTCAACCTGGGTTGGTGATCCCGTTAAGCCGTATCTCTTCTCATTTTGATCCTGAAGGTCTTTGAAGCCTATCACCTTGATTTCTCTGTCTTTGGTTGCCAACTTCTTTTTGAAAGATGGAAGCCTAGGCTGGAATATATCCTTTTCTACTGTTAAAAGACACGGAAATTTTATTTCTGCTATTTCTATGGTGTTTGGCATATCCATTTCGACCACCATGTAACTATCTTTTATTTCTTCAATTTTTATAACATTGGCTATATGCGGCAATCCTAAATACTCAGCCATTTCCGGCCCAACCTGAGCTGTATCTCCGTCAGTTGTCTGCTTTCCGCATAGTATCAAGTCAACGTTTCCCATTTTTCTGACACCCTGGGATAAAGTATAGGCTGTTGCCAGTACATCTGCCCCGCCGAATTTCCTGTCTGAGAGGAGCAATCCTTCATCTGCGCCCATTGTATATGCTTCTTTTATTACATCCAGTGCCTGTGGTGGCCCCATGCTTATTACCTTAACTGTACCGCCAACCTGCTCTCTCATTCTGAATGCTGTTTCAAGAGCGTATAAATCATATGGATTCATTTTCGAATCCACGCCGCCTCTTTTTAATACTCCTGTTACCGGATCAACCTCAACTTTTGAAGTACCTGGAACCTGTTTAATACATACTAAAATATCCATGTTCATACCTCCAAATTTTTTTACTATACAATAACTATTTTTACCTGACTATCACTGAAACTCCGTCAGGAATTACCACTACTTTGGCATCGCTTCCCTTGATTTCATATGCTCTTTTAAGCGCTTCTTCAAAGTTCGATGCATGCTCCATGTGCATATCCTTTATCATTTGAGGATCACACATATCGGTTACCATTATAACTGTGTATTTGTCCAGCATCCTGGCAAGTATCTGAAATTCCCATTGGTCCGGGACTGTCTCATTCCTCGGCACCTTGGCAATTCTGTCCAGCAATTCCCTCGGGGTCTTGGCCTGAGCCATGTTATCATAGAAAGATTCTCCGCCATGCCCATCATTGCAGGCTGAGACCATAATGATAACGCCGCCCTCGACACAGGTTGCTTCTGCTGCTGTCATACCTTTTACTGACTGGTAAATATTCTGATCCAGCGGGTATCCGCCGTTGCTTGATATCGCTATATCTGCAGGGATTTTGTCCACCTTCGAAAGTTCCATTACAAATTCGCAGCCCTTCAAATGAGCCTTTTCACTGTGTCCTGCAAAAGCCTTTATCACTTTCTTTTCACTGTTTATGACAACATTCAGTATGAATGCAAGGTTTGACTTTTCAGCTGCATAGAGCATATCCCTGTGTATCGGGTTGTTTTGTAGCACACCTGTCCTTGCATAAGGGCTCGCTATGAACTCGCCGCAGTGGTTAGCCATAACTGTAGTTGCTGAAGCGATTCCCGGCAGTACGCTCTTTCTTCCGCCAGAGAAACCGGCAAAGAAATGGGCTTCGATGAATCCCTCAGCTATCAGCAATTCAGTTTCAACAGCAAGCTTATTTATTATTAGCTCGCCTCCGGAAGGAAGCGTTCCCAGCTTAACCATGGTGCTTTCGTCAAAAGCATCGTGGACTATGATATTTTCATTCCTGACTATTTCTTCTCCCATTTTGTTTACAAGTTCCTCATGGGTAGTCGGCCTGTGGAAGCCTGTTGCAATGAGTATTGTTATCTGGATGTCCGGATTTGCCTCCCTTATCCTCCTGAGCATTATAGGCATCGTAACTTTGCTTGGCACAGGCCTTGTGTGGTCACTGGTTATAATAACCATATCCTTTTTTCCTTTGACCAGTTCCTCAAGGCTCTCGCTGCCTATCGGATTGTCGAGAGCCATTTCCACCAGCTCTTCCTGTGTACCGCCGGATTTATACTCCTCGGCTTTTGACTCTAATATTCCTGCTAAATTCTTATCGTCGATTTCTATTTCCATCATCTGCTTATGATATGGTATTTTAATTTTTGCCAACTGTATTTACCTCCTTAAAATCCGAATATCGGGCCCATGAAAAATGCTATTATACCAAGGATGATTACATAAACTATACAGAATTTTACTGTAGCATTTAATATCTTGCCTTCTGCGCCTATCAGGCCTGTGGCTGCTGTTGCAACAGCTATGCTTTGAGGCGATATCATCTTGCCGGCTGTAGCTCCTCCTGTGTTTGCAGCTGCAAGCCAGTATGGATTTATTCCCAACGATTTGGCCGCCTCTACCTGGAGAGGTCCGAACAATATGTTGGCTGAAGTGTCGCTGCCTGTTACAAAGGTTCCTATGGCACCTATAACCGGCGCTATTAAAGGATAACTGCTTCCTGTAACAGCCACAAGGACTACTGCTATAGACTTAATCATTCCGCTGTAGCTCATTATCTTTGCGAGTGCCACTATCGCAACTATAGTGATTATGGTTTTACTCATCTGCTTAATTGTCTTACCAAGTACTGTTACCATTTCACCAAACTTGGCACCCTGTATCAATCCTCCAGCAAAACCTGCCAATATGATCAGAGTACCTGGGTTATTGATCCACTTGAAGGTGTATGGATGATAAAAAGTCACAGTAGTGCTTAGCTTTGATAAAGGATTGCTTATTGCCGGGAAAAGCGGGCTTGTGAGCAAAATTATTACAAAAACCAGTATGAATGGAACCCAAGCCATTACTGCCTGCTTTAAAGGTATCTTCTCTGCGTCCTTAGCTGCCGATTCTTTGTGGAACACCTTTGCCCAGCCAATTGTAACTGCCAAACATACTACTGATCCAAGAATCGCCGGAAGCTCTGCTCCGATGAACTTGGCTGCCAGGACTTCCGGTATTGCGAAAGATAAACCTGATACCAGCGCCAACCAGAAAACTCCTTTGATGGATTTAACACTCTTTCCAGTAAGCATAACCAGAACTATCGGCACCAATACTATGAGTATGCCCAGCTGGCATGCAACCGCATAACTCAGGGTATTTGGATCGAGGTTTGTAAGCTTAGCCAAAGTAGAAACCGGAAGACCGATAGCTCCGAAGGCTGTAGGAGTCGTGTTTGCTATCAAGCATATGATTGCTGCAAATACAGGGTCAAATCCCAGCGCTGCCATGATGCTGGCCGGAATTGCAACAGCTGTTCCGAAGCCTGCGATTGCCTCGAGGAATCCGCCGAAGCCCCATGCCAGTATCAAAACTAATATTCTTTTATCGGTACTGACACTCGTCATCATCTTTTTGATTACATCCATGCTCTTTGTGTGAAGGGAGAGATTGTAAATAAATACTGCTGCTATGATTACAAGTATAATTGGCCACAAAGCGCTGGCTACACCCTCCAAGCCGGCTTTGACCGCATCGCCCACTGGCATTTTCCAAACTAGTACCGCTAATAAAAACGTTATCACAAGAGTGACAGGTGTTGCCTTGTGTCCCGGCGTCTTGATTACGCCAAGGGAAACCATTAACCATATTATTGGTATTAAGGCGATGGAGAATAAAAGATACATGTTCATGATAGACCCCCTAATTATTTTTAGTTCTGATGTGGCGAGGTGTTATTTTTGGTATTATGGTACAATGGTCTGACCACTTTAGAAACATAATATCACATTCTTTTTCGATAGTCTACAATAGTTAAAAATATAACACAATTTTTTGAAAATTAAATCGAAATAAAAAAACCAGCCTCATTTAGACTGGTTTTCGTGCTCCCTGGTCATATATTCATTTGCGAACTCAAGATGCTCTCTCATAGCTTTTACAGCAGCCGCGGCATCGTGTTTTTTTAGGGCCAGATAAACCTTCTCATGCTGGGCGGACAGAAGAACACGGTTGCTCTCTTCCTGGAGAATTTTCATCCTTGCATCCTTTATGAAATCGTCGATGAGAGAAGAAACGGCATTTAAAACTGCTAATATCAAGCCGTTTTTAGACGCCCTTGCGACTGCATAATGAAATCTTTTATCAACCTTCACCGCAACCTCTTCATTTTCTGAAACCTTCAATTCCTCTATTATCTCGCCGATTTCCTGAAGCTCCTCATCAGTTATCCTCTCTGCTGCAAGAGCTACAGTCTCAACCTCCATGACCTTCCTTAGTTCGATTATTTCACTCGGGTTTCTTTTTTCGAGCATGAACATCACGGACAAAGGCTCAAACAAACTGTTTTCAAAGTTTTCCCTGACGAAGTTACCTCCGCCCTGCCTGCATTCGATCAGGCCTATTATCTCCATGGCCCTCAAAGCCTCTCTTATTGAAGTCCTGCTGACCTGAAGCTGTTCAACCAGATCCCTTTCGGAGGGCAGCTTATCTCCTTTTTTCAGTGTTCCGTCTGCTATCATTTCCTTTATCTGTTCGATAACTTGCTCGTATACCTTTGTGGTTTTGATCGGAGTCAACATCCGGCTCTCCTCCTTCTTTCAGTCTCAAATGGATAAAAATTCAATTCTTTTTAAGTATATAGTTTAAAAAGCCAAACTTCAACTTTTTCTTTTTATATGCTCCATGGATCTTGTTTTGTGGTATGATTATATAAATAATAAGAATATTGGGAATATGTTAAAGCATATGGAAGGAGTGAATAAATCTATGGAACAAAGGGCTGGATATATCCGCTGGTTTAATGAAATAAAAATCGAGGATGTGCCTCAGGTTGGAGGGAAAAATGCCTCTCTGGGTGAGATGTATAGCGAACTAACTACAGAAGGTGTAAAGATCCCCAACGGCTTTGCTACTACTGCCGATGCATACTGGCACACCTTAAAGTCATCAGGCATTTATGACAAACTCAAGGAGACTATGGACGGACTTGATAAATCGAACGTATCTGACCTTGCAGCAAGAGGAAAAAGAGCAAGAGATCTTATCCTGAGCGCAGGCATGCCTGACGATGTATGGTCAGAAATTAAAGTCGCTTACGACAAGCTTTGTGAGGAATATGGTTCTGATACAGATGTTGCCGTCAGAAGTTCCGCTACCGCCGAGGATCTGCCAACCGCCTCCTTTGCGGGCCAGCAGGAGACATACCTTAATGTACAGGGTGATTATGCCCTGCGCGAAGCCTGCAGCAAGTGCTATGCGTCCTTGTTTACCGACAGGGCGATAGCGTACCGCGTAGACAACGGTTTCGACCATTTCAAGGTAGCTCTGTCTATCGGAATCATGAAGATGATCCGCTCCGACATGTCAACAAGCGGAATAATTTTTACAATTGATACTGAAACAGGCTTCAAGGATGTGGTCTTCATCACTGCCTGCTACGGCCTGGGAGAAAACATAGTGCAGGGCGCCGTCAACCCTGACGAGTACTACGTTTTCAAACCTACCTACAGGGAGGGTCACAAGGCTATCATAAGGAAGAATCTCGGGGAAAAGCGCATAAAGATGATATACGGCCGTGGAGGCTCAAAAACGCTTACCATGAATGTGGAGGTTCCGGAAGCAGACCGCAGGCGTTTCTGCCTGAATGACGAAGACATTCTGAAGCTTACTGGATACGCCCTCACCATTGAAGACCACTATTCAAAGAAAGCCGGAAAAATCCGTCCAATGGATATAGAATGGGCTAAGGACGGGATCAGCGGAGAACTGTTTATAGTTCAGGCCAGGCCTGAAACAGTCCAGTCAGCCAAGGCAGTTGACTATCTGGAAACCTGGTACCTGGAAGGTAAAGGGCCTGTTCTTGCGAAAGGCAGAAGCATAGGTGAAAGGATCGGGAAAGGCTCAGCAAGAGTCATCAAGGATGTATCGCAGCTGTCCACGTTCAAGCCTGGTGAAATACTCATTTCTGACACAACCTCACCTGACTGGGAACCTGTTATGAAGACTGCTTCAGCCATAGTAACGAATAAAGGCGGAAGGACTTGCCATGCCGCCATAGTAAGCCGTGAACTAGGCATACCTGCTGTGGTCGGCACCACGGATGCAACAGAAAAAATCAAAACGGGCCAGGAAATAACCGTAAGTTGCGTTGAAGGCGACGATGGCGTGGTTTACCAGGGGCTGCTGGATTTCCATGTGGAAAAGATAGACCTCAGCAATCTTAAGAGGCCGAAAACCAAGATAATGATGAATCTGGGAAATCCGGATCAGGCGTTTTCTTTTTCCATGATCCCTAATGACGGAGTAGGTCTTGCCAGGATGGAGTTCATTATCAACGACTACATTCAGGTTCACCCTATGGCCCTGGTTCATCCTGAAAAAGTCACAGATGCCGCAGTAATGGAAAAAATTGATCATCTGACTTATGGCTATGAGCACAAGGAGGAGTATTTTGTAGAAAAGCTGGCTCAGGGAGTCGGCACTATAGCTGCAGCTTTCTATCCTAAGCCTGTAATTGTAAGAATGAGCGATTTCAAGACCAACGAATACGCCAGCCTTGTTGGAGGACAGTATTTCGAGCCAAAAGAGGAAAACCCTATGTTAGGGTTCCGGGGAGCCTCACGATATTACGATGACAAGTACAGGGAAGGCTTCGCTCTCGAGTGCAGGGCTATGAAAAAGGTCCGTGAGGAGATGGGGCTTACTAATCTCGTACTAATGATCCCTTTCTGCCGACGAGTGATCGAGGCCGAAAAGGTTATGGCGGAGATGG
>Ga0209540_10002455_pt1 | contig 13220 bp, 13 predicted proteins | sample BarGraIncu01121A_FD_184501 | JGI IMG/M metagenome (GOLD analysis project Ga0209540, IMG submission 184501) | Arctic peat soil microbial communities from Barrow, Alaska - Barrow Graham LP Incubations 011-21A (SPAdes) (version 2) | ecosystem: Environmental > Terrestrial > Soil > Wetlands > Peat... | reverse complement strand
GATCCCCGTTTTCCTCATCGGTATCGGCGTTCTGGGCTTTCTTACAGGTCTGCTCTCGAAGATGATCAAGACCATTCAGCGGTCCATTAACCGCGAAACCTACCGCCTGTCGGGGGTCATCACCGAGTCCCTGCGCAACATCGAGCTGGTCAAATGTCTGGGCTTGACCTTCCAGGAGATCCGGCGTCTGCGCGGGCAGACGCGCGCCATTTACGATCTTGAGATGAAGAAGGCCAGGAAAGTCCGTTCCCTGACATTCCTGCAGGGGATAGCGCTGAATCTGCTCAAGCAATCCATCCTTTTCATCCTTCTATGGCTCATTTTTCGCCACGTACTGACGACCGGCCAGATGATCGCCATGCAATTCATCTCCACCGCTATTTTCGGGCCTCTGCAGGACATAGGGAATATCATCCTGCAATACCGGGAGGTGGACGCTTCCATCCATAACTTCGACACGCTTATGAAAAAGCCTATCGAGCGCCGCCCGGAAAATCCCGAAGAGATCGGCCCGCTGGAGCTGATCCGCTTCGAGAACGTGGTCTTCCGGCACCGGACCGCCACGTTCAACGCCGTGGACGGCATCACGTTCGCTGTTCGCTGCGGAGAAACCATCGCCATCGTCGGCCCTTCGGGATCGGGGAAGTCCACCCTGGTGAAATTGCTCGTAGGGCTCTATACCCCGGTCAGTGGGTCCATTTTTTTCAACCGGGTCCGGTCCACGAACATCCGCTACAACCCCTTGCGCCGGCAGATCGGTTTCGTCACGCAGGAAACCCAGTTGTACGCCGGCAGCATCAAGGAAAACATGCAATTCGTCAGGGCGGACGCCAGTGACGGGGAGATCCTGGAGGCCTTGCGCAAGGCCCAGGCGGCTTCATTTCTCTCTCGTGCCACTGCCGGGCTCGATACGCTCATCGGCGAGAACGGCATCAAGCTCTCCGGCGGCGAAAAGCAGCGCCTTTCCATCGCCAGGGCGTTGCTCCGCCAACCCCGGCTGCTGATCTTCGACGAGGCTACGTCGGCGCTCGATTCGCTGACCGAGGAGGACATCACGCAAACGATCAGGCAGATCTCGGCCAGCCGGGAGCAGATCACCATCCTGATCGCCCACCGGCTCTCGACCATCATGCACGCCGATGTGATCTATGTGCTGGAACAAGGGCGGATCGTCGAAACGGGAACCCACGGACAGCTGCTCGGGCAAAAGGGACTGTACTATGCCATGTGGCGCCAGCAGATCGGCGAGCGCGGCAAGCCCCACCTGTACAAATCCGAACCGGCCTGACCGAGACGATGCCCAGGGTTCCCCAGGCAGGGTCGTTGCCCGGCTGCAATTGTTTTCGCCTGGCCCGGTTTTGAAAAGGACGGCCGATTCTGGTAAAATAGATAAAAATCTGGTTTGAAACCGGCAGCGGCAATCCTTCCCGATAGGCCGCATGCCGGGAATGGCAGATGAAGTTTTTAATGTACAAGGAGGACAAGGCAATGCCCGCTAAACAATGGAAGAGCCCGCCGCCCCTGACCATCGATGCCAAGCGCACGTATGTGGGGCTGATCGAAACGGAAAAAGGGACGATAAAATTGGAGCTTTACGCCCAGCACGCCCCGCAGACTGTCAACAACTTCATGTTCCTGGCCCGGGAGGGCTACTATGACGGGGTTGCTTTTCATCGGGTGATCCCCAACTTCGTCATCCAGGGCGGAGACCCGACCGGCACCGGCTGCGGCGGGCCGGGCTACAAATTCGCCGATGAGACCAGGGGCAATCCCCTGAAGCACGAGACGGGGTCCCTCTCCATGGCCAACGCCGGGCCCGACTCCAACGGCAGCCAGTTCTTCATCACCCATTCCCCGCAGCCGCACCTGGACGGCAAGCACACGGTTTTCGGCAAAGTGGTCGCCGGCCAGGAAGTGGTGGACGCCATCCGTCCCGGCGACAGGATGATCCGGGTGCAGATCGAAGAGTAACGGTCCTGCTGCCGGGAAGTAGCCTGCCTGGCCTCTTCCGCCGGCAGCGGTTTGCAAATCGGACCGCGAAAATGTAAGATGCAATGATGATCGAACGGCCGGAGAAAGAAGATTATTATTTGAATATCGCCAAGGTGGTTTCCCGGCGCTCCACCTGCCTGAAGGTGCTGATCGGGGCCATCATCGTCAAGGAAGACCAGATCATCGCCACCGGTTACGTGGGGGCGCCGCGTCATACGCGCAGTTCTCTGGACCATGGTTTTTGCCTGCGCCAGAAGCTGCATATCCCTTCCGGCTCCAAGTACGAACTGTGCCGTTCGGTCCACGCCGAGCAGAACACGATCATCAACGCCGCCCGGGCCGGTGTCAGCCTGCTCGGGGGCGACATTTATGTTTTCGGCGAAAAGCGGGAAAGCCACGAAACCATTTTCGCTTTTCCCTGCTTCATCTGCAAAAAAATGATCATCAACGCCGGGTTGAACCGCGTCCTGGTTTCCCAGCCCGGTGCCGAGCGCTATAAGATTTTCAGGGTCGCCGATTGGATTAAGGAGTGGCAGGAGCAGGACATCCTGGAAGACAGCGTGCGCTACGGCCAGGCGGAATAAGCGTGGCCGGAACGAAATTGTGCATCGGCCTGACCGGGCGCATGGCTTCCGGCAAAGGCGAAGCGGTCCGCATTCTCAATGGCTACGGGTTCCGCTATATTTCCCTTTCCGACATTGTGCGCGCCGAAGCGGCCAAGTTCGATCCCCGGGTCAGCCGCAGCCAGATGCAGGACATCGGCAACCGCCTGCGCCGAGAAGGGGGGGCCGGAGTACTGGGCAGGATGGTCTGTGAACAGATAATGGCTGCGGATGAAAAACGCTGGGTGATCGACGGCATCCGCAACCCCGCCGAAGTGCTGGAGCTGAAAAAGATAAGCGGTTTTTTTTTGGTCGGCATCGCCAGCGATGTCCCGACCATCCTGGCCAGGATGAAGCAACGGGGCCGGATGACCGATGTGGTCGCCGAGAAGGAACTGCGGGCCAGCCTGGAGCGCGAGTGGGGCGACGGCGAACCCGAAGGTGGGCAGCAGGTCGGGCGCACGTTGGCCATTGCCGATTTCACCGTCGCCAACAACGGAACCCTGGCCGAGTTGAAAACCCGGCTGGACGAAATCTTGAGCAAAATAGGAGCGGGATATGCCTGAAAAAAACATTGCCGTATATCCGGGTTCGTATGATCCCTTGACCAACGGCCATATCGACATCATCGAGCGCGGCTTAAAGATCTTCGACAAGATCATTGTGGCGGTCATGAAAAATCCCGCCAAGACTTATCTTTTCAGCCTGGAAGAAAGGCAGCAGATCCTGCGTTCCGTTTTCAAGGATCCGCAAAGGATCGAGATCGATCATTTTGAAGGACTGCTGGTGGATTACCTGAATCAAAAAAAGATCAGCACCGTGGTCCGTGGTTTGCGAGCCATATCCGACTTTGAGATCGAGTTCCAGATGGCTCTGATGAACCGCAAAATTGAACCGCGCATCGAAACTATTTTTTTCGTGCCCTCGGATTCCTATTCCTTCCTCAGTTCCAAGCTGGTCAAGGAAATTTACCAACTGGGCGGGGAGGTAAGTTCCCTGGTGCCGCAGATCGTGGACCTCAAGCTGAAGGAGAAATTCCGCCCTCAGAAATGAACCGGCGCCGCCTTCAGCGCAAGAACGGGAAGATACTCTGCCAGCCTTTGGGCAGAGTCTTGGCGATATCGTTCAGGATGACAAACACCATCAGGCTGATCAAAAAAGCGAAGCCGGCGTAGATCAGGATACTTTTAAGTTTCTGATTCAGATCGTGGCGGATGATTGCTTCGATGGTGAATATCAGCAGGTGGCCGCCGTCGAGTCCGGGTATGGGGAAGAGGTTGACGATCCCCAGCTGCAGGGAAATAAAAGCGATGAGCATGAAAAAATTGGAAAAACCGCTGGCCAGCATCTGCTGGGAAACGCGGGCGATCTCTATGGGTCCGGATAAGCTCTTGACCGAAATCTTGCGCTGGATGATTTTTTTAAAGGCGTCGAAGGTCAGGAAAACCAGGCGGCCGGCTTCCTGGAAACTGTTTTTTATGGCGGCGACAAAGCCATAATGGGTCTTGGTGGTGGCGATCTTGACGTTGAAGCCGATGATGCCGATCCCGTTTTCTGCCACCGGCGTCAACCTGGTGGTGAGCAGTTGCCCGTCCCGTTTGTAGTTCAGCGTCAAGGCTTTCCCCGGTGAGCGGTGGATGACATCGGCCAGAGCGAAATAATTTGATACTTGCCTTTCATTGACCGCGGTGATTTCATCGCCGGTCTTCAAACCCGCTTTCCAAGCCGGGTAGCCCCTGGCAACATCATTGACCACGGCCGGCAATTGCCAGTAGAAGCCCGCGTAGCCGATTTCGTAGCGTGCGCTGGTCGCCACCTTCAGGTTGGTGGACTGCGGCGTTTTGTTCCGCAAATAATCGATCTGCAAACTTTCCTTGGGGTTGGTGCCGATGGTGATCTCCACTTCCTTCCAGCTGGGAGTTTTTTTGCCGTTAATGGCCAGCAGCACGTCTCCGGGGAGCAGCCCCGCTTTTTCGGCCGGCGAGTCCTTCTCAATATAGCCGATGGCCGGCTTCTCCAGTTTATAGGAATCGATCTCTACCCCGTTCATGTTGACCATGACGATCAGCACCAGGGCCAGCAGCAGGTTCATCACCGGCCCCATCAGCAGCGTAAAGATCTTCTGGGCCCGGTTTTTGGCCATGAATTCATCGGGTCGCGGATTTTGCGGATCGTATTCCTCTTCGCCGGCCATGCGCACATAGCCGCCGACCGGGACCAGGCTCACCCGGAAATCGGTGGCGCCGATCTTTTTGCCGAAGAGCCGCTTGCCGAAGCCGAAGGAAAAGACTTCGACGCGGATCTTCATCAACCGGGCGGCGATATAGTGGCCCAGCTCGTGGACCAGGACGATGATGCCCAGCACGAACAGGAATGTCAGGAACTGGTAGATGACGCTCATTTCATTACCTCGTTTTCAATGTATTCGCTTGTCTTTTTTCTGGTCAGGGATATTGTTTCCAGCACATCGGCCAGGCTGGGCAGCGGGTGGAAATCACCCTGGTCCAGCATGCGGCCGACCACGGAAAAAATAGCCTTGAAATCGATCTTGCCAGCCAAAAAATATTCCACGGCGACTTCATTGGCCGCATTGAATATGGCCCCGGCGTTCAGCCCCTGCCGCAAAACATCGTAGGCCATCTGGATGGAAGCAAATTGTTTGCGGTCGGCCCGGAAAAACTCGAGTTGTTGCACGTCGGCCAGGTCCAGGCTCGGGGCGGCGCTGGTGATACGTTCGGGATAGCTCAGGGAATACAGGATCGGCAATTTCATGTCGGGAATTCCCAGCTGGGCCAGGAGCGAAGCATCGATGAATTCCACCAGGGAATGGACCACGCTTTGGGGATGGATGAGCACTTCGATCTGTTCGGGCGCCAGCTGGAAGAGGTGGTGCGCCTCGATGATCTCCAGCGCCTTGTTCATCAGGGTGGCCGAATCAATAGTGATCTTTTTGCCCATGGACCAGGTGGGATGGGCCAGTGCTTCCTCCACGCGGATGGCGGCGAAATCCCTGTGCTTGTCCCTGAAAAAAGGCCCGCCCGAAGCGGTCAAAATAACGCGGCGCACGTGCCGGCGCGGGGAGGCGGCCAGGCATTGGAAAATTGCGCTTTGCTCGCTGTCGATGGGGATGATCTCAGTCCCGGCCGCGGCTGCTTCACGGTTGATCAGGTCCCCGGCGGCCACCAGGGTCTCCTTGTTGGCCAGGCACAGCCGCCGCCTCAGGCGGATGGCTTGGATCGTGGCCGCCAGCCCGTCGGTGCCGTTGATGGCTGCGATGACGCAATCGGCTTGCGGCAGGGACACGATCTCCTGCAATCCCTCTTCGCCGTAAAATATTTTTATTTGCGAAAACCTTTCCTGTAATTCGTGGGCATGCTTCCGGGATTTGACGCTGACGGCCTGCGGGCTGAATTCATTGATCTGTTTTTCCAGCAGCTGGGTGTTGCTTCCCGCTGCCAGGCCGATGAGCCGGAAGCGGTCCCGGTTTTCCCGCAGAACGGCCAGGGTGCTGCGTCCTATTGAACCGGTTGAGCCTAGCAGCACGATATTTTTTGTCATGACTGAGCGGCGGTTATTGCTTTTGGTGCAGGGGTCATGCGTTTATTTCCAGAAATAACGGATCAGGTAGAACAACAGCGGGGCGCAAAAAATGTAGCTGTCCACACGGTCCAGAATTCCGCCGTGGCCGGGAAGCAGGGAACCGGAATCCTTTTTGCCGGCGGCGCGCTTGAACAGCGATTCCACCGGATCAGAAAGCTGTGAAAACAGGCCGATGACGGCCGCAGTGTTCATGGCGGTAGCAATCCCCACTGTGACCGGGAACAGCAACAGCGCCAGCCAGCCGCTCAAGGCAGCCGTCACGATCGCGGCGATCAGCCCCTCCAGGGATTTTTTGGGAGAGGCGACGGGATAGATCTTGTGTTTGCCCAGAACGCTGCCGACAAAGTACGCACCGGAATCACCGACGGCAATGACAAAAATGAGAAAAAACAGGTAATTGGCACCCAATTTTTTCAGTTCTAGTAAAAAATACAGCGGGATATAAAGATAAACCGTGGTCAGGAACAGAATGCCCCAATCCCTGACGAATGACTCGAGTCGTTCCCGGGATTTGACCGTGAACAGGAAAAACAAACCGTTGGCCAATAGCCCGCAGCTCAGGGCGTAGGCCAGATCGAACTGCTTGATCGTAAAGGCCAGGGCGACCAGCAGTCCGTTGGCAAAAATTAGCGGCAAAGAGAAATTCTGTGGTCTGGTCAACCGGACCAGTTCCCAGACTGCCAGGCTGATCAGACAGTAAAGCAAGGCGGAAAAATAGGGAACGGGCAGGAAGCGGATGGCCGCATAGGCGAAAACGATCAATACCATGGTAGTGGGCAGGCGCCGGCTCAGATCTTTCATATGCTTCCGAATCTCCTCTCCCGGCCCTGGAAATCGATGATGGCCCGGAAAAATTCCTTGGCCCGGAAATCGGGCCACAGGATTGGGGTAAAGTAAAGTTCGCTGTAGGCGATCTGGTACAGCAAAAAATTGGATAGCCGCTGTTCTCCTGAAGTGCGGATCAGCAGGTCGGGATCGGGACAGCCTTCGGTGTAAAGGAATTTACTGAAGGTTGTTTCGTCCACCTGTTCGGCCGGGACCCGTTCGGCGATGATCCGGCGCACAGCGTGCACGATCTCCGGCCGGGAACCGTAATTGAGCGCCAAATTGACCTGCAGCCGCTTGTGGTTTTGCGAATTTGCTTGCACTTCACCCAGTTTTTCCCGCAATTTTCCGGGCAATTTGCCGATATCGCCGATAATCTTCAATTTGATGTCGTTTTTTTCAAGCAAATCATGCTGTTCGGTCAGGTTTTTGTAAAACATGTCCAGCAGGAATTGGATCTCGCCTGCCGGTCTTTTCCAGTTTTCACTGGAAAACATGAACAAGGTCAGGTAGCGAATGTCCAGGCGGGCGGCGATCTCGGTGATCTCGCGGGCAGCCTCAGCCCCGGCACTGTGCCCTGCGTTCCTTTTCAGGTTTTTCTGCTTGGCCCAGCGCCCATTGCCGTCCATGATGACCGCGACATGTTCGGGCAAGCGTTTTTCATCGATCCGACCGATCAATTCGCATTCCTCGCTCTGCGGCGGATAAAGGGCTCGGACATGTTCTAACATCCATGAATTATATTTTTTCCCCGCCCCATTGTCAAATTGCCCATGCCGGAAGCCGTCTTCCCCCGCGTCCGTGCCCGTCCCCGTCCATTGAAATCCGGGCGTCTCTGTTATATAATACTTATAAATGAAAAAAAAGTGGCCGGTCATTCTTGTTTTCTTGTTGTTTCTGCCCCAATGCAGCAAGCAATCAAAAAGCGGCCAAGCTCCTTCTCCCGTGAACCCGGTGCTGGCCAGCGAAAATAAAGTCATCCTGACCATCGCGGATGTCAGACTGACCAACCGCGACCTGAAAAACTTCATCAAGCTGCAGTACGCGGATATTTTTGAGCAGAAAAACAATGACAAGCTCATTTCCCGATTGTTCGATGTCTTCTGCGAGCAGCGGATCATCTTGTTCAAAGCCAATCAGGACGGCACCCAGGTCGGAGATGATGAAATCACTTCCTACCTCAGCGAAGCCCAGTCCCGGCGCCAGGACCTGGAAATAGACCCGGAATTGATCCGCAACGCATTGAAAGTGCAGAAATATTTGCTGGCCAATGCCTACAAGAATATCGAAGTCAGCGACAGCGAAGTCGCCGGATATTATGAAGCGAATTTGAAAGAATTCCAGAAAAATGAGGAGATACAACTTTTCCAGATCATGGTCAAGGACCGGGAAAAGCTGTTGGCCGTCCGTTCGGAGATCCTCAACCAGCCCTCGCGTTTCGAGGAGATCGCCCGCCGCGAGTCGGTTTCCCCGGAGGCGGCCAGCGGCGGCGCCATGGGTTTTTTTGAAAAAGGCGTGCTACCCCAGGAGATGGAGGAAGTGGTCTTCTCCCTAAAAGTGAATGAGATCAGCCCCATTGTGGAATCGCCGTACGGCTTTCACCTGTTCAAGATCACCCAGAAAAAAAAGTCCAGGAGACTTTTGCTGGCGGCCGTCAAGGATGAAATAAAAAGCAAGCTGCTTTCCGCCAAGCTGTCCGTCGCCTACGGGGAGTTCTTGCAAAGGCTGAAAACAGAAGTCCCGGTGCGCATCGATCTAAAAAATCTGTATTTTACCTATATAAAATCGGATCCCGGAGTAAATCAAGATGAAAGCAAAAATTTTTCTGACAGCAGCAATTCTCCTGACAATTAGCCTGGGCTTCGCTTTCGCGGAAGTCGTCGAAGAAATTTACGCCGTGGTCAATGACGAGGCGATCACCGGCACGGAGTTGAAAAAATTCGAGATGGAAATGGAGCGTTCCCTGCAAGCGCAATTCGAAGGTGACAAGTTGCAGCAGGCCCTGCAGGAATTCAAAAAAGAGTTGCTGAACAAGTTCATCGAGCAGAAGCTTCTGCTGTCCAAGATAAAGGAAAAAAACTACAATGTCGACAGCGATGTGGAAATCATTATCCAGGAGATCAAGAAACAGAACAATTTCGCCTCGGATGACGATCTGAAAAAAGTCCTGCAGTCCGAAGGGATCGATTTTGCCGCCTGGAAAGACCAGCGCAAGGAAATGCGCAAGCAGGAGCGGCTGATCTGGGACGAGGTCGGATCCAAGATCAAGATCGACAACCCGCAGATCATGGAGTATTACCGCAAGAATACGGAACAGTTCACCGTTCCCGCCGAGATCACCCTTAATTGCATTTACCTGAAAAAAAATGACAACGGCTCGAAACCGCAGGAAAAAATGGATCTAATCTCTTCTGAATTGCAGCCCGGTCTTTTCGCGGAAATCGCAAAAAAACATTCAGAGCTCCCCGATGCCGCGAATAATATCGTCCTGGGGAAATTCAAAAAAGGTGAACTGGACAAGAATTTGGAAGCAGCGGCTTTAAAGCTCAAAAAAGACGAATATTCGGGCTGGACCGAGACCGACAACGGCTGGTACATCATCCAGCTGGCCGAATTCAGCGAGGCCAAGCTCCGGGAAGTTAAGGATGTCCGTGAAGACATCATCCAGAAGCTGCGCGAAGACCAGCAGCAGGTCAAAGTGAAGGATTACATTGAGCAGTTGAAAAAAGAAAGCTACATCAAGATTTTGAAAGAATACCAGTGAAATTTTGGGCTTGTCTAAACGGGGGCTCAGGCACTTATGGGAAATGCGAGCCGGCAGGTTTGCCGGCAAGCATATGGTGAAGCGATCGGTCATAATTGGATGCCGGCGGCAGCGAGGATTTTTTTCTGGATGGCGATGATCTCCAAATTTTTTTCCACTCCCAGGGCCACGGCTTTTTGAAAAAGCTCGGGAGGCAGCGGCGCTCCCTCGCAAAAGGACTGGACCTCGATCAATGAGCCGCTCGCGGCGGATACGATGTTGATGTCGTTGTCAATGCCGGAATCCTCTTCATAATCCAGGTCGACCAGGATCTCGCTGCCCCGCACACCGATGGAAACCGCGGCGATGAACTGGAAGGCGGGGAAATCGGCGATCATCTGCTCGTAAACAAGATATTTCAAGGAAAGGACCATGGCCGAGAAACAGGCGTTCAGGGAAGCGCAGCGCGTGCTGCCATCGGCCTGGACGACATCGGCGTCCAGGGTGATGGTCCTTTCGCCCAGATCCCTCGGGTTCAGCACCGTGCGCAGGGCGCGGCCGATGAAGCGCTGGATCTCACCGCTGCGGTTGTTGATCTTGCCCCGCTCGCGCATAATGCGCTGGTTGCCGGAGGATCCGGGCAGCATGGCGTATTCGGCGGTGACCCAGCCCCGGCCGCTTTTTTTCAGGAAAGGCGGTGTTCGGTCTTCCACAGTGGCGGTGGCCACCACCCGGGTATGGCCCTGCTCGCAGAGCACCGAACCCGGGACGTTCCGGACGTAGCCCGGAACAAAGGTGATGGGACGCAGTTCGTCGGCGGACCTGTTATTGGCTCTCACATGCTTCTCCTTGCGGCTTGGTTTTCCAGCGGTTGTGGAACCAGAACCATTGTTCGGGGAATTTTTTGATCTGGGCCTCGATCAACCACGTCAGCTGCTGGGTCAGGTCCGTCAGGGCGGCGGGATCCTGGCTCGCGGCCGGATACTCGATCTCCGGCAGCACATCGAGGATGATCTCCTGCCCTTCGTAGTGCAGGAAAACCGGGACCGCGGGAATGTTTTTTTTCAGGTACAATTGCGCTACCGTGGTGATGGCGGTCGCTTTTTGGGCAAAGAAATCAACAAAGACCCCTTCGCGCGGCATAGTGTTCTGATCGATCAGCAGGTAGACGATCTCGTTGGCGCCCAGCCGCTTGAGGATGGTGCGCAACGAACCCTGCTTGTAGATGATCCGTGAGCCCATGGCTTCCCGGAACTCCTTCACTTTTTTTTCGATCAGGACGTTGTCCATGGGCCGGGCGATGCTGTGGATGTCCTTGCCCAGGCGTGTGTGCAGGATCAGGGGGATCCATTCCCAGTTGCCGAAATGGGCGGAAAAAATTATCACGCCCCTATTTTTTTGCAAGGCCTGGACGATGATCTGCAGATTGTTGACGCGGGTGCGGGCCAGTATAGCCCGGGGGTCACGGCGGGCGAAGGTGGTGGCGATCTCCATGAAGATGCCGCCGAAATGGTCGTAAATTTTGGTTTTCAACCCGGCCAGTAAATAGGGATCGTCGCTGGGAAAAGCCATGGCCAGGTTATGCGAGATCAGCCGTGAATGCCTGCGGCTGCCGTTTTTCAAAAAGAAAACGAGGGCTTTTTTTTCCAGGCGCCGGGCGCGGGGCGGAGAATGTTTGATCAGGGAGATCAAACCGGCAAAAAGCGCGTATTCCAGATAGCGTTTAAATGAAGCCTTTTTCTGCGGCATGCTTGATGATCTGTTCGATGGTGTCGTCATGCAATTTTATCTCATTTCGCGCATATAATAAAGGGATTTCGTCGGGCAGGAAACTTTTTATTTTGTAGAAATCCTTCTCCGAGCAGACCAGCCACTCCCCGCCGTTTGCTTTTCTCCAGCTTTCCAGGGAGCGCAGGTCGGCCGCAGTGAAGGCATGGTGGTCGGAAAAGCCACGGAATGCCGCCAGCCGGAACTGCCGCATGTCGCCAGCGAAACGGTCATTGTCGCCCAACGCCGAGAAGGCGACGATCGGGGCGGCGCCGATGGCTATTTCCCGGCCGCGGGCAGTCAAAAACTTCTCTATCTTGAATTCATAGGTGCCTGCCGGCGCGGGTTTCTCCGCCGCTGCTGCCTGCCGGTAGTTCAGGACGCGATCGGCGCGGCGGCGCATGAATCTGAAATTGCGCAGGTAAAAGTACGGATGGTCAGGGTTGACCAGCATAACGCTGAAATCTTTCTTGATGTGGCTGGATTGGAATCCATCGTCCAGGATCAAAATGCGGTTTTGAGCGGCCGCGGCAGCGGCCAGGGAATGCAGCCGGTCGCGGCCGATGAAGACGTCCTGGCCGGGGAAACTCGTTTTCAGCAGCAGCGCTTCATCGCCCACTTCCTCGCAAGTGTGTCCGGCCTCGACCCGCGTCCCCTGTTTTTCATACTTGGAGCGGTAGCCGCGGCTGATGATGGCGAAGCGGGCTCCCTTTTTTTCCAGGGCTCTGCCGATGGCCATGACCAGAGGCGTTTTCCCGGTTCCGCCGAATGACAGGTTGTCCACCGAGATGATGAACAGATGAGGGAATCTCTTCTGTCCCAACGCCTTGATTTCGATGTTCAGAAAGGAAATGCTCTTGAAAACCAGCGAGGCCAGGTTCAAAAACGGCCTGATCAGCCGAGAAAGCGCTGAATTTGCTGCAAGCTGCATGACAGGGATCCTTTTCTTTTTAAAATGGCGTTCAAGGCCTTGTCGCTGATTGGTTTTGTGTCCCTGCCGGGAAATTTTTTCAGGAATTCCAGCAGTTCGCCACTGTTGTTCACCCGGTGATACACCCCGTTTTCCTCCAGTTCCCTGCCGATGTCGGGGAAGTTGTTATAGAATGGCCCACCCAGGATGGTCTTGCCCATGGCGGCCGGTTCGTAGAGGTTGTGGCCGCCGATTTTCGGGTCACAAGTGCCGCCCATGAACACGATGTCGGCGATGCTCATGATGGGAAACAGGTATCCCATGCGGTCGTAGATCAGCACCTGGGTTCCGGGATCCAGGCTTGGCGTTTGGCTGAAGACGGCGCCTTTCAGACCGCAGCTCAGCAATTGTCCGGCGATGGCCGGGGCGCGCTGCACATGGCGGGGGACGATAATGAAAAAATAAGTTTCGCTCAAGGGTTTGATGACCGGGATAAAAATTTTTTCGCAGCCGCTGTGGCTGCTGGCCAGGACAACGATTCTTTTCGCCACCGTTTCCAGGTGCAAGTGGGCGCGGACTTCCCGGGGCTCTGGTATCGTCTGCCGGCTCATGTCGGCCTCATCGGCCTTGATGTTCCCGCAGACCGTTATTTTTCCCGCCGGGATATGCAACTGCAGGAAGCGTTTCTGGTAAATGGTGTTTTGCACCAGGAAACAGTCGATGCGCCGGAAAAAAGGCCGCAAAATAAAGTTGAAAAACCGGTAGCGGGCGAACGCCGCTT
>Ga0209540_10002451_pt1 | contig 13235 bp, 10 predicted proteins | sample BarGraIncu01121A_FD_184501 | JGI IMG/M metagenome (GOLD analysis project Ga0209540, IMG submission 184501) | Arctic peat soil microbial communities from Barrow, Alaska - Barrow Graham LP Incubations 011-21A (SPAdes) (version 2) | ecosystem: Environmental > Terrestrial > Soil > Wetlands > Peat... | reverse complement strand
ACGGACCCAACAATATAACTGTCATCACCTTTAGAAAGAATGGAGCGAATGACCTTGTGGCTGCAACAATGCCTTACTCAAGGGTAGATGAGAAGGAACTCAGACAGCATGTCGGTACAATTCACTCAATATGCAACAGACTTATAGGTCGTCCTGAACTGATCAAAATGGAAGATTATAAAAAGTTCGCAGATGAGACAATTTACGGAAAGTACCTGACTAAAATTCCAACAAATCATGGAATAGACGAAGATACGGCATACTCTGGAGATGCCTTTGACCTATATACGTGGCTCAAGAACACTTGTACGCCTTTCAGTCAGTGGAAAAAGTACCCAGGTGTCAAAAATATTAAAATCCCTCCAAAAATGGTAGAAGGTTTCCTGAAAGATTACGAGAAGTTCAAAAAGGAAATCGGTAAAATAGACTACACCGATATGCTGCAACGCGTCATAGACGAAGAGATAATAATTGATACGCCTATTTTGATGGTAGATGAGTTTCAGGACTTTACAGCTCAAATGTATAAGATATTTGCTATGTGGGTTCCTCACTGTGAGTATGTTTTGATCGCCGGAGATCCTCATCAATCCATTTACGAATTTTGGGGAGGATGCACTGACTATTACTATCAATTCGATGCAGTGGAGATCATACGAGGGGAAACATTCAGGCTGACTAAGCAGGTCAAAAACTTCTCTCATAGAATCCTGAGATCTGCCGGAATGATTGTCCTTGATACAAAAGCAAAACACGCAGATTACGAAAGCATCAAGAAAATTAGATATGATGCAAAATTTCCGGTCTATGATGACGAATTCCATTTAGTACGCTGCAACTATCAGGCTCTTCCAGTTGCCCTAAAATTCGCAAACGAGGGTAAAGTATACGGGGGCCTGTACGGATGGACTGAGGACGAGCTAAACGCTGCGAATGCAATAATCCAGACCAGGCAGGGAAAGCCACTTACATTCTTATATATGAAGGCATTATTCGGGTTATATCCATCAAAAATGATTGGAGTGAGGGGCAGCAAGGAGGAATATTTTGAGAAGCTTGAAAAGAGATATGTTCCTGAGTTGCAGACGGGAACCGGAGTCCTCAGCGCCCAGATAATTGATTATCTGCGGTCGCCCAATCCAACTAAGGGAATGACCAGAGACGGAAAGCTGTTTCAAGCCAAAATGAACGGGATCAAAAACAGGAAAGAACCTATTTTCATAAGAGAAATTAACGGAAGGAGAATACTGACAATTCACGGCTCAAAGGGTCTTGAAGCGCAGGCAGTCTTCCTCCACAACGCTATAACTCCAAGGATTCAGGATGTACTATTGACCCACGGAAAGGAGAAGCAGGCAGAGGCTCGGGTTTGGTATGTTGGAGCAACACGGCCGAAAGATATCCTCTACATCGTAATGGATGCAGGATGCAGAAACTATCAGTTCCCTCCTATACATTCAATTCAGGAACCACTTGCCACAGGGGGGATTGTATGTTAACTCTAAGACAGACAAAACAGCATTACCTCCGCCCTGAAATCAGAAAAACGATCTTGAGAGTTTCCACTGACGGGAACTATTCAAGGTCTGGACATTGGCAGGACACTAAAAATGTCAATGGAGTTGAGAAAGAGATACAGGATTGGTACAGGCGAATTGAGGGAAAACAGTTCAAGTATGAAATGTCAAGTCCCGTAGATTATAATAACATGGTCCTGAACCACCGGACAATATACTGGACCCTCAACTATTTCGATAAGGGAATCTATAAACTCAATTATTCCGGGATATCAAGTGAGCAGAGCCCAGGTATTAGCCGCCAACATACCGTTGCTTACAGCCTTGGAATTGACATTGATAAAGAGCATGGAAAGGATATCCATGATCCAGACGTAAAGAAGGCAGTAGAGGATATGGGGCAGTTCTTCTCCGATTTCCTGAGAGGATACCTGCCAAACTCGGTGTACTGCCTCTATTCGGGTGGTGGAATATACCTACTCATCCATCATAGGACACTCGATCAATATTATAATAAATACCTCCGCCGTACGGACCCGGCATATTCATGGGATTACATGTTTAGAGTGCTCGGAGATGCATTTGACGGACTTATCAAGACGAAGGAAAATGAGTTCTTTGTGGTGCGTCCCGAACATAAGGGAAAGGTCAAAGCAGATGCTCTCAATAACTCTCAGAGGGTCTTTAAGACTATCTTTAGTATTCATAAGAAACTCGATTATGCGGTAATTCCCCTTGATCCATACGACATGGAAATAGACTTTGATAAAGCAAAACTCCCCATATGCGAGGAAGTAATTGAGGATGGGAATAACTGGTATACGGATTATGATGACGGCGGTTATTTCCTTGTTAACTGTCTAAAACCTTACCTCGAAGCTGCAATCAAGAAGAAAGGAAAGGATATTGCTTATGACAGTGAATGTTACTGCTCCACTATCCCATTGGACGACATTAGCAGGTGGCCTCCATGTATGCAGAATATCTGGACACTACCTTCCTGCGGAGAAGGAGCTACGAGAGCACTAGCTGACTTTGTTTCCTTCCTTGGTCAGATTGGATTAAGTGAAGAAAACGCTAGGCAGATGTTTTCCACCGTTGCGGACAGATGGTGTGCAAGAACTAGCAATTTGTTCGAAAGTTATTTCAGGAAAATGAAAACTCCCACATGTGCCCGGTTAGGTTCAAATGATAATACAGGGTTCCCTAAGGGAGTCTCAATTAAACATCTGGGGGTATGTGTTCCAGATTTGAAATGCATGAACGCTCCTTCTCCTTACTACTATGTAGATGTAAAGGCAAAACTAAGATGGAAGGAAGAGGAAAAACAGGCAAAGGCCGTTAAGAAACCGGCAAACGAACCTTTTACATGCAGTCAACGGGTTTCTGTTTAAGGTAACTCTCTTTGAGCTATCCACTTTTTTCAATTTGCATTAATTGTTCATCAATTCGAGTCTTTATTTTTCCTGCAGATTGGTACAGGGAAATTGTCCGCTGGCACAGGGAGAAACACAACTGTTTGAAAATATTGAGCGAGCGGTGTGCCGGCAATGTCAACCGAATCTTTTAGAATTTCTTTCGGTGTACCGCGGTGTGCCGCTAAAAACGATTGCAGTGTATTATATGGTACAGGGGTACAGCATATTTTACATTTTTCTTGATTTTTTTCATATAATATAGTGTACCGGTGTGCCGGCAATTTTGAGTTCGGATATATCAGCCCTTTTTGCAATCTTAGTTTCTTACTCTCCAGTGCAATTTCTCTTTCATTACTATCGCGCAAAGTACAGGAAAAATGTGGCAAAAATCTCCTTTCCTTCTGTGCTCTTTCAAATGAAAAATGAATATTCATAACCTGAATTATTCTCTAGATCTTATATTAACAGCGTGAACTTTATAAACTAATAAAACGAAATATAAAGAAAAATTTGCTAAATGATTTCGTAATAACCAATTACACTAAACCCGTTACCCGATACGGAAAACACAACAGTTAAAACTTTTCAATTGCGAAAAGAGAGGGGCACCAATGCGAATCAATAATATAATCAAATTTGACCTAGAAACACAAGCAAAAGAGCTCAAAGGTGAAGGAAAAACACTTGAGGAGATTTCGCAAACATTAACGGAAGAATCGAAAACTCCTATAAGTTTGTCTACAGTTTTCAGGTATTTCGGTTCAAACGAAAAAGCCCTGGTTCAGGCAATCGAAAAAAGCGATAAATTACAGGCAAAGGTAGCCGATGCCGAAATTAATACAATTACACAAAGGGTTGAAATAATTGATCAGTTTTTGAAGATATCAGAACAAGCTCTTAAAGCTGGAGATTTCAGGGCGGCGGTTATGGCGCTTAGGGGAGCAACTGAAGCTCAGGACAGCCTGGACAAGAGATTAGGCAAGCTGAAAGCACCAACGAACACGAACAATATTAATATTCTAAACATTCAGGAGCAAACAGCCCATGCAAGAGAACGATTCGCTGATGCAGTCTTTCGCATCGCTAACGGAAACACAGAGAGAGAATATTCTCAATGATTTTTCAGAGGAAGAGCTCTATTACTTGCAGTACGATTGGCATATTAAAGCCAGGCCTGCACAACGGATACCCTATGGTGGCTGGTTTACCTGGCTCCTTCGGTCGGGTAGAGGCTACGGGAAGACAAGGACGGGCTCCGAGACGGTCATAGAATGGGCTGCACATGGATACACTCCAATTGCTCTTGTGGGGCAGACGAAGGCAGACGTAAGGGATACTATTGTAGAGATAGGGGACAGCTCTATAATGCGCGTGGCGCCTCCATGGTTCAGACCTATGTATGAGCCTTCTAAGAGGCGTTTAACCTTCCCTAATGGTTCAATCTGCCTGATCTATTCAGGAGATGAGCCAGACCAACTGAGAGGACCCCAGCACCAAAAAGCCTGGGTTGATGAGCTGGCTAAGTTCAAGTATCCTGTTGAAACCTGGGATAACCTGGAAATGGGATTGAGGAAAGGGGATAATCCTCAGGTTATCTGCACGACTACACCGAGGCCAATTAAGATAATTAGAGACTTAATTGCAGACTCTAGGACCGTACAAACCCGAGGCAGTACGCTAGATAATGCTGCAAACCTTAACCCTCTTTTCATCGAAAGGATGCAATCAAAATACGAAGGCACGCGGTTAGGTAGGCAGGAGATTAACGGGGATATCCTGGACGACAACCCGGAAGCCCTGTGGAAACGCTCAGACATTGACGACAACAAGGTTAGACAGATCCCTGAACTTTCCTATGTCGTTGTAGGGATTGACCCTGCTGCCACAAGTAAAGCAGGTTCAGATGACACGGGCATAATTGCTGCAGGGAAAAGTAAAGACGGGCATTTTTACATATTGAGAGATTACACGGTCCATGATACGCCTCAAAAGTGGGGTAATGCTGCTATTACTGCTTTTCACAAACACCAGACCAACAAAATAGTAGGCGAGACCAACAACGGCGGGGAAATGGTTGAACATACCCTAAAGACAATTGATTCAAATATACCCTTCAAAGCGGTCCATGCTAGCAGGGGGAAGGCCACAAGGGCGGAGCCGGTAAGCGCACTCTATGAGCAAGGAAGAATTCATCATTTTGGGACCTTTCCCGAATTAGAAGATCAGCTTTGTGAGTGGGTACCAGGAGCAGAGAAAAGCCCAGACAGATTAGATGCTCTAGTGTGGAGTATAGCTGAATTAGAGGGGAAGACGCCTTTAGAGAACTTCAGTCTTTCAAGCATAGCAACAACTCGATTCAGAGGTTAAGAAATGACGCGGATAGTCAACTTCTCCCGCTAAAGCTGTGAGCTTGCTTTCTCCTCGGAGTTAGCAATTTAATTTAGGAGACTCAGCTCCATTGACATCAGCATTAATTAATTGTCCAGTAGAGCTTCTATACAAACCTCTCTTGACACGCCTAGACTTTCCATATGGTTGATCTTTAATTTCATCTAAAGCAAGTGCATCCGTTCGCCTTGTGTTTGTATTACCAATTTTAAAACGCTCTTAAAATAGCTTAGATTTGGATGATATACAACCAAAAGAATAAGAGAAATTCTACACATGGTCAACAACTCACGCAGGATGAGAAGAAAGTATATGCTCTGAAATGATGGGGAGTCTTGCCAGATGATGATATTAAAACCGCTCTATCGATATCACGCGCATCTTTTGACAAATGGACTAAGAATAAGAGAGAAGATCACGAAGCACAAGTTAAGCAGCAAATATATTATCTTGACTTTGTTAGATTAGACAGTTACTCCAATCGCTGTTATCGATTTCACTACGAACAATATCTTTGTCATACGAGATCTAATGATGACGATTTACCTTGTAATGTGACATAGTCAAGTTATTTATGGCTTAGATGTAAAACACAGAGTAAGATAGAAGAGATAACTGGGATTTCACAACAAAGAGTATCAGAAATTATTGCAAATTTTACCGGATCTGCTCAAGTGAGTAAATCCGGTAAATTTCGCGATTTTGAGCAAGAGAACTCTGCACTACGAATTTATGATATCTGGAACTTTAGTAAAGCTACTAATGAAGTATCGAGCGTAGATTAATTAAATCATTTCTAAATTCTCTTTTCTGGCTTCATTATGGGCTCCTAGCTTGACTTTCGCGAGCTGTTCTTTGTGTTTGTATCTCATGTGTTTTTAGAATGGCTGTAAAATGCTAACTTGACTATGTCACATTACAAGGTAAAACGTCATCATTAGATCTCGTATGCCAAAGATATCGTTCGTAGTGAAATCGATAACAGCGATTGGAGTAACTGTCTAATCTGACAAAGTCAAGATAATGTAAAGTATAAAGTTTAATCTGTAAGATTGAGTTCTTTAATTAACGATTTTAATGAAATTGAAGGACATAAATTTTTAAGTTTAACTCAGGGGAATATTTTTCAATAAGATTAGGCTCTTAAGTACAAATAGATAAAAAGAAATAAAGTTGAGCCTTTTCAGTTGTGGTAATGAGACAAATTTTTGACGAAATAGTCTATTTTACTAGAACCTGCTGTATCGATAATGGAATAGTGTACAAAAGAATATATTATAGGACTTTCTGTACACTCTTTTTGTTCATGCTTACTTTCTTAATATAATGGGAAGAATTAATACACCTTTAGAATTATGAATATACCCCTGATATTTTAAACATACAACTGATCTTTTAGTTGATTTCAATAAGGCGATTTAATAATAAAACTCATTGCTTATGTTCAGATACCGAATTAATACTCAATATCTTGTAAATTAATGATGCAATTAAAGAGTTTAGGAATGGTTAAAAAACAACTTCAAGTTTTTACTTTGGGAATAGCTCTATAATTCCATTCCCTCAAATAACCATCAAAGACAATATCGGTAACAGAAATATTGAAATTATATTTTCGTCATTCCTTAGTTGCTCATCTACCGAATTGAGGCTTTTAAGGGTTATTGGATAAAGACGGTGATTATATGGCTAAAGATATCAGAAGCAAAGTAATAGAGGCAAAAAAAGCGTCAATTGAGCTTTCCAGTGTGAATGAAGAAGTAAAAAACAGAGCTCTTGAGGCTATGGCTGAAGCCCTCAATAAAGAAAGGCAAGCTATTCTGGACGCAAATTCAAAGGATCTCGAATATGCTGTGGAACTGAAAAAAAAAGGGAAGCTTACTCAGGCCCTTGTAGACAGACTTAAAGTAAGTGACTCGAAGATTGATGGGATGATAGCAGGAATCAGAGACGTAATAAAACTCAAGGATCCTGTAGGAGATACCATCTCCACTCTTGAGCTGGATAAAGACCTGATTCTCTACCAGGTAAGCTGTCCCATAGGCTTGATAGGAGCTATTTTTGAATCAAGGCCTGATGTAGTACCTCAGATAATGTCACTTTGCCTTAAGAGTGGGAATGCAACTATTTTTAAAGGTGGAAGCGAGGCAAGAGAGTCAAACCGTACTATTTTTGAGATTCTTGTAAAAGCCATAAAATCCACCGAAGACATGCTAGAAGGCGCTTTTCAACTTATGGAAACAAGAGAAGAGGTAATGGATCTATTAAGTCTTGATGCCTATATAGACCTCCTTATCCCAAGGGGTTCAAATGAGTTTGTCAAGTTTATCCAGGACAATACGAAAATCCCTGTACTTGGACACACCAGCGGAATTTGCCATATCTATGTAGATGAGTATGCAGATTTCGATACAGCCTGGAAGGTCTGTTTCGATGCCAAAGTGCAGTATCCTGCCGTATGCAATGCCATCGAGACTCTCCTTGTAAACCGCAGGATTGCAGATGCTTTCCTGCCAAAGATGGCAGAAATGTATATCGGGGCAAAGGTTGAGCTGCGCTGTGATGAGGACAGCTATGCTCTGCTTGCAAAAAGAGGACTTTCTCCTCTTTCAAAGGCTACTGAGGAGGACTGGAGTCTTGAGTACAATGATCTTATCCTTTCGATAAAGCTCGTTGATACCATAAAAGAAGCCATTGGCCACATAAACACTTTCGGTTCCCATCACACAGATGGAATAATAACTGAAAACGCCTCAAGGAGAAAGGAATTCATAGGGCTTGTTGACTCTTCGAGTGTCATGGTAAATGCCTCAACCCGTTTTGCTGATGGCTATCGCTATGGGAAAGGTGCTGAAGTCGGAATCAGCACAAATAAGATACATTCCCGCGGGCCTGTGGGGATGGAAGGATTGCTGATCTATAAGTACATCCTTATGGGAAAAGGACAGGTTGTTGCGGACTATGCAGGAGATAAGGCAAAACCCTATACTCACAGGAAACTCAACCTTAAGTTTGAAGATGTGAATTGAAACATCCATTAATATTTATTATATATTTATATACCTTAATTGAAATACCAGCGCAAATTGAGTGCAAGCGATGGAAACTCGGATCGCGGTTACGAATTGTTTTAGCCGCACTTCCAAAATACCTTACGAGGCCTTGTGATTGATAGATAGAAAACAATTTCTCAATGATGTTAATAAAATCGTCATCAAAATCGGCACTTCATCGATTACAAAAAAGGGTTGTGACGATATGAAAGAAAACTGCAGCATTGATCCAGGTTTTATGGAAAGCATTGCTTTCCAGGTCTCCGAGCTTCGAAAGCATGGGAAAGAAGTGATTCTGGTAAGTTCGGGAGCAATAGGCGTGGGCCTCAATGAACTGGGTATTGCCCCAAAACCCCGTGAAATCCCTATCAGACAGGCAGCTGCAGCTGTGGGACAGAGCATCCTGATGCAGTACTGGAGTGAAGCTTTTTCAAAGTACGGTATGAAAGTCGCTCAGATCCTTCTTACCTATGAATTCTATTCGGATCGAGTATCTTACCTGAACCTTAGGAACAGCATTTCTACTCTTCTGGAGTATGGGGTTGTTCCGATAATCAACGAAAACGACTGTACCTGCACAAATGAAATTGAAGCGATCTTCGGAGACAATGACAAACTTTCTGCGATGGTTGCAAGCAAAATCGATGCCGATCTCCTTATCATTCTTTCGGATATCGACGATCTTTTTGACAGGAACCCGAAGACACATAGCGATGCAAGACTGCTGTCCCTTGTGGAAAGGATCACACCTGAAATAGAGAGTTATGGGGGTGACCCCACAAGCTTCAAGGGTGTAGGTGGAATGAGGACCAAGATTAAAGCTGCAAAGATTTGCAGCATGGCAGGTAGCTATGTGTTGATTGCAAATAGCGAAATCGAGAATGTGGTCCTGAAGATTCTTTCCGGTGAAGAGGTCGGAACTCTTTTCCTGGCTGAAAGGCATATCCAGAAAAATCGCGACCGCTGGATCATTCTTGCAAGGACTTCAGGTACTGTCCGGGTGGATGCAGGGGCAAAGGCCGCAGTTCTCGGGAAAAACAGTCTCCTCCCTGCAGGTATTGTAGGAGTCGAGGGAAGTTTTGATAGAGGAGATGTAGTAAAGCTCGAATGCGAGGGCAGGGTCTTTGCAAAGGGAATCACAGACTACACCTCTGAAGAGCTTCTAAAAATAAAAGGGGCCCATACAAACGAAATTGAGGGTATTCTGGGATATAAGAACTACGATAATGTCATAAAAAAGGAAAATATCGGTATACTGAAAGAATTAAACCTGGATTCCGCTTTTTTAGGCACATAAACATCTATTGATGCCGAATTATGTGCTTAACCTTAACTGCATGAAACCGAAGCCCGAATTTTGAAACCACGATTATCTGACATTATGATATAGTGGAGCTATGTATATGCGCTTAAAATATGGGAACTCAGGATTAAATTAAATCTATCGAGATTCCTGAAGAGTTAAAATAGTTTCTTATTCTCTGGAATCTGTTCCCGATCCTGTTAAGTTCTTCGAAATTATTAGGCAATTAATTACAGGCAAGCTTTGAGGCAAGTGCCTATTTATATCACACTTATCTTTGGAAATTAGGAGACATCATAAATGGAAAACCAAAATATAGGATTCATCGGAGCAGGGAAGATGGGATCTGCTCTAATGCAGGGCGTTATTAAAGCCGGAATTGTAAAACCTGAAAATATTGGTGCAAGCGATGTATACGAGCCTTTTCTTGAAGAGCTGAAAGCAAAGCTGGGAATCCGGATATCAACTGACAATGCTGTTATTGTCCGTGAATCGGATATTCTTATCCTTGCGGTGAAACCCCAGACTCTGGGTTCAGTGCTCGCAAATCTGAAGAATGATATCACTTCGGAAAAACTTTTGATATCGATTGCTGCAGGGGTGCCTCTCTCTACCTATGAAGATGCCCTCCTCGAAGGCACCAGGGTTGTACGCGTAATGCCTAATATCGCAGCTACAGTTTCGGAAGCTGCTTCAGGGATCTCTCCTGGCAGGAATGCCACCCCCGAAGACCTGAAAGTTGTCCTTGCAATCTTCTCTGCAGTTGGTACAGCGGTCCAGGTGCCTGAGTCTCTCATGGATGCCGTTACAGGCCTTTCAGGGAGTGGACCTGCATTCATTTTTCCCGTGATTGAGGCAATGGCTGATGGTGCTGTTTTTGAGGGGATGGATAGGAAAAATGCCCTGACACTGGCAGCCCAGACCGTGCTTGGGGCTGCAAAAATGGTGCTTGAAACAGGTATGCATCCAGGAGAACTCAAAGATATGGTCACTTCTCCTGCCGGGACTACGATTCAGGGCATTCATGCCCTTGAAAAAGCCGGAATCAGGGCTGCATTTATGAACGCAGTTATAAGGGCAAGCGAACGCTCAAAAGAACTCGGAAAGAAGTAAACTTCTTTTCCGATTCTCCTTTTCTTCTTTTTAGATTTTAAAAAATAAAAAAGTAAAAAAGTTTCAGTTTTTAGATTATTTTTTGCTATCTTTTTTCAGGCATATAAACCAGTCAAGGTATTGTTTACCTTCTTCTATTTTTCCAAGCCTTTCTTTTACTGCTTCCATTGTATTGGGAGGTGGAATGATGACGTCGTCTCCTGGCTGCCAGTTTGCCGGGGTTGCAACTTTCTCTGTATCATTTTTCTGCAGGGCGGTCAAGAGCCTCTTGATTTCCTCCATATTTCTTCCGGCTGAAAGCGGATAGTAGAGGACTGCCCTGATTTTTGCTTCAGGATCTATAATAAATACAGCTCTCACGGCTTGTGTGGTTGAGGCGTTTGGCTGGACCATGCCGTATTTTTTTGCGACATCCATCTTCAGGTCAGCTATCACCGGAAACTTGACCTCTACATTTTTCATCCCCTTATATTCGATTTTCTCCTCAATTCTCTTAAGCCAGGCAATGTGGGAGAAGACACTGTCTATGGAAAGTCCTATTAGTTCTGTGTTCATTTTTCTGAAATCTTCCTGCATACTGGCAAAGGTCATGAATTCGGTAGTACATACGGGTGTGAAGTCTGCAGGATGACTGAAAAGGATTACCCATTTTCCTTTGTAATCTTCAGGAAAATTGATTTGTCCCTGAGTCGTTACTGCGGTAAATGAGGGTGCATCATCTCCAATAAGAGGCATACGTATCTGTTCATACTCGGTTTCTACCATATTCTCACCTATCTTTTAAAGCCGTAATATTATTTCGGAATCTGGAGACTGACTTTGAGTTGTTAGGACTTAACCCTAAAAACGCTGCCTGTTCCCCTAATAGTCCTAAAAAAACTATCTTATAGTTATGTTCATTCTTATATATCTCTTCCGAAAAACGGACAAAACGCTTCGATTGTTGAAAAATCTGTTTTTGAAACGTCATCATCTACCAACTTATTATTCTACAAAAAGATTGTTATGAGCCTTTCTTTCTGGAAAGTACTTTATTCTAGTAATCCTTTTTTTACTTGGGGTTTAAATGAGGGAATTTGTCAAGCTAATAATAGAAGGTATTACAGCTGCAAAAATAGGTATGAACGAAAAGAAAGTTTAATTATTTTCGGAAATATTTTCCATAATTATATTTCTTACAACATCAAGTGCTTGGTCGTCCACTGATATAGGGTTGGTGTTTTAGGGGGAAATATCTAAAGCTCCTCTTGATTGCGTTTTATGTTATTGCGACACGATAGATCTAAAAACTCCAAAGTCACGAGAAAAGAATGAGAGTAGACGTTATTTTGATTATTGTGGAATAACAACAACTGAATACAAATGGACGACCAAGTGCTTCGAGCATTAGAAAATAATCAACATTAGAATGTTTCATATCGTAATCATTTAATTTATTTATTATTTCATTGGCCAATTGCAATTTATCTCCTTTCTTCTTCTCGCTTCTAAACTGTCTGATATAAATAATCGCTTTTTGAGTAGACATTTTATTCTCACATATTTTACGAGCAACTTCTTTGATTAAATTCTTGTCTTCAAGACGACCGAGTTCTTGTAAAATTGTTCTTTTAAAAACCGCATCTTCTCGCTCACTCCCTATAACAATGAAAGAGAATTCACCGTCATTAGGAAAATCTTTATTGATACCCTTTAACGCGCCGAATGCTTCCATCATATAATAAAAATTAATTTTTCCTCTTTCAGATTTAATTTCTGTAGGCATTATCCCATTATTTGAAAGGGCATTAACAAACTCCTTCCGTGTAAGATATGGAGAGTGCTCTTTTAAAGGTCTACCAGGTTTAGGTTTATTTTCAGAAATGTTTTCCATAATTCAACTCCGATATAATCTGTTTTTTTGGTTCTTCTTGCCCTCTTAATATCAATGCAGTCGCCTTTCTCCCCTCAAAATTCAAACCTACGTACAAATATCCTCTGTTATTGATAATTCCAGTTGTCTCAACTTCAATATCTTTTGCATGAAAAACAATGTCTCTTGTATCGTTTTCTGTGTATTCAATTAACGGTGCCTTTCTTGGTTTCATATATGTAACTTGACTTTAATTGTATATAAACTTAACTATGATACTTTAAATTATACAATAGTTAAGTATAAGTAGTATGATAGTTATAATATATATTACAGTAAGATAATAGGAGGCACAAGAAAATGAAAATGGGAACAGCACAGAAACAAAATATCAGTGTCCAACACAGAATATGGAACAGATACGACAGCAGACAAAAGCAGGCAATCCCTGAATTCTCAGAATAGCTTCTGAATGGGATCCGAACCTTTGAAGCAAAAGGTGCAGAATTTGAACTACTGCAAGGAATGGTAAAGATAAGCTGGCCTGGAAAAGTGTCAATGCTTAGAACAGTTGAAGACTTTAGAAGAGAA
>Ga0209540_10002448_pt1 | contig 13237 bp, 12 predicted proteins | sample BarGraIncu01121A_FD_184501 | JGI IMG/M metagenome (GOLD analysis project Ga0209540, IMG submission 184501) | Arctic peat soil microbial communities from Barrow, Alaska - Barrow Graham LP Incubations 011-21A (SPAdes) (version 2) | ecosystem: Environmental > Terrestrial > Soil > Wetlands > Peat... | reverse complement strand
TTTGAGACTTAAATAAAATCTCTAATTTTGCCAATATTATTCAAAACACTATATATTTTCTGAACATATTTTATTACAACATTCTATGAAAAACATTCTTGTTATAGGGTCATTTGGACAGATTGGTTCTGAGCTGACTCCAGAATTGCGTCGTCGTTACGGTAGTTGCAATGTTGTTGCTGCCGATCTTCATGTTAAAGCTGACAATCCCATCGCTCAGGATGGCCCTGTTGAGACTCTTGATGTTACTAGCCAACAATCTATAGCCGCAATTGTAAATAAGTACAAAATCGACACTATTTTCAATATGGCCGCTATTTTGTCGGTAGTGGCTGAGACGAAGCCTCAGGTTGCATGGAATGTTGGGGTTAATGGGATCTTCAATTGTCTTGAAGTAGCACGCGAATATAAATGCGCACTCTTCACGCCAAGCTCAATAGCCGCCTTTGGTGAAGGCACCCCGCTTGACCATACCCCCCAGGATACCATTCAACGTCCCGGTACGATGTATGGCGTTACAAAGGTCACCAGTGAACTGCTGAGTGATTATTACCATAAACGTTATGGTGTTGATACACGTAGTGTACGTTATCCGGGTATCATTTCAAATGTTACCATGCCGGGTGGAGGTACAACAGACTACGCGGTAGAAATCTATTATGAAGCCATCAAATCTGGACGCTATACCTGCTTCCTGAAAAAGGGCACTTTTCTTGACATGATGTATATGCCCGATGCGCTCAGTGCTACCATTAAGCTTATGGATGCGGATCCCTCGAAACTAAAGCACCGTAACTCGTTCAATATTTCTGCCATGAGCCTGGATCCTGAGATGATTGCTGCTGAAATCAGGAAACATATCCCAGGGTTTAAACTCGATTACCAGATCGAAGATGGGAAACAAAAGATTGCTGATTCCTGGCCAAATAGCATGGACGATAGTTGTGCACGCAAGGAATGGAATTGGAAACCTGAATGGGATCTGGCTGCAATGACAACAGATATGCTGAAAGCCATCAAGGAAAAGAATGATAAAGGAGTCCTTAAAACAGCCGGAGTATAGTTGTTGAAACCGGTTTCATAGTCGGTAACAAAATAATAGAAGGATGACCATTAGGGCTATCCTTCTTTTTCTATAATCCCTTCACCTGCTCATGTGGGAATTATGTAATTTATTTCAAAAATTATATAACGGATTTTCCTCTTTTCTCATTCATCTTTGTAAGGTAATCAGTTACTGACTGGTATACTCAATGGATCTCTGTCTGACGCATAATTTTACGGTCTTTTATCATTAAAAATATCACTCGTGTTCAATATCGCCTCTGATAAATATCTTTTTACAAAAAAGGTGGATACCTTTTTTATGAGCGTGAATAAGGCTTTCAGGTTTGTCATTCAGTTTTTCAAACAGGTCTTTATCCCACCGTTTCATTTCAAAGAAGTGATCAACCAGTGTTATGAGATCGGATTGAAAGCGTTGCCACTCATCACCCTCACGGGATTTATTATCGGTATTGTCTTCACTAAACAATCACGACCTGCACTATTAGAGTTTGGCGCTGCTTCATGGCTGCCCTCCTTAATGGGGATAGCCATTATAAAAGCATTGGGGCCATTGGTCACAGCACTGATCTGTGCCGGGAAGGTCGGCTCAGGTATTGGCGCTGAACTAGGCTCGATGCGGGTAACAGAACAGATTGATGCAATGGAGGTTTCAGCCATAAACCCCTTTAAATATCTTGTGGTTTCACGGGTCATGGCAACCATGATCACCATCCCCATCCTTTCGTTCTATTGCATCATGGTGGGTTTGTTGGGTTCCTATATCAACGTCCGTGCCGAAGAATCTACCAGCTTTCTGACCTTCTACAAGAACGCATTTTCGACTTTACAGTTCTTAGATCTGTTTACTTCAGTCGTAAAGACAATCGTATTCGGCTTCACCATCGGCATCGTTGGCAGCTACAAAGGGTTCAACGCTACTCAGGGGACGCGCGGTGTAGGCAAGGCAGCTAACCAGGCAGTGGTTATGGCCATGTTTTTAGTCTTTCTTGAAGAAGTTATAATTGTTCAGGTTTCAAACTGGATCCGATATTATTAATGATGGAAAATCAACAAAAACTACCAATCATAAACCGTGATACACCGGTGATCACCATCAAAGATTTATATAAATCATTTGATGATCTCGATGTATTGAATGGGGTAAACCTCATAGTCTACAAAGGTGAAAATGTGGTCGTACTGGGTAAATCCGGGAGTGGCAAATCTGTATTGATCAAGATTATCATAGGATTACTTAAAAAGGATAGCGGAGAAGTCATGGTGTTGGGGCAGGATGTAGACAAGCTTTCAGAGAAGGAATTGAATGCATTGCGGTTGCGCATCGGGTTTTCTTTTCAGAGCAGCGCCTTGTACGATAGCATGAATATACGGCAGAATCTCGAATTTCCATTGACGATGAATATCAAAAACCTTAGCAAAGAGGATATTGATAAAGCAGTGGTAGAGGTGTTGGATGCTGTTGGTCTGGAGAACAAAATGTATGAAATGCCTGCTGACCTTTCGGGAGGACAGCGCAAACGGATTGGTATTGCCCGCACACTCATTCTCAGACCCGAGATCATGTTGTATGATGAACCCACCGCCGGCCTGGATCCCATCACCAGTTTCGAGATCAATAAACTCATCAAACAGGTGCAGAAACAATTCAACACCAGTTCTATCATCATCACCCATGACCTCACATGTGCCAAAGTAACCGGTGACCGGATAGCGATGTTCGTAGAAGGCAGGTTTACACGGGTAGGGGATTTTAAAGAAGTGTTCGACACTACAGATGAACAGGTAAAAGGTTTTTACGATTACAATTTTATTCAATAAGACATGAAAAACTCACCCAATAAAAGAGGAGTAATAGTTGGTCTCTTTATTTTTATAGGATTACTCCTACTGGTCGTCTGCGTTCTCATCATCGGGAACCTGCATGAAACCTTTAAAAAGAAAACCGAAATAGTAACGCTTTTCGATGATGTCAGCGGCTTACAGGTGGGAAACAATATCTGGTTCTCGGGTGTAAAGATCGGGACAGTCAGTAGCCTGAAGTTCTATGCCGACCGGAAAGTCAAAGTCATGATGAAGGTCGAAGACAAGGCAGTGCCCTATATTCACAAGGATGCATTTGTTAAATTAAGTACCGATGGCCTGATTGGTAACAAAATACTGGTGATTTATGGAGGATCATCGCGTACACCCCAGGTCAGTGAAGGCGATACACTGAGGGTTGAAAAGACTTTCTCTTCGGATGACATGATCAATACCTTGCAGGCGAACAACAAGAATCTACTGGAAATCACCAACGATTTCAAAGTCATCAGTCATAAGATTGCCAGTGGTGAAGGGACAATCGGTAAGCTAATCGGCGATAATTCTCTGTATGCTCACCTCGACTCGGCAACCCTTTCACTTCAGAATGCATCCATACAGGCAAAGCAACTCATCACCTCACTGACAACTTTTAGTAAAGGTCTTAACAAAAAAGGCACCCTTGCGAATGAACTGACAACCGATACAGTTGTTTATAAATCTATAAGGGCATCTGTTTTACATCTGCAACAAATGTCGGACAATGCCAATGTCTTTATCAATAATCTGAAAGAAGCCAGCACCAATCCGCACTCTACAATTGGTGTTCTATTGCATGATGAGGAATCGGGAGCACGATTGAAGCAAACTATAAAGAATCTGGAATCCGGCACTCTGAAGCTTGATCAGGATCTTGAAGCTGCCCAGAGTAGTTTTTTACTCAAGGCGTTTTTCAGGAAACAGGCAAAAGAAAAAAAAGCAATAACAGCCACTAACGCAACTGAAATTAAATAGCATTAGGAGGATTAAAATGGAAAATAATGATGATATCAGTATGCTGAATGTGAATTCAGACGAAGCCGGAACAGAAAGCAGTTATTCGGAGAAACCTAAAAACCTGCTTAATGAGCAGGAAGAGAACCAGCAGATCATCAATCTTGAAGAGGATCTCGCTTCTTACTATATAGATAGATTTGCAATAATCCTTTAAATGAATGATTATTTCGGATGATTGTTTTGCGTAATTTTGCAGTCAATTTTTATGCAAGATACCCATAATCATTTCTTTTCTCTAAATGATGACATACAGTATCTTACCTGAAAATGTCAGTTATTGCCCACGCAATACGCCTACATTAATACACTGAAGAATGAAGATTGCAGCATTGGTTTCCGGGGGAGTTGACAGTTCAGTAGTAGTACATCTGCTGAAAGAACAGGGTTACGATCCAACCATATTCTATATCAGAATCGGGATGGACGATGATTCTTTCGACTGTCCGGCAGAGGAGGATATCGAAATTACCAGCTGGGTAGCCAAAAAGTATGGTTGCAAGATGGAGATCGTATCACTGCAACAGGAATACTGGGATCAGGTCGTGGCCTACACCATCGACAGTGTCAAGCGTGGCTACACCCCTAACCCGGATGTGATGTGCAATAAGCTGATCAAGTTTGGCAGCTTCGAAGAGAAGTATGGAAAAGAATTTGATAAGATAGCAACCGGTCATTACGCTACTACTCATTTCATAGACAACTACCATTGGCTGGGTACAGCAAAGGATCCGATCAAGGATCAGACCGACTTCCTGGCCCAGATCAATTATCATCAACTCAGCAAACTGATGTTTCCTGTCGGAGATATGATGAAGAATGAGGTGAGGGAGATAGCTATACAGGCAGGACTTCCCAGTGCTGCCCGGCGCGATAGTCAGGGCATCTGTTTTCTGGGGAAGATCAATTACAACGATTTCCTCCGACGGTTCCTGGGTGAAAAGGAGGGGGCAATTATCGATCAGGGCTCTGGCAAGAAGATCGGAACCCATAAAGGTTTCTGGTTTCATACCATCGGACAGCGCAAGGGACTGGGATTAAGTCAGGGCCCATGGTTTGTGGTCAACAAGGATACCGACCAGAACATCGTCTATGTTGCCAATGGTTACGATCCCGATTCACAGTATGCGACCGAAGTACGTCTGCAGGGCATGCAGTTCATCACCAAAGACATTTGGGGCGATTTCGAAGATGGCCGCGAGATCACTTTCAAGATTCGTCATACTCAGGACTTTGCAAAAGGCACCATCTATAAAGCAGAAAACATCTATACCATCAAGGCCCACGAAAGAGTGGCCGGTATTGCACCCGGACAATTTGGGGTGATCTATGACAAGGATGCAAAGCTTTGTCTGGGTAGTGGGGTGATACTGTAAATGAACCTTCTGTAATTAATAAATTCTTCTTATTTCTTAGGCTGATCCTTTACCGGTAAAGGATGGAAGTAGATCTTCCCTTCGGGATGGTTGGATAAGAGAATATATTTATCTGAATTCAAAAGTCTTTTAAAGCTCAGCGAATCAAGCCCCGCGTTGTCCTGGACCCATACCAGATAATACGCTGCAAGGTTATCCCCGATAAAGTATTCATTATCCTCTTTGATAATCCTGTTAGGCAGCGCTTCGGCCTTCAGTCCCGTAAACAGATAGACCGCCTCATTTCCATTGGAATAGATCCTGGTATCCTCATTAAAGCGGTCTTTATGCTGTATGATGTAATCCATCAGCTTTGAATTCTTCCATCTGTCTTCTGCATATCCAGGAAGCCCATTGTGCTCAGCCATATCGTAAAGGTCACAGTTGTCCCGATATTGTCCATATGAGATGATTACAAACAAGAGAGAAAAGAAGGCAACGAGGCCATATTTCCTCCAGCTGATTTGTTTTGAAATCAACCAGGTAATCACAAACGTAAAGGGAAGCACACAGGGTAGATAGAGTGGCGATAACAATCGCATGTCCAGTGTTTCGAACCTTGAGAAGGTTGACGACAGCACCATAAAGAGTGCATATACTATAAAGTAGACCGCAAGGATATTCCAATAGTTATAATAACGGTTCGTCTTATAGATGTGAATGATATGCGAATAGATATAGAATACAAAAAACGAAACCCCGATTAGCACGATGAAGACCGTCGGAAAGCTGTGCAGATAGAAAAAATCACCAAAGACATTCGAATAGTTTTCAATATTCTTATACAACGAAGTGTAGCTTTTCTGTCGGTCACCCATCATCATATTCGTAATGAGATAGTTTCTGAAAAGATTCGCAATCCAGAAAGCGCTGCCCAGTATGCCCAACAACGCAAGATGGCCGATCTTCTTCTTACCCGGTAATTTTCTGTCCAACAGGATCATCAATCCGGCTGCACCAATCAACGTGACTCCTGCATAACGGACAAGACAAGATACTCCCGCAATAACAGCAACAATGATTAACCACTTGATCGTTTTATACTGTCCGTAATAATGGAGCGCCATAAAGAACAGCAAAGTCAGTACCAGGAATAGTGTCTCTGAAAGTAGCATGGTATAGATCCCAAGCATTGCAGGACTAAATACGATGAGTAACAGGAAAGGGATCTTGACCCAACTGTTCTTTGTCGAGATATGATTGATGATGCCACCACTCAGATAGATCAGACAAAAGTAGAGAAGCATGTTGATGAACTGGCCGGTTTGCAGCAGATCTACCCGTGTAATAAAGAGGACCAGACTAAGGAATGCGGGATAACCCAGGGGAAAATCAATGAGTGGAAAACCATCAAGGTCCATGAATCCGTTTCCGTGAACTACATTACGGGCAGTACCCAGATAGGCTATCGAATCGGGCTCTAGCCCGATGCCCCCATGTTTGGTAAACATGTATATCAGTAAAACACCCAGTAAGCCAACAATAAATGAATCAATATTTCTTTTAAGAGAGAAAAGGTTATTGCCGGAGCCCATAGTATATTTGAGAATGTGTTTGACCAAATAGCTGATTTTTATTTTGTTTGATTCACTTTCGATGAAGGATGAAAATAGAGTCTTCCCTCGGGAGCAGAAGCCAATTCAACATAGTAATTCTCTTTCAGTAACTTCGCAAGACTTATATATTCGGGATCAGCGCAGTCATAGAACCAGACCAGATAATAATCATTTTGCTGTTCTTCCTTGAAGTTTTCATTGTCCCACTTCGATTCAACGTGAGGAACTAAATCAGCTTTCTGCCCTGTAAACAGATAAACGGCCTCATTGCCATCCGAATAGATCCTGGTCCCCTCTTTGAAACGTTTCTTGTCACTCTTGATATAATTCAGGATGGGTGAATTCTTCCAGCTGTCTTCAGCATATCCAGGCATCCCGGAATCCGTTGCATCCTGATACATCTGACGGTTGTCCTTGTATTGATAATAGTTGATGACCACAAACAAAATGACGAAAAACGAAATCAGACTATATTTTTTCCAGCCCTTCAATTTTGAGATCGCCCATGGAGTGACAAATGTTAAGGGCAACAGACAGGATAGATAAAGTGGTGATAACAGGCGCATATTCAGTCCTTCGAACCTGGAGAAGGTAGCAGATAAAACGATAAAAATCGTATAGACCACGAAGTAAGTTCCGCAGATATTCCAGTAGTTATAATACCGATTCGTTTTATAAAAATGGATGATGTGCGAATAGATATAGAACACAAAGAAGGAAATGCCAATCAGAATCACGAATGCCAAAGGCAGATCGTGGAAATAGAAGAAGTCCCCAAAGACATAGGCATACTTCTGAATGTTCTCGAAGAAAGAAGTCAGGCTTTTCTCTCTGTCACCGGTCAGCATACCCGTGATCAATGAATTCCGGACCAGGTTAGCTACCAGAAAGGCAATCCCAATAGTACCAAACAACAGGAGGTGCCCGATCTTTTTCTTGATGATCAGTTTTTTATCGAGCAATATCATCAGTCCAGCTGCTCCAACCAATGTCACACCGGCATATCTGACAATACACGAAAGGCCTGCAATCAGCGCAACAACCACTAAAGTGAGGATCGTTTTCTTCTGTCCATACTGGTGAAGCGCCACGAAAAACAGCAGCGTCATTAACAGGAACAGTGTCTCAGACAATAGGTAGGTATAAAGTGTAAGCAGTGCCGGACTAAACACGATCAGAATCAGAAAAGGAATCTTCACCCATTTTGTTCTGGTAGAGATATGATTAATGATACCCCCGCAAAGATAGATCAGACTAAAATAGAGGAACATGTTGACAATATGTCCACTCTGGACAATGTCGATACGGGAGATGAAGATAATGATACTCAGGAATAGGGGATAACCAACCGGAAAATCAGTCATCGGGTTTCCCTCGAATTCAAAGAAGCCACCGCCATGAGCCACGCTGCGGGCAGTGCTGAGATAAACGATCGAATCGGGCTCCAGACCAATGCCACCATGCCTTGTGAAAAAATAAATAAGTAGCGCTCCGATGAGTCCTGCTATGGCAGCATCCCAATTCTTTTTGAGCGAGAAAAGACTAATATCTGGTATCATAGCTTTTAGGGTGGTCTGTCAGGGTTCTTGATTCTACTGCAAAGATAAGATATACCCAAAAGATAATACAACCCTTCATGGATTTTCAAAAATTCAATTTAGTGATCTAAAGTAAAAATGAAATCTTTGAATATGATTTATAAGACTGCTTTATCTAAAAAGGTTAGCACTTCTTCCCCTGTAAATCCTCTTTTTAGAAGTGTTGCCTTACTTTTTATTTTAGTTATGAGATTCTCAACACATTCAGAAGAAAGTTGAATGTTATGGTTATTCAAAAAAGATATTAATGCTGTTTTACCACTATGTTTGCCAAAAATAAACTCCTTTTCATTAACTCCAATTTGAGCCGCATTAATAATTTGATAAGTTAAACGATTATTAATGAGTGAACTTGTGTGGATACCTGATTCATGACATAATACCTTATCCCCTGTTACAGGTTTATTTGCAGGTAAACTATAACCGGAGAATTGACTAACAATTTGAGATAATTCTCCAAATACTGATGTGTTAATATTGTGCTTCACTCCACAACTTAATTCCAGTGCCATTACTACTTCTTCCAGTGCAGCATTTCCTGCCCTTTCACCTAACCCATTGACAGTTAAACTTGCAGAACTTGCTCCTGAGGAAAGCGCTACCAGTGTATTAGCAGTAGCCATTCCCAAATCGTTATGACCATGGAACTCAAAAACACCTTTCGGATAGTAGGTGCTTATTTTCTGAAACAATCTGGATGTGGTAATGGGATTAAGTATCCCGACAGTATCGGCAATGCGCACTCTTGAAGCTCCCAGTAATAAAGCCTCTCCAATAAAATCAGAAAGGAAAAGAAAATCAGCCCTTGAAGCATCCTGTGCGCCAATAGCTACATACTCGAATTTGGAAGAGGCATAGTGATACATCTCATAAAGGGTTTTGATCACCCATTTATGATCTTTGCTCATTGCAATCTGATGTATATCTGAAACGGGAAAAGAGAGATTGATTCCATTTGTCCCTGATTTGACAGCGCCATCAATATCTGACTTAGTGGCACGGCACCAGGCAAGGGTTTTAAATTTAAAACCTTCACTTGCAATAGTCTTCATATCACTTATTTCCTGTTTCCCCATAGCAGGGGTACCCAATTCAATTTCAGGAATCAATGCTTTATCAAGCAACTCTGCTATACGAAGCTTTTCCTTTAAATTGAATACAACCCCAGGGGCCTGTTCACCATCTCGTAATGTAGTGTCAATAAGATATATCGGGGAAGTCATATTTTTTAAAGATTAAAATGTAAATCATAATTTTAATCACCTTAATATCAATCAGATATTTTATACTTTTCAACTACCTCATTATTTTCGAGCGCATCTAATAATTCATCCATCTGGTCTTCAGATTCGATGCCTCCATACCATATGTTTTGAGGATGAACTACAATAACAGGTCCCTGTGCACATACATTCAAACACCCGGTACTTGTAACGACTACATCTAAACTTCGATCAGCCGCACCTTCTGTCAGATACTGAATCAATTCCGGGGCATTTTTCTTGTTGCAGGAGCCCTGTGCACTGCCTGAGATCCTGTATGAATTGCATACCAGGATATGAAAATTGGGTTTCTTCATGGTTTTGATTTTTTTGTAATGATTAATATTTAAAGTGCTTGTATTGTGAATTTAAGCACATCCCTGTGCATTTCCACGACAAGTATCACCACACTTAAAAGCATCAGCCTTTTTCACTGTCTTGATCTGTTTCCCATTATAGACAGCCTCGAGCCCTTCATCAATTAGGCCTGTCATCTGGATTACACGGATACCCGCGTTTTGCAATATACTTGTGGGCTTCCCTCCAACACCTGCAACTAAAATTGCACGACAATCCTTTAGGCTATTGGCCAGATTATACCATCTGAAGTCACCGGTTCCTGCTGTTGGGGTTTCGCGTTCTTCTACAAAATGAAAACCATTGGGAGTTTGTTTAAAAACATATAATTTCTCTGCTTCACCAAGATGCATGTTGACCAGCATTCCTTCATAGGTTGCAACTGCTACATATGGTCTCTCTTCATTAGGCTTTATTGGTTTTGAAGCAAATTCCTGTAACATGCCGAATGCTCCTTTAAAATCCTGTCCCAACAGTCCGGCAGCATCAGCCCTGCAACGTGAGCAATGGGTCATCATTTTTATGTGTTCCCGGGCCAGGGTGCGCACTTTGAAGATCATTATTTTTGAAGGCTCTTCAATACCCCCAAAGACAGTATCTTTATTGGAGACAACAGGAATGCAGTTCATTACATCAGCTCCCAATGCTGCCACTACTTTTGCAACTTCAGGAATATGATGATCATTGATGCCGGGTAAAATAATGGAGTTGATCTTTACCGTGATTCCTCTTTTCTTTAATAAAGGAATGCACTCAAGTTGATTCTTAAGAATAACTTCTGCAGCCGCTACACCATGATATACCTTCTTTTCATATCTGACCCAGGAATAGATTTTAGCAGTTATTTCAGGATCTACAGCATTGATGGTTATTGTAACATGGGTAACACCAAGGTCGGCAATAATGTCGATATAAGGTTTAAGGTTCAAGCCATTCGTAGAAAGACAAAACAGTTTATCCGGGAATTCCTGTTTTACCAACTGCATGGTTGCAATGGTCTCTTCGGGATTAGCAAAAGGATCACCCGGTCCGGCAATGCCGATTACCGAAATATTGTCAATATGCTTATCCAGTTCCTTTAAATATTCAACGGATTGAAAAGGACTTAAAACAGCTGATGTCACACCGGGACGACTTTCATTTACACAATCGTATTGCCGGTTACAATAATTGCACTGGATATTACACTTTGGCGCTACCGGAAGGTGAACACGTGCATGTTTATGTTTTGCTTCAATATCGAAACAGGGATGGGCAGGTGTGGAAATTGTAGTGCTCATAATTTTAGTTTTTAGTTTAAGTGCAGTTTACAGTTTACAGGTATATCCGGTAAGCAGAAACTAAATATATTTATATCCAATCGAGGACTGTTCTTGTTTGTATTCGATCAGGGCATTGGTAATCCGGTCAAACAGTTGCTGAGTACCCTTATAGCAAAGATGTTGTACTCGCTGACCTCCAAAGCGATCGTGTATAGGAAAACCAACACGTATTAATGGTATTCCAAGACGGTGAGAGATATAATAACCTTTACTGTTACCTATCATCAGGTCGGGTTTCAACTCATCAATCATATCATTTATTGATTCGAAATCCATGCCTTTAATGACCTTCAGATCTTTGCGTTTGCCATCAGTAATGCGGTTGATCTCTTCCTGTAGTTTTCCACTTTCACCTCCGGAGGCGACTAAAACAGTTTCTATTCCTATCTCTTCAAGAAGTGAAACAAGTCCGATCACTATGTCTTCATCTCCAAAAACAATAGCCCTCTTTCCAAAAAGATACTTATGTCCATCAACGTAAGCGTCGATAAGTCTGCCCCGTTCTCTTTTATGATTTTCAGGTGTTGGTATTCCTGAGAGCTCTTCAATTAAACTGAAAAAACGGTCTGTCTCCTTAATTCCAATAGGCATACCAATTGTTTTACAGGGAACCTCAAAGTTCTTCTCAAGCAGTTGTCCGGCTGTAAGCGCCATTTTGTTATTTCTAACCCTTCCCTGAATGCCTCCATTGTTTTGTACAAAGCCCAATTCTATAGAAGCTTTTGCCGATCCTGTCCTTTGAAGATCCTCCGGCGTTGTGCCGCCCTCTGGAATTAGCTGATATTCTTTCCAGTGAGGATTATCAAGCGTATCAGAATAATCCGGGAACAGAACATAGTCAAGTCCAAAATCATTAAGAATGTCTTTCAGATGACGAATATCTTCGGGAGAGACAAAGCCCGGGAAAATATTAATATGGTTTTTAGTATCAGCATTGACAGCAAAGGATGCAATAGTAGCCAGTACAGCTTCATGAAATCCATCAATATGTGTACCCTGATAACTGGGAGTAGAAGCATGTACCAAAACCGGTAACGGCTTATCACAGTTTATGGTTTTGTATTCAAAGATGAGTCCTGGGATATCTTCTCCAATAGTCTCACTCAGGCAGGCAGATGCAATCCCAATGACTTCAGGGTGATACTGGTTGATGATATTATCAATCCCCGCGTTGAAATTCTTATTTCCTCCGAAAATAGTTGATTCTTCACTAAAGTTGGAAGAGGCAATGTCTACCGGTTCTCTGTAATGGCTGATCAGATACCTTCTGATATAGGTAGAACAACCCTGAGATCCATGAATCATAGGAACGCAACCTCTGATACCCTTAAAGACTACACTCGCACCCAAAGGAGCACATAACTTACATGCGTTACGGGTGGAGGTGAATGATGGTGTTATTACTGGTTCTTCCATGATAGTAAGGATTTATTTAGTAAACTGCCACACAGGGCTCATTGCTGTTGCATAAATCTCCTTTGCAAAATTGAGCATGCCTTCGTAACCTGCAAGCGCTTCTTTCCGTTCGTGGTTATGATCGCAGAAACCAAGTCCCAACTTAAAAGCGATGGGTCGTTCTTTGACTCCACCAATAAATATATCTGCTTTCATTTCTTTCACAAAGTCAGATAATTCTATTGGGTTAGAGTCGTCAACGATAATGGTTCCATCGTCACATAACCCCCTGATAATTTCATATTCGTCAGCCGTACCTGTCTGGGAACCTACTACCACTGTCTGAACACCTATAAGGCGAAGGGCTTTGATCAGAGAGATGGCTTTGAATGTTCCACCTACATAGATGGC
>Ga0209540_10002447_pt1 | contig 13242 bp, 14 predicted proteins | sample BarGraIncu01121A_FD_184501 | JGI IMG/M metagenome (GOLD analysis project Ga0209540, IMG submission 184501) | Arctic peat soil microbial communities from Barrow, Alaska - Barrow Graham LP Incubations 011-21A (SPAdes) (version 2) | ecosystem: Environmental > Terrestrial > Soil > Wetlands > Peat... | reverse complement strand
AAATTTCGATAAGTTCTATGTTCTGCCTTTTCTGCTCCTCCTCAAACTTTTTTAGATTGGTTATATCTTGGAACATTATTGCAATTTTCTTTACTCTGCCTTTGAATTTGATCGGAAAAGAGATAAAGTTCAGGAATTTCTCCTCTCCCGGGTAACCGAAAAATTTGGGGTCAAACGTCATCTCAGAAAGAAACTCATTTTCTCCCGCTAACGCTCGTTTCAAAATCGTGTCCCACCCTAACGAGATTGATCTGGAATCCGTTAAGAGATTAAATTTCCCAATAATTTTTTCTTTCGGAATCATGAACAAAGAATCAAATGCTCTGTTCACCTTTTCTGTTAAGCCATTAATATTAATGTACTGTATGCTCAAAGGAGACTGCTCAAAAAGCGCATTTGCATAAATTTCACTCTCTTCTGCCTGCTCCTTGGCTATTATTAATTCCAGCCTTTGTAGATTACGATATATGTATAAACCAAGTGCAGATGAAATATTTTGAATTATATTTAATTCATTGTCGCTCCAGTTATAGAATTCCCGACAATTGTCTAACCCAACAAACCCCCAACAAACCCCATCTACAAATATTGGAACAGCCAATATTGAGATTATTCCATGAGCCTCCAACAACTCCCTCTCATTCTGAGGAAAATCCTTGATGTTACCCTTTACCGGTTTTCCCTTGCTGAGCAGGGAGTACCATCTTGGCAAAATCAGGTCTACAGGTAATTTTTGCAGATTCAGATTGTCAATCTGATGCGAGATACCATCTTTGACCCTCTCAAATCTTTGGCTGAACAACATCTCTCCGGTAGAATTGTCTCGATGCAATTCACAGATATATGCTCTGTTTTGTGCTGTTGCATTGCCGATTATATCTAAAACCTTACTTACAGCATCATCAAAATTTATATTCGAAATCAAGACCTGACTTGCTTTGGCCGAGGCCTCCATGAGCACAGATAATTCTCTAAATCTTTCTGAGGATATATTGAAATTTTCTTTTGAATTGTCCATATCTATTTCTTCACGAGAGCTATTATATAATTAACGACATTCATAAGCAGATAGAGGCAAAATACAATTAATAACGATATTGACCAAGTGACATTAAAAATAAGAGCAGCTAAGAATAAAACCAAGGCAATTATAATCAGAATAAACCTCATCTCGTTTCGCTTCCATTTTAAAGACTTAAATTTTAAAGAGAACATTGGGATACTGCTTACCAAAAGATAAGAGAGTATTAACGACACAACAGGTATAAAATAATTTGTGTTTAAAAGGCCGTCAAAGAGAGTATTATAAGTAGAAAAATGCAAAAACATACAGATTAATAAAGCATTGGCAGGTGTAGGCAACCCAATGAAGTTTTCACTCTGTCTTGTGTCTACATTAAATATAGCTAACCTCAAGGCAGAGGCTATAGTGATGGAGACAGGAACAAACATCAAAACTTCCAGGTAAATTGTATCGGTGCCTCCGGAAATCTGAGAGCCCACAAAATCATCCATCCTATGGTACAATAAAATTGTTGGGGCTAAACCAAAACTGATTAAGTCTGCAAGTGAATCAAGCTCTTTTCCTATAGGTGAGTATGTCTTAAGCAGCCGCGCTGCAAAGCCATCCAGAAAATCACAGATTGCTGCAAGAAGAATTAAATATATTGAAAAAATTTGATAGCCTTCAAATGCGTAGATTACAGCTATCGTTCCAAACAACAGATTCAAAGATGTAATTGTGTTTGGTATATGTTTTTTTACCCCCATTATATCTCCCCTCATAATCGGCTCTATAAACCCAATTTTTGTCGTATCTCCTTTGGAATAGAATTCTTATTAACCATAACTGATATGCTTTTTGCTCTTACAAAGCTTTCAGACATATTCAGGTAACCTCCGAGCTTGTTGTTTTCCGGACCCCAGGAGTTTTTTGTAATATAATATTTAGTACCATTTTGATCCTTTACTATGCCTGTCAGAAGCATCAGATGGTCGTCCGTCGTTGTGAAAGATTCATAACCTTCCTGACGAATTTTCTGGGTAACATTTACCTCCGGATACACCTTTTCGAATTTTATAGCCTCTTTGTAATCATCCGCTATAGCCACATCCGGATTGATTGCGACCCCGTTTTTTTGTGAAAAACTCTTTTCGCTCATGTCTCCATCCCATGCGACAGTATATCCGTTCATAAGGGCATAATTTAACACCTCCATAAATTTGTCGAGGGGTAGGTTATAAAATCTGCCAAAATCCCAGTTATCAGGAACTTCAATTACGGAAGCTTTATAAAACGGAATATGGCTGAAGCTGGTAATTTCTACATAATCAGACATGTTTAACCCTAAAAATTGAGCAAAACTCTTTGGAGTATACTCTTTGCCTTTGTAATTGAATGTTTTTGGAATAGGACCTAAATAAATTTCCAGTAAGCTATTAACAAGCTTATAGTATTCCGGACTTCTCTGTTTTGACTCAACTGCGACTCCGGATATTGCATTGACAAATTTATTAATCTCTTTGTGGTTGTTGAGTTTGGAATCATAATTAATTCCATTATAAACCTCTTGAGGAACGATACCATATTGATCAACAATATTTGTGAACATATGTGCAAGGCTTCCCTCACCAAGGTTTCCGGTTCCTTTTCTAAGATAATTGTCATTCATTCTGTTAATGTAGTTAAAATTAACTACAAACATCTCAGACAGGTCAAATTCACCCTTTCCGGTTCTAAGAAGTTCTGCTTCAAGAAAAGCAGCTGTTGCGTAACTCCAGCAAGTTCCGCTACTTGCCTGATTTTTGACTGGAGTAGCTTGATTCCTCACTACATCGGTAAAAATATATCCCTGCCCTTGAAGAGGGGTCCAGGAAATTGTGATCGACAATATTGCCGCCAAGGCCAAAAAAGTCTTTTTCATATTATAATGATTATTTGAAATTTATGTTTAAGTCTGTAAACTATTGAATCCCAAGCTTTATTTTTATTTCTTTTGGGATGGAATTTTTGTGAACAACAATATTCATGGTTTTATACTTGACAAATGTCTCAGAAACATACCAAATACCTTTATATGGCCCGGTTTCTCCAAAAGAATTTTTAACTATATAATATTTAGTGCCCTTTTGATCTTTAGCTATGCCAAAAATATGCATCCCGTGGTCATCTGTGGTTTGCCAGTTATCAAAGGCAATCTGCCTGTCTTCCTGACTGATTTTTTTCTCGGGAACAATTTCTGCCAAGCTGTAAATTTTTGATTGATCGGAACCGGACATATTTTTTACATCGAATTCCGGAACAACTGCAATACCCTTTTTTGTGAAGCCCTTTTCACTAATATCTGATCCCCATAAAACAGTGTATCCTTGCTCAATTGCATAATCAAAAATTTTCATGAATTCATCAATGGGCAAATTGTATGAACTTTCCCAACGCCAATTGTCCGGGATTTCAAGAGCGAATTGAGTATAGAAAGGATGATGTGTGTAAGATGTTATTGAAACATAATCATCCGGATTGATACCCAACTCTTTTGCATAACTTTGAGGTGTATACTCTTTTCCATTTACCACAAATTTCTGTGGAATTTCTCCAAGATAGGCATTGAGAATCCCTTTAAAACCGTTTTTCCATGCTGTAGATAACTTACCATTGGGATTCTTTTCTATGGCTTTAATATAGCCTTCAGTTGCGGCATCCAACTCATTATGAGAGTGCATCTCCTCGCCATAGTTTAGCCCAGTCATAACAGAATCAGGTACAATACCATAATTCTTCCATACGATTAGTGCATCAGTAAATGAACTGCCGGGTGCGAAATTTATATTTCCATTAGTACGGACATACTTATCAGCTTTATCGTAATATGAGTTTGATACGATAAACATTTCGGAAAGGTCATGCTCGCCTTTACCCATTCTTAAAAGCTCAGACTCCAGAAAGGATATTGTTGAGAAGCTCCAGCAGGTGCCGGTTCTGTTCTGATCTTTTACCGAAGTAACAGGAAGCTCCTTAACAACAGTAAATTGATAACCTGATTGTTTTGGCTCAGTCGTTTGTGACCGGGTAGAAAGTGAAAATAACGCAAATAGTAAAATAAATGCCAGAAATTTCTTCATAACTTATTTAGTTGAATATTTTATTCTCCAAAGTTATGAAAATAATATAACTTTCTATGGTATGTTCATGTATTTGTGGGCCTGCAAAGATATGTTCCAAGATGGGTTAGATTTTACATATTCTATTATTCTGGGAAGGATTACCTTGCTTTTACTCCACTCCGGTTGAAGATATAGTTTGCAATCTTTCCTCACAAGAGCTCTATTCTCTTCTGCCCATACAAAATCCTCACCTTTCTCTATAATGACTTTAAGTTCCGATGCCAACTGATGCATTCCGGCTACAGGATGCTTTTCCCTCTTTGGAGAGAGACAGATCCAATCAAATCTCCCACTGACAGGATGAGACCCGGATGTCTCTAGAAAAATTTCCAATCCTTTGGATTTTAAAAGAGTACATAACTTTTCCAGAGGGTAGGAAAGAGGTTCTCCTCCTGTCAAAACTATAGCTTGTGCGGGGTGTCGGACTGCCTGATCAACAATCTCCTCAATTGGGATAGGAGGGTACCGTTTTGGGTTCCAGGTCTCTTTTGCATCGCACCAGCTGCATCCCACATCGCAGCCTCCCAGTCTTATAAAGAATGCAGGTTTTCCCGTATTATAACCTTCACCTTGTATTGTGTAGAAACTCTCCACGAGTGGTAAAAGTGCTCCATCTTTTAATTCGGGATAATTCATAAACTAGCTGGTGTACAAATATCTTTTGATTTTTTGGGTAGCAGTCTTTTCAAAAGGGACCTGCTGCTCAATTATCTCAAGTATCTTGGACGATTTGTTGACTCTTTCGTTTACATATTCCAGTACTTCTGCCTTGATTTTCTTAATCCGGTCGCTAAGATTTACCTCTGTCTCTTCTCTGAACTTATGAAGAGCTTCTATCTGCTCATAGTTGAAGTATACCTTGGCTACAAGTTTGCCATTGATTTGCAGAACCAGTGATTCCAGAACGAGATCGTGTTCGTTTATTATTGTCTCAACCTCCTCCGGATATATATTCTCTCCGTTGGGGCCAACAATCATATTGTCACGGCGGCCCTTGATGAAAAGATAGCCGTCTTTATCTATAAGTCCCAGATCTTTTGTCCTGAACCATCCATCCTCTGTAAAGCAAGTAGCAGTAGTCTGAGGATCTTTATAATAACCCATCATCACATTAGGCCCTTTAACAACAATCTCACCGATATTTTTATTGTTAGGGTTAATTATCTTCATTTCAATACCTTCTAGGCAAGGACCTGTAGACTGTTCCTTAACATGGCCAGGAGCGGTACCGGCAAGAAGAGGAGAGGTCTCTGTGAGACCGTATCCGATGGAATAGGGAAATCCACCATCGGCAAGGAAGCGTTCGACCACTATATCAAGCTTTGAACCGCCGATTCCAAAAAAACGCAGGTTCCCGCCAAATGTCTCCAATAATTTTTTTCCGGCAATTCTGTGCAATCCCCTGCGGATGAATGAAATAGAATAGAGAACCTGCATCGGGAAGTTCTTTGTGAACATCGGGCGGATCTTGTTTTTGTATATCTTCTCCACAATCAGGGGAACGCTCATAATTATTGTCGGCCTCACCTCTTTTAGTGCAGGAATCAAAACCGAAGGGGTAGGAGCCCCGTCCAGATAGACTATATGAGAGCCACTTGTAAATGGCTGTATCATTCCGATGCTGCACTCATATGCGTGAGAAAGGGGCAGTATTGACAATAACCTGTCTGTAGTTTTCATTGTAAAGAGCTTTGTACCCATTGTTGTCTGAGCAACAAGATTCGCGTGGCTCAGCATGACCCCTTTTGAAGTACCTGTAGTACCTGAAGTATATATGATGGAGGCTAAATCCTTTGGAAGAGGAGCTGTAGGAATTACAGGGGTCTCTTTTTCAGGCGCCTTAATAATTTCCATTTCATCCATGGAAATTATTAGTGTAAGCTTTTCTGAAATGTGTTCGGGAATCTTGTACTGCAATTTTTTAGAAACTATTAACGCCCTTGAATCTGAGTGCTCAATCACATTAACAATTTCGAATGCAGTAAAATCAGGAAGGATGGGTACGACTACTCTTGATGATGTGGTGATTGCAAAATAAGATACAGCCCAATTTGGCATATTGTTCCCCAGTACTGCAATTTTATCACCCTTGTCCAGACCGTATTTATTAAAAATACCGGTCAACTGTTCTACCTTTTCTCCAACCTCTTTATAAGTAATAACTTCTTTGTATATAGTGGAAAAAGCAGGCCTTTCGGAAAAATTGAGAAGGCTTCTGGAGTAAAAGTCGAGGAGGCTTAATTCTGATATGTTGCTATACATATGTTTTCTATAATCTATGAAAACAAAGGTAAGAATTTTATTAGACTTTATGAATATTGTAAATGGCTTGATTTTTGTTAAATTTGCACATATTGAAACAGATTTTACTGCCATGTTTTTTATTCATACACTTCAAAGAAGAGCTCTCGGCAAGATTGTAACGGAGAGAGAGGTGAAGTTCATGCCTATTGAAAATGTCAAAAACATTGGCTTTGTTTTTGATATAGGTGAAGATAAAATTTTTGAGTCGGTAAAATATTTGACCAGCTTCTTAAATGACAAAAAAATCGATTATAAAGGTTTGGCTATTAATTTGACCAAGAATAAATTTCCTGATTTTGTTTTGGATCACCAGATACAACTTATAACCAGAAAGGATGTTTCATTCATTGGCACCCCAAATCCTCAATTGATAGAGAAATTCATAAAAGAAAAAATCGACCTCTATATAGATTTTTGCTCTTCATATAGTTATACCCATGACTTCATCGCTCGCTCTTCCATAGCTACATTTAAAGTGGGACATTCCAACAATAATAATCACCCGTTCGATTTAGTCATTGGAAACAATAGTATTGAAAATTCTCCATTGTATTATATCAAACAAGTCATTCACTATCTAACCGCGATAAAATCTGCATAATGACAGGAGACGATTTTCTTAACTTCAACGAAGAGGAAGACTACACAGACCAAATATCTAAATGCGAAGAGGCTTTTGAAAAGGGCGAAATTTCTTTATTGGATTTTTCCGAGGAGGAGTTTGATTTTTTGATTGGGTATTTCATTGAGGAGGGTAATGACTCTTTGGTTTATGAGCTTACCAAAACGGCTTATATCAGACATCCCTATTCTTCTGATCTTATAGTCAGGTACGCAGATGTTCTTATTGTAAACAGAGAGGTAGAAAAGGCTATAGAGATTCTGAATAATCAAATGGGTTTTGACTCCAGCAACAGCGATATATTCTTTCTGACAGGAAGAGCATACCTAAAAATGGAAGAACATGTTGTTGCAAAAGAAAACATTTATAAAGCCATCTCTTTAAACAGTGAGGAGGCTGTTGAGATGCTTACTACCGCTGCTCAGGATTACATTGATATGGCTGAGTTTGATCTGTCCATGGAATATTTGAAGGAAGCTGAGAAGTTGGATGAGCATAACCCAGAGATATACAATGATATAGCATTCTGTTTGGAGAGAACCGAGAGGTTCAGGGAGAGTCTTGTATATTATGAAAAATATATAGATTCCGATCCCTTTAACGACAGTGTCTGGTTCAATGTAGGAACAATTTATGCGAGAGTAGAGAATTTTGAAAAATCCATTGAGGCTTTTGACTATGCACTGGCCCTCGATCCGGAAAACTCCTCCGTACTGTATAATAAAGCAATTGTATATGTTAATACGGAACAATACAATTTGGCGATTGATACTTTTAAGGAGTTTTTGGAATACGAACCCGACAATATTTTTGCAATAATAGGGATAGCTGATGCCTATCTCGCAGATGATCAGGTTAATGAATCCGCCAAATACTTCCAAATGGGGTTGGAGATGGACAGAGAGAGTCTTGAGGCAAATTCTGGTTTGGCCTACATAAGCATGATTAAGCAGGACCATAATAGCGCACTGATGCACCTCAGGAGAATAATTGGCATCGACAGGGCAGATTATCAATTTCTGGACAGCCAGATCTCTATTACATTTAAAAGGACTTTGTTGCCGGAGTTCCTTGTTTACCATCTTGTCTCACTGTATCATCTTCGCTCAATAGACTTGTTTATCACAAACCTCGAAACCCTTTTGACGATGGATGAACTCTGGCTGAAGAAGCTTTATGAGCTCATACCAAAACTTAAGAAGGACAAAATAGTCACAAAGAAAATCTCTAAACTCAAAGAAAAATAATGGAGTCAATACAATTTATTGAATGGTGTCTGGAAAATCTGAATTACTGGACAATTACCCTATTGATGGCAATCGAAAGCTCGTTCATACCCTTCCCGTCCGAGATTGTGATTCCACCCGCTGCATATATGGCAGCAGAAGGAGAGATGAATGTGTTCTTGGTAGTATTTTTCGGAACATTAGGCGCACTTATAGGAGCTATATTCAATTATTATTTTGCATTCTTCCTGGGACGTCCGCTCATTTATAAATTTGCAAACAGCAGACTTGGCAGAATTCTTCTTATTGACGTGCAGAAGGTGCATAAAGCAGAAAATTACTTTGTTAAGAATGGTGCTGTCTCAACATTTGTCGGCAGACTCCTCCCCGCAATCAGACAGCTAATCTCTTTACCGGCAGGTCTTGCAAAGATGAAGTTGTCTACTTTTATCCTTTACACCTGCTTAGGCGCGGGTTTTTGGAATATTATACTTGCAGCCATCGGTTACGGTTTGCATAGCGTAGTTACTAAGGATCAATTAATGACAAAGGTGCACCAATACAGCTCGGAAATATCAATAGCTTTCGTAGTAATAGCTGCGGCCATTGTACTATATTTCATTTACCGAGGCCTTACAAAACCAAAAAATCCAAGCGCAGTTAACTAGAATCAAAAATATTATTACCTTTGCACTCCCTAAAGAGAAACACTTTAGAATAGGGGTTCGGTAGCTCAGTTGGATAGAGCAACAGCCTTCTAAGCTGTGGGTCAAGGGTTCGAATCCCTTCCGAATCACATAAAATTTAAGGTTCTGCAGTCATTATTGCAGAACTTTTTTCTTTTATATGTGTCTGATAAACAAAAATATATATCGTCTATTGAATTTGTGAGTTGCTCTTGAGATATTGTTGCAATAGGATAGTTGGAAAGTAGTAATGTTTCAAATGTACACGAAAAATATGTACATTTACACAACAATGTTTTCCAAATGTTTTACATGTTTTCCAAAAATATTGAAGTATGATTACTCTTAAAATGATGATCCGGCCGGACCGACAGAAAAAGGATGGTACCTGGAATGTGAATTTACGAATTTCTTATCAGAGAAAGACAACTTATATTTCAACACCATATTATGTGACGAAATCGCAGCTCAATAAGGCATTTGAAATAAAAGATAATTTTCTACAGATGCAGGTCGATGAAGATCTCAATAGAGCTCGAAGAGAGGTTTCTAATTCATTTAACAAACTTGCCGGCATGAATGCATCTCAAGTGGGAGAGTATCTGTCAAATTTTCTGTATTCAAAGAAGAGGGATACAATAAACTTCTTCGAATACGCAAAAGAATATCTGGCTATAATGGAAGAGAATAATCAGGCATCCAGGAGAAACTATGTTATCTCTGTCAACAAGATTAAATCATTTGTTGGCCACGAAGAATTATCATTTAGCGACATTACTCTGGCGTTTCTCGGGAGCTTTGATACCTGGCTTAAAAATACAGGTGTAGGTACCAGAGGCCGTGCTCTATATCTATCAAATTTAAGAGCCATTTTTAATGCAGCAATCAGACATTATAATGACGAAGAGAATGATATCATTAGGATATCCAGAAATCCATTTAAACGGTTCTCTCTGCCCAAAGAAGAGGCTCCGGAGAAAAGAGCCCTGAAATTATATCAAATGAGGGCTTTAATAGCCTATCAACCTCAAAAGGAGACAGTCCAATTTGCAAAGGATATTTTTTTACTATCCTTTTATTTGGTTGGTATGAATACAGTGGACCTCTATCAAGTCAATAAAATTTCAGGAGACAGGATAACATACAAGAGAGCGAAAACCCGGCACTCCCGGGCTGATGGGGCTGAGATATCAATAAAAATTGAACCAGAGGCCCTAGATCTGATCAGGAAATATCAGGATAAATCAAACGAGAGAGCGTTTAATTTCCATTACAGATATTCAACAGCAGCTGGATTCAATTCTTCAGTGAATGAATATTTAAAAGTGATAGGAAAGAATATAGGTGTTGATGAGTTAGATTATTATGCCGCAAGGCACACATGGGCAACGCTTTTTGTAAATGAATGTGAAGGTTCTGAGTCTGAGGCTGCATTCTGTCTGAATCATGTATCAGAACACAAAGTAACAACCGGCTATATAAAAAAGGATTTTGCCAGAATAGATAGAGCAAATAGAAAGGTGTTGGATTATGTAATGAAGCAAATTTATTATTTCAAACTAAAATATATTGGCACTTCATATAAACGCAAATATATGATTAATAAATAAATGCCGTGATTTTCTATATGCAAATAGTCAAATAGGGAAATCTATAACCACCTTTTTACTCCACCATGATGGGAACAGGTTCCCCTCCGGCTTCTGCTGAAGCTATATGTTCCATCATTACATTCAGCCGTTGCTCCGGCAGGTGGTGATTTATAATATGTTGGAGACTGGACTTTTTCTCCTTTCGTATTTATGTAATGTTTTGTACGATTGTTGCCAGAAACATCTTTAAGAAAAGATGTATAAACATATCCTGATTTTCCGGCGTAGATTATTTTTGTCCAACCCTCGGAAGTTATTGCATCCGGAACAATAGTAACTACTGTTCCACTCGGAATCACGCAAATTTTATTTTCCCCAATCTCTGACGATGCTCTTAGGTTTACATTCCCCGAGGTGATTTTTGTCTGAGCAAACGAGAAAATGGATAAGCAAATGGAAAATAAAAGAATAAATATTTTTTTCATAGCTCTTTGTTATTTTTATGCAATCACTCTGCTGCTTTCCGGATCATTTCCAGCAGATCCTCGTATGAGTCCTTTTTTGGGTTGACATAAACACCACCAATTAGTAGAATTGAGGGCTCTTTTCTTTTCAAATTTTGGCTAACAGTAACAATTTGATTAATGTTAATTAGAGTAATTTCATTCTCGTCGGAGATTTCAATGAAGTTTTTCATGATACAGTTTATTCGTAAAATTTAGCCAATATTTCTTTTTTCTCTGTATCCTGATCTTTAAAAACAACTTTTTTAATAACCCAATAATGAATGCTTTTATTCATTTTTTCGTAAGTATTCACATATGTCTTGTCTAGAGACCAATTATATGCAGAAACAAAATTTAATGCATCGATAAGAGACTTAAATTTAGATTCCTTTTTATCTTTTGATATGAAGTTTGCACCAAAATCGAGCTCAACTTTAAAGTCATCATATAAGTACGATTGAGTCCCGATGATTACAGCATAAGTGTATTTCTCCTCTGAGACTTTGTTCTCTTGAGAAAATACAACATTGGATGAAAGCACAATAAGTGCTAATAAAACAAGTTTTTTCATAATTTTAATTTAAAATTTATGGTTTTAAAACTATTAAAGTAAGCTTTGTGCTTTCTGAATAAGAGAAAGGAAATTAATTATATCTTCTATTTTAAGTGGATATAAAGATTTGTTTGTATACTTATCAAGTTTGACAAAAGGTGACCATTTTTGTTCTTCCTTGCTATAAAATGCACCAAATTCAAAACCACCTCTACTTCTATAAATGTACTCAGTGTAATTAGAACAAGTAGTGTTGAATACATTGTTTTGAATATTGGAAATGGATTTTATAAGTCCGTCAATTTCGTCAGAATCTAAAGTAGCGATGTAAGTATCAGAAGAATATGCACTTGGATAAGTATATTCAAATCTCAGTGCTGATATTTTTGAACCAGAATTCAAATCTTTAATTCTAATTATTTTGATATCTAATGCCTTGGCATTACCAATTTCAATAAATTCTTTTTGGATTAATGCCCCTGATCGAGCGGAAAACTGGTCAGCCTGACTTAGGACTTTTTCTTTGTCCTGTGCAACTACACTTATAAAAAATGGAATAATAAGAATTGTAATTAATAGTTTTTTCATAATAGTTATTATTTAATTGACATACTGAGAAGCACTCTGTAAACGCCAAAAACATCATTCAAAGAAATTTCAAAAGGTGCAAATATTGGGTCGGGATTTACGGAGATACATTTTATATTACCCTCTTTAATAGATGGAACGATCTTTTTTAGTACTATACCATTACATGTATCAAGAACATATGACCTTCCCCAATCAATGAATGCTTTCTCATTAATTTTTTTAATAAAAATCTGAGTTCCGTTTGGGAATTCAGGAGACATACTATCTCCTGATACTGTTATGGCAAAGTCTGCTCCCTTTATTGGACAGATTATTTTTTCGCATTCTTCACCTTTTACAGATACAAGAAAATCATTCAATGACCCAGCTTGAGCAGATATTGGTAGAAGTAATACTTCAATACTTGAGATTTTTGGAGAGATTTCTGGTGATTTCAACATTTCGCCCTCACCAGTTAACAACCAGCCGGTATTTAAATCTGGGAATTTTAAAGCAATTCTTTGAATCTTGTCGGGTTGAATAGATTGTCTCATTGAACTTATGAATGCGTTAGACACATTTATAGCACTACAAAAAGCAATTTTAGTAATTTTTTTATATTCTATATATTTTGTAATTCTCTCTTTAACAGACATGTAAAAATTAGTTTTAAAAATAATTAAAATAATGCTATAAATGTTTTGATATTATAAAGCATTGCTTTACATTTGCACATAATTACATTTTATATATACAAAGTTACACTATAAAGCTAAAAAATAAATAGCAAAATAACGCTAAAAATGAACAATATGAGCGAATATTCTTTCATGAAAGGATGGCAACAAGTGCCGAAAGGTATGCTGCATCAAGTAAAACAAGAGATTATGGCTAAGCTACAAATTAATGCTTATTCGAGTTGGCTGACAAGATTATACGGAAAAGTTGAACCACGGAAGAGTGAAGCCGAAGCTATCGAGAAGATTTTTTCAAAGATTGGGATTACTGACATTTGGGGG
>Ga0209540_10002446_pt1 | contig 13246 bp, 13 predicted proteins | sample BarGraIncu01121A_FD_184501 | JGI IMG/M metagenome (GOLD analysis project Ga0209540, IMG submission 184501) | Arctic peat soil microbial communities from Barrow, Alaska - Barrow Graham LP Incubations 011-21A (SPAdes) (version 2) | ecosystem: Environmental > Terrestrial > Soil > Wetlands > Peat... | reverse complement strand
TGGTTCAATGTTCCGCCGGCGAATGCATCACCATAGTTGGTTCCCTCTCCGAGCAGACTCGGTATTGAATCAAACGTCAACGATTTTATTTTCACACCATCCCCTACTACAGCGGAGTCGCCGTCGATCTGCCACACACCTTGCGGTACCGAATCAGCAGGAGCGACAAGAACCGAATTATCGTCTGGGGAGGCAATCGGACGTGCTGCAGGCGATATCAGATAGCGACTGAAAAAATCATTGAAACTGTGCCAATTGGATGGGTCTTCATACCATCCATTCTGCAATCCGAAATCTGTATTATTATAGGCAGTCTGATAATATGAGTCATTCCAGGATTCAGGGGTACTCAGGTATTCCCCCCATTGCTTTGTGAATTTAATCATCCAGGATCGATAGGGTTCGTAGTATTGTAATGAATTATTGTAAAATCCCTTATCTTTCAGCTCTTCCAATGGCTGATCGGTAATGAAATAAAAATAATCCAGACTCTGATCAATTTGATCGTAGAGGCCAGGATACTCACTTCCAACATTGGGCAATATGCTCCAAGGCATCGCATGATCTGCCCAGTCAATGAAGGCATAAAATTCATCCAAAGACTGCACCGGATTGGAGTTTTTATCCGGATTGACCGCTTTGGCTTGATCAATGGATTTAATCAACATCGTTTCCAACTCGGGGTTATGCTCCACCATGAGAATCAATTCTTGCGTGATTGGCTCATGGGCAGTGTCCGCTGCCCATGCGATGGGCATTGACATAAACAGTAAACTGACAACCAAAAAAAGTGATAATAATTTTTTCATTTTCTTCCTCCTAAAGTGTATTATAAATATATAAAAACGTTTCCGTTAAGTGTTATTCCCGGCCAAACTCGATCTATTTCTCGTCTTCTATGGAATTCATCAATTCGTAGAAATATTTCGTTTCATGGGTATGATAAAGGTTAAATCAGGCTTCCAATGTTTGTGAGGAAAACACATCTAATACCTTCAACATGTGTACGGTAAATTCCAAGGGGGCTATTCCGGAGGCAGTAATCAGATTCCCATCGGTTACTGCAGACTCCTGTTTATAATACTCTTCTCCGGTATAATCGGGGCAGATCATTTTAAGAAATCCAAGGTCATTGCTGGTATGCCATCTTTGATTCAGCATGCCGCTTTTTACAAGCCCCAGGGTTGCACCGCAAATTGCCCCGACAACAACACCTTCCTGCAAACATTTCTCAGCCTTTTTTAAAATGGGTTCGTGGATTGTTTCCATCCATGTATCTCCCCCTGGGAGAATCAAAGCTGTTGTGTCTTTTACCTTACACGATTCAACATCCATATCCGGCAATATTTTCAAACCGCCCATTGTGGTAACAGGGGTTTTATTCATACCAACGGTTACTACTTTTAACGGTGATATCCCCTTTTTAAAATACCTTCCCGAATTTAATTCAGCGCATAAATAACTCGCTTCCCAATCCGCCTTAGTATCAAATACATAAAGATATACTGCTTTTATCATATGATATTTCTTCTTCCTAATGGGATTTTTTTAAATCTTCAAAAAGCATTTCAACCGTTTTTTTCTCTTCCCTCATAACCTCAATATTTTCCATATTCATGAACAAATCCATGAACGGCCCGAATGTTTTCAAAACGTCCATCTTCAAGGGAAAGCATTAATTTATCTGTTGTGAAAATAAATCCTCCCCGGGAGCACATTCATCAATAACCCGTTTAGCCGTATCAAAGCATTGCTGTTTAGAGCCGTAGGCCAGCTGTGATATGGGCATTCCCCCGCCAACACAACGATAATCACCAACTCGCTTTTTAATTTCATAAAGATTTCCATACTCGAAAATACCAAATATTTTTCCTTTGGGAAAGGCTTCAAAATAATCCAAATAGGGTGTCCAGTCATTTTCTAAAAAAAGACAAACCGTATAACCAGCACGGGTATAGATTTCCAAAACCTGGATCAGAAATGGCAGGTAAAACGTTTCAAAATCTTTTGGCTTTAGGTAGGTCCCCAGATGAAGTGGGATCATCACACAATGCCCATCTTCCGGTGTATTATAAATTTTCATTTTCATTTCTGTGATACATGAAGTGAGCACTTTCGATGATTCTAAAAAAAGCTGTGGGTAGCGATTAATATCAGTAATTACACCATGAAAGCCTCTGAAAAATTCATGTAGAATATCCGGCCCAAAGGAAGCACTTGTTCGGGCTAAAGCAGGGATGCCTAAAACGTTTTCAGTTTGTTTAAATAAGTGTGTACTCTTTTGACGATGATCACGATATGCCTCGAATGCCTGATTGAGTGCCTGGGCTGATCGAGAATCCCCACGACTCAGAATCCCAAATTTCTTCGGGAAAAATTCGTTAAGTATGAATTTTAGTGGGTCCTTAATCAGAGAATCGTAATCCGAAACGTCCATATAATAGCTGTTTCGTTCTTCATAATTGATGACGCCATCGGTTAGCACATAACTCCCGGTATTATTAAATGCTTTAAAAAGCGATTCGATCCAAAGATTGCCAAGGCCATATAATCCATCAATATAAATTTCAGAAAATGTTTTTTCAAAGGCTTCAAAATAAAGAAGCGGATTCTTTAAAACGTCGCTAGAAGATAATCCGCAATGTGACGGGAATATTTCACCAGTTTTTCGTAAAATCTGAAAACTAATATAATGGAATTAATCTTTAGTGATAAATGGCAGTAAACCCCCATTTATCACTAAAGTGCATCACACATCAATTTTCCGGAAAGTCAATAAAAAGCACAAAATTTATAATTTTTCGTCTCAAAACGAAGATTTATACGGCTTACTTTTTTTCTATTTCTGTAACACAAGTGGTTTTAATCGTCTCAACCAGGAATTGTAAAGCATCAATCACATGTGGTCTGATATCACCGCCAATCAAAACGTACATGATATCATCACCAAGTTCCAGGTGACCTTCACTCAGCCAAACCCTGACATGGAATATGCCGTCCATCATATGGGTTTTTGCGATTGCAGCATCAACCTTTTGGGCATCATATAAAAATTCCATTCCTTTTACTAACGAACCGTCATCGAATCCCTTGCGGACCTTGGCTTTAGGTGTCTGGCGCACGGTACCATTATGGACTAAATACATACCTTCCTCTAAAGCTGCCGGATCATTTTTTGCTTCTCTTAGCCATTTATCAACAGATGGCGATTCTTTTTTTGTTTTTTCATTCATCATCAAATTAGTCACTCCTCATTTTGCGATTTTTCGTTTAATTTCTGTTTTCATCTAACTTTGCAGCATTTTTTACAATTCATATAGTAATTATTTATTATTACTTATTTTAACCCTTCAATTACAGCAACAAAAGTATCTACCGTTTGTGCTCCATTCACTGCCTCTTTGCCATCAAATAAGAAATATGGCACGCCATTTATATTGCGCAAATGAGCATTAGACTCATCTTGCCTTACTTTTTCAGCATAGGCTGATGATTCTAAAATGCTTAATGCTTCTGTTCTATCTAATCCCACTTCTACCGCAATTGAAGTTAAAACTTCAAAATCTGAAATATTCAATGAATCAGTAAAATAGCTTTTCATAACGGCTTCAGTATATTCATTCAACTTGCCTTTATCCTTTGCATAATGTGACAAACGATGGGCATCAAAAGTATTGGTCGGCTTTAAATTGCCAAAATTGAAATCCAAGCCAAGTTCTTTCGCAGTTTTTATAATATTATTATTAGCCGCTGCTGCTTGTTCACAACTCATCCCATATTTCTTAGCCATAAGTTGATTAATGTTTTCATCATAGCTCTTCTTTGCATTCGGATCTAATTCAAAAGAATTAAAGACTATCTCTACGTCTTCCTTCATTCTCGTTTTTTCAAGGGCTAAGGCAAGCTTTCTTTCCCCAATATAACAAAATGGGCATACAAAATCTGACCAAATTTCTACTTTCATTGTAATTCACCTAATAATTCTTACCAATAGTAAGACCTTTCAAACATCATTATGTTTTGTGACTCTGCTCGTCTCGCCATACATTATTTTCTGTTCGTTTCCCCCATACCATGAGCGACATAGGACGCGATGGAAATATCAAACGCCTGATCATCAAACGGGAGTTTTGCAAGCACATTAGTATGGACAAATTTAATCGTATTATTTTCCCCTTAGACCCGCAACGAACCACGGAACCCTCTGGCAGCATAGTATGATTCTGCACCATTGTGATACACAAAGACAGTGCCGAAACGAAAATCTGCAAAAATGGCACCACCGAGTTTTCTGATATCAGAAGATGTTCTGATCCAGCTCGATGTTTTAGTATCATATTGTCCAAGTTTCTGCAAATCCTGGTATTCTTCTTCTGTTAAAAGCTCAATGCCCATGGCATCAGCCATATCAATAACGTTGTTGTCATTTCTTCTTTTCTGATTCAAAAGTTTTTCTTTATTTGGTCGTGTATCGTCTAATAAAAAATCAGCCCATTTTACATTTAACTGATCAATACTCTCTTGCCAGTAGAGTAATCGTTCATAATAATAACTGATTTTCTTGCTAATAACGGAATTACAATTTTCCAAGCCAACATTGAAAACAATAGCACTTAATTCATAAAACACTAACCCTAAGGCATGCGTTTCAACATGGACAGTCGCAACTCCCTGACCTATTGCATGTACTAACGCTACATATTCTCTATCATCAACTTCTTTTGCGACGGCATGTGCCTCTAAAATGGCTCTTTTTGCTATTGGCATTTTTATAATCCCTTTAGCCCAATCTTCACATAATTCCAACGCTTTTCGCGGTCGATATTCATTCGGATACTTTTCTTCAAATGCAACGAGCGGAATTTGCACACAATCAAACGCCCACATTACAAGAGTTCTATGTTTTTGCAGCTCAATTAAATGAATCAATTCCTGCAAGCATTCACTGTCTCTCGAAAATAATAATTTGTTTCCTTTTTTATATTTTATTTCGATAGATGTTCGTATATCCATATCTGTTTCTAAAGAATAAATATTCCGCATACAAACCCTCCACTAAATTTCAATTTATTGTTATAAATCACATGTAAATACATGCAAATGACTATTGGGACGTTTTGACTGTCATATTACTCAACTACCGCCTTATAATATGACAAACAAAGCGTCCCCAATGATTTCAGTTAAGTGATATTCCCGGTCAAACTCGATCTATTTATCATCTTCTATGGAATTCATCAATTCGTGGAAATATTTTGTTTCATGGGTATGATAAAGGTTAAACCAGGCTTCCAATGTTTGTGAGGAAAACACATCTAATACCTTCAACATGTGTACGGTAAATTCCAAGGGGGCTATTCCTGAATATGAAATATTAATCTTCTTCACAGGCCTGGCCAACTTTTGTTACAATTATTCAAGAAACATCTCTCTCAACTTTGTCATGTCTGTATCAGTCAGTCCAATTGCTTCTTTTAAGAAGGTGTCCATTGATCCATATTTTTCATCGATCGCATCGAACATTTTTTCCATATAGACTGAGTCAGCACCAATCTCAGCATTAATGCCTTCAATGGTTGTAGCATTGTCGGTTCTTTTTTCAGTTTCACTGACCATATAATCAATATTTTTCTCATAAAAATCATTTGATAATGCAAAATCTTCCATAATCGTATCTCGGTCTACACCAAGAGCAGAGAGCAGTAAAACGGCTGCTACTCCCGTACGATCCTTGCCACCATTACAGTGGAAAAGAAACGCTCCGTCTTCATGGGCGAGCAATTTTCCAAAGAATTCGTGATAGCCATTTTGCCCATAAGTATTCGTAACAAGTTCTGAATACATTGTATCGCTTATTGTTCCATTTTCTACCATTGTGATCGCATCACTTACCGGATCTTCTGTACGCACAACTGACATCGCTTTTAAATATGTAGGACTGGTTTCATCAATAATTCGAATATTTTCCTCAGAAATACCATCAATGACAGGATCTGGAGCTGCTTCGATTTCAGCTGTTGTCCGTAAATCAATGATTTTCGCAAGGTGATATTTTTCAGTTAATACAATAATATCTTCGTTGGCAGCACCTGATAATTTCCCTGTCCTCAGTAAAACGCCATCTTTAATTTTTTTTTCGTCAGTTGTTACATATCCCCCCAATTGACGTGCGTTACCAACCCCTGTTAATCCGATTGTCTGACTTTCCTGGGTTACCATATTTTCCAACTGCTTGCCTTCACTTGTCTTGCTGGCTTCTTTTTCGCTAGTTTTAATGCCACATCCTGCCAAGGCAGATACACATAACCCAAAAGAACAAATTTCTTATTTGTTTCCATATCCATATCCCTTTTTATTATTTCATCATGTTCCTTAATCTAAACTGCACGAAAGAACCGTGCCCCTGATCTACTTCTCATATTTGTTCGCTGGTTTGATCTAAATCACCCAGTCAAAGGATTCCATTAAAATTTCCTTTGTCTCATGACCTGAATAATGGAGCTCTGGTGTTTTGATACTCACCTTGGTTCCTTCAGGAACTGATTTTGTAATAAACACGTTACTGCCAATGACAACACCTTTTCCAACAATGGTATCGCCACCCAAAATTGAAGCCCCCGAATAAACGGTTACCTCATCTTCCAGGCAGGGATGTCGTCTCACGCCTCTTAGCTTCTGACCACCTCTTGTGGATAAAGCGCCTAATGTTACCCCCTGATATATTTTTACATGTTTGCCAATAATGGCAGTTTCCCCAATAACCACACCTGTCCCATGATCGATGAAGAAGTGTTTTCCGATGGTGGCTCCGGGGTGAATATCGATACCGGTAATGTTATGGGCATATTCGCTCATGATCCTTGGAATCAGCGGAACTGAAAGGTCATACAGTTCATGTGCCAACCGGTGAATGCTGATGGCAAAAACGCCGGGATAACAGAAAACAATTTCATCCCTGCTCTTTGCTGCCGGATCCCCATCAAAAGCTGAAATAACATCGGTTGCCAGGTACTCTCTGATTTGAGGGATCTTACTCATAAATTCATAACAGATTCTTTCCGCTTCCTTGTGATAATGTTCTTCCCCAATATTTTCCGATTTGCCGGCCTGATGTTTCAACGCCAAAGTGATCTGGTTCGTCAAGCTTTCCATGATACAAATCACCAACTCGCCAATGTGATAATCCTGAATGTCTCTGCGATAATTAGTTTTTCCAAAGTAGCTGGGGAAAACCAGTTGTCGCAATGCTTTGGTTGTATCAATAATTACGTTTCGATTTGGTAAAAAGCCTAAATCATGGGGAGCAATATAACACTCTTGTTTATAACTCTCGGAAATACTGTCAACCAATGTTCCAATTTTTGCTTTATATTCGTTATTCATGGCGTTTCCTTTCATATTTAAACATAGAATTTTCTCATTACAAGCTCGGTCAACCTTGGTAACCATTATTCAAGATACAAGTCTCTCAACTTTGTTATGTCGTTGTCAGTCAGTCCAATGGCTTCTTTTAAGAAGCTGTCCATTGTCTATGAATAACGAGCGAGCATGGGATAAAATTAATGCTTTAGCTTCATTGGCTGGTAGTCGGTTTCTTGACATAATGCCCTCCGTGAAGACCCTCTCTGTGGGTCCTTTCTCTTCATAATTTAATATACTCCATAAAAGACAATTATAACAGAAATTCCAAATAATATACACTCAATAAAGAAAGGAAGTTCTTAATGAAAGAATTATTTCAAAACAAGGTATTTAGAATTATTATGACTACCGATGCGATACAACAGCTATGCATCTGGATCCGAAATATGGCAGTGCTATTCTTTGTCATTGAAAAAACAAATGCCGATCCTATTGCCATATCATTGTCTGTTTTGCCAAATGAAGGAGGGCCTGGGATACCAAAGCGCACCTAACATGTTAAGTTAACAGCGCATCATAGGTTCTGACAAACGATGCAAACTTTTTAAACAGTTAGAATAGCTTCCGGAATCAAAATGATTTTCTTTTTGGTTGAGTTAATTCCGTAATCCTGTTAAACTGAAACGGGTATCACTTCAAAACAAATCAGCCCAGTGTTACCTAACTTATGTTTTTAAGGAGCAATCATATGTTAAACGATACAACCAATAATTACATGAAAGCCTGTGAGACCTGGCGTCTGAAATTTCTGGACATGAACAAGCAGCAGCTTATGGAAAAATTACCTGAAATCAAAACCGAAGCGGACAACCTGACCCTGAAACTTTTTGGCCGAAAATTTGGGATTCATACCCAAACCGGAAAAATCGTCACTTTTGAGGATTTTCAGCCTGCTGATATCATCAGTCAATTAAATATTTATACCCTTTTCGGGTTTGCCTCGCCGCTTGCTTATTTCAAGGACAAATGGATTCCCTTCAGAGAGCTGAGCGGGGCCTCCCCTTTTACAAAGGCTTTTGAAAAGCATGTGCTTGACCCTTTTGCCCAGACCTTTTCCGGCCAGCCCGAAAAACTGTCTAAGGCCTGCGAAGCGCTCGGCGGCGTCAACCTCACCCACTCAGATGCCGGTTGTCTTCTCAATGCCTTTGACTGCATGCCCATGAAATTTCTTTTCTGGGATAGGGATGATGAATTTCCCGCCCAGGCCAATATTCTATATGATGACAGCGCAACGGATTTTATCCATGTGGAAAGCACCGTCAGCATTGCAGTAGAAGGTATTCTAAGACTTGCAGAAACTGCCAAAATCGAAATCAAAGGCCCACTGTTTCAAATGTAGGCCCATCAAAAAACCGGTCCTCACAAGCGGAGGGACGGTTTTTTGTTGTTCTTATGAATGTAAGTTGCACAACAGGAAGACATATAGGAATTTCCTTCTTTAAAAAACAGCAGACCAAAACGTGTCGTTATTGGCCATAAGTTAAGTTGAACCTGGTACCGAAGACTCCATAAAGCTTGTAAAAATGCAATTTCGGTCGTTGCCTCCTTTTTAATAGCCTTGACGTTATCGCTGTATGAATCGTTGGCAGTTGTCTATTTGTTTGGAATTTTTGCCATATTGATATTGAGGTTTTTATACAGTGATGATAGCAGGAAATTTAAAAATGTTTTTTTACATGGCTTATCTTTTGTGATCCCGTTAATCTTCGGCATCGTTTTTCGTTTTCTTATCGATATGACCTTAAAGCTTGTCCTTCATCTTGGCACAAGCACCAATGCGTCCAAGGAAATTCATTGGGATCATGGAATCATGGAAAACCTGCCAAGGCTGATTAATGGTTTGATCTTGAGTTATTTCTACAATGCGCTCGTCTATCTGCCAATCACCTTTTTGGTGATTGCAGTGGGAGTAACAATTTATTTGATGTTTTGGCAGGGATTTAAGCACCGGTCGTTAACAATCGCGGTTTTATATTTAGGAAGCATTGTGAGCCTGTTTTCTTTAACCATCATCCAGGGAATTGAAACGCCATACCGGGCATGTTCGGTTTTTAGCGTTTTTATAGCCTTTATTTTTATGCTTTTGTTGCAGTTTGTTGAAGAAAGCAAATTCAGAATAGCAATAAAAAAAGCGGTTGTTGTTATTCTTTGCATATTACTAATTTGGCAGTTAAATGATATCAACAAGTGGTTCTATGTTGATTATATGCGGTACGAGGAAGAGGTCAATGTGGTCAACCAGGTTGCCATGGAAATACGTTCAAATTACGATTTGGAAAAACCGGTTGTTTTTTTGGGGGATTATAAGTTGTCGGATAATATAAACCAGTATACCTATGCAGAAAAATCCAGTCTGGCGGGAATACTTTATAAAAACCTGACAGGCATTGATCCGGAAGGCAAATATGCTTACAAATTTGTTCAAACCAATGGGGATAGTTTTTTAGATTGGGCTGTCGGCTGGAATTTTGAAAACAATGTTTCCGAAGCTCACAAGTTTTTTAAAGATCTGGGGTACGACTTCAAGCCTGATAATTATGATATGCGGAAAAAAGCATATTTGCTGACAAAAGATAAGCCTCAGTGGCCAAAAAAAGGCTCTATTTTTGAAACCGATGAATTTATCATTGTAAATTTTGGGATCTCGGATAAATTTGCAAATCAAGTAAACTTAAATTAATATAAAATAAACCGGTGACTGGACTGAAATCTGCCACGTCAATCAGCAGCTTTTTGACTCGGCTGTCAGCTAGCACTGTTTCTTTTAAATCTGATAACTCATTTTCGTTCTGGTTTAATAAATTTTTTCGTGTGGCATATTCTACATAGGGGTCGCTTGATAAAAGCCAATTGATCACTTCCATTGCATCCTCCTGAACTTAATTTATTTTGAGTCTAATCATATTATACCTGCTTTATTTGGCAGGAATCTGCTCATCGCACCTTTTTTCCGGAAAATTCCAAAACTAGGTTTTAAGCAGTATCAAAGAATCAGCCGCCACTCACAGGTGGGAACAACAATAGTTCATCACCTTCCTCAAGCACGGTATCAAGTCCCTGAAGTACTTCGATGACACGGCCATTAACGAACATTACTATCCCAGGATTAATATTTCTGTCACAATCGAATATTTTATTTTGAAAGGGTTCCCCATAGAGCTCAGATAGTTTTTTGAGGGCGGAGGCAACCGTTGCCGCCCCTCCAATTTCAATAATTTGCTTCTTATTGCCTCCAACAAGTTCTCTCAGACTTAAAATGGTATGTACCTGCACCTTGACCATTGGCTACACTATTCCTGGTTCCGTTTCTCGAGGACCATCACCGCTTCCTCAAGCCCAAGCTCTTCAAGTTTCTCGGTGGTCGGTATACCCTCACGTGTCCAATTCCGCGCATCATAATATTCATTGAGCATAAAATCGAGCTCGTCTTTAGTGATTATCTGACCTTTGGAACCGCCTTCCTTAATCACTTCGGTCATGATCCTTTCCGGGAAGGTATCATCGGCTCGTGTGAATCCTGCTGTGATGTTAAAAACTCTTGCAAGGTTATTCACTCTTTCACCAACTCTGCTGACATCTTCCTTTGTGAGACCAATGCCGGTGGCTCCATTCACCATGTCAGCGGTATTCTGCTCAGCAATGGCCGGCAGCGCCATGTCCATAAGGAAACCACACATCGTCGGACAATCAGTGGTAGCACATCTGATATCCTGGTTCCATTTCGTCAGCCAACCCTTTCCCTCCGGAGTAAACCGGTCATATGGATTCGGTACAGGGATCCCAAAAATTTCCTGAAATGCATATCCTCGATTGTGGTCTGCTCCTGTATAGCTTGTTACAAAGTTGAGACCGTGGGCCTTTGCGCCTCTTGGGTCGTAGGCCGGGAATTCAAGCCCTTTCACATGCATGGTGTACTTCCATGTCTCAGCGCCAAGTCTTTCAGCCATGGCTTTTGACCCGTCACAAAGCATTTCCCCAAGACCGTCCCTTCTAAAGGCAATCTCAGTGATTAAATATGACACTGCTTCATGGTTTCCGAATCTCAAATCGATGCCCTGGGTATCCCCCAATGTTAAAATCCCTTTTTCAAAAAGTTCCATGGCAAAAGCAATGGTAACTCCAGCTGACATAGTGTCCAATCCAAACTTGTCACACAGGTGGTCGTTATATATGATGCTGTCGATATTATCGACTCCTACTACACTGCCAAGGCTGTAATAGGTCTCATATTCAGGATCTGACATCCCGCCTTCATATTTACCGCCTCTTGCAAGCTTGAGCTGGGTGCATCCTACAGGGCATCCGTAGCAGTGCTCACTTCCCTTATGTCTGCTTATGCTTGCAGTCACTCCGATATTTTCCGAATAATCCTTCTCTCCGGTTGTCTGATAATTTTCTGAAGGCAATATCCCCAAAGCCGAAGTTGCATCCACTACCATTGGCGTGCCAAGCTTAGAAAATTCAGGGTAAAGTACCGGGCTGCTTTTCATGGCTTCAAGCATAAAATGCCTGGCCTTTTTAAACTCCGTCTCATTTGCAATGGGAACCTTGTTGCTTCCTCTGACAGCAATGGCTTTTAGGTTTTTGGAACCCATAACGGCTCCGACGCCTTTTCTTCCAAATGCCCTTCGCTCATTAATTACAGCTGCCATCTTTGAAAGGTTTTCTCCTGCCTGGCCGATGCATGCTATCCTGATATTCTGGTCGTTAAGCTCTTGCTTAATGATGGTCTGGGTGTCCATTGTATCCATTCCCCAAACCTTTTCTGCCTTCTTGATAGAGACCTTGTCATCGTTTATCCAAAGATAAACGGGTGTTTCCGATTTCCCTTCGATGATGAGAATATCATAGCCGGCAAACTTAAGCTCCACCGGAAAATAGCCGCCTGAAAGCGCCATACCTACAGCGCCGGTCAACGGTGATTTTGTTGTCAGCGCCATTCTGCTTGCGCAGGGTGCTGAAGTGCCGCTGAGCGGTCCAGGTGCAAAAATCAACTTATTGTCTGGGCCAAGTGGATCTGTATCTCCGGGCACCTCATCAAAAAGATACTTTATCCCGAATCCCGCTCCTCCGATATAGTCTTTTGCAATTTTCTCCGGTAATTCCTCGACTGTTATTTCCCTGGTTGTAAGATTAACCCTTAGAACCTTGCCCATGTAACCGCCTTTATACATAATACTATCTCCTTTTCAACATGGTAGATTTTTTTATGAAACATTTTCAATTAACTTTGAAGATCCAGAATAAAATTTACTGTTTATTTCTCCCTTTCAATTTGACTTTGTTGCCATCCACAGATATTTCGTCAAAGCTTCTCAAAAAGCTTGAAAACCGACTGAATCCATAATCCTGTATATTGAAATGATTATGGTTTGCTTTCAAAGCAGCATGTATTATGGACAGGTTCCCAATAACACCGCGGTTTCTTTTTATGATCTCGATTATTTCGTTTTTAACGGTAATGATATCAACATCATTTTTCATCTTTACAAAGAAAGATCCGTCCTTTTCTTCGATGTGAATTTTCTGAAATTCTTCGCGAATAAAAACGTTGAGTTTCGTATAACCATAATTTCTGACATCAAAATCGGTAAAGAGTTTACCTAACGAAGAACCAACTTCACCGAGGGTCAAACAATCTGATTCCGCAATCATGTTGAGAATTGATTCCTGAATTTGACTGATTGGTGTGACATTTGATTCCATTGTCTCTGGTATTTCGGCATTTTTTTCATTCGGTACATTCTCTTTAATTTCTTCGATCTTTGGCTCATCAGATGCGATCAAATCAAGATGCAAAAATTTGTTGCAGGCTTTGGTAAGG
>Ga0209540_10002445_pt1 | contig 13247 bp, 17 predicted proteins | sample BarGraIncu01121A_FD_184501 | JGI IMG/M metagenome (GOLD analysis project Ga0209540, IMG submission 184501) | Arctic peat soil microbial communities from Barrow, Alaska - Barrow Graham LP Incubations 011-21A (SPAdes) (version 2) | ecosystem: Environmental > Terrestrial > Soil > Wetlands > Peat... | reverse complement strand
AGGGGAAACAGGTCACATACAGAATGGAATCCGCCAGGGACCGGCCATCTGAATTTAAAATTGCATTTAACTCGGCATGACAGACATAGGCATATTTGGTGTCCTGAAAATTGCCATCACGATCCCATGGCAGGTCATCATCACTGCATCCTTTTGGCATGCCGTTGTAGCCGGTGGATAAAATAATGTTTCTTTCGTTGACAATGCAGGCGCCAACCTGTGTATTCGGGTCCTTACTCCGTCGTGCAGACAATAGGGCAATCCCCATAAAATATTCATCCCAGGTAATATAATCCTGACGTTTCATAACATTCTCCTGTTTTTTATTTTATTTTAGCACAATTCCATTAAAAAAGGTAGAAGAGTATATGGCGTTTTTAAATGAGAAAAGTGCGTAAAGAAATTTCAGGAAAATGCTAAAGAATGCATAAGAAATAGGAAACCAAAGATCCTCCCTGTCAGACCTTAGATAAAGCAGAAAAGTTAGTCCTGGGGACAATCGTAATATCAGGTGTCTGCATCATGGCGAACAGACGAGAGCCTGTACGATCATGCAGCAGACAACGATTTACCATTGTCCCCAGGACGGGTTGTCGACACTCTGACAGGGCGAACCAAAGGCTCCGCCTGCTTTTTATGATAAAATATTCATGATACTAATGACAGTAATATCTTTTAATTTAATTTTAAAGCCGGTCAGAATATGATTGTCATCATATTCCAGATCGACTGCATATTCATTGATATCTTTTTTAAATTGTTTCACATTACCATTTAATGCATTTTCTAGAAAGCCTCTTTCCTGATACCCAAGGGTGCCACTTCTGGCATAAAGTATAACGGCTCTGTCTAAAATTAATGTTTCGGCGTAAAGATATTCCTTTAAACCACTGAATTCACGGCGTAATTCACTTAACCAGGGATGATAGTGCATAGAAGTGCCATCAATCCGCACATCAATTAACAACTCGCCATCTGCTATTGCCGTTGCTGTTTTTTCAATCAGACTGTTGTTTTCCAGCTCAAACATTGTATCTTTATCGAGCGATTGATTTTTTTTCATTATAAGTCTCCTTAATTAAACAAAATATAGATATATTATATATATCTCTTACATGTATATACCCATGAATGATAGTATCCAAACAATCACTCTGACTTTTAGTGAAAAGGTGGATTTTTTCCTACAGGTGTGGGCAATTTATGGGATGGAACATCAAGGTGTAAACAGGCGGTAGCTGGCGGTGCTTTTGGACACCAGTACTGATACATTGAGTTCACTGGTGAGTTCATTAACAAGAGAAGCAAAGAATTCAACTTGATAAGAACACCTTGAAATTGAAATGAGTTGATGATAAGATAGCCTAAAAATGCGAGTCGTTTTGTGATGAAAAGCTGGCAATAATTGAACAGGAGAATTCTATGAGCAAAGAATTATTTGACATCTCGGCATACTTTAAAAGAATTGGATACACCGGAGGCAGGGATGTTTCCATTGAAACATTAAAAGGTCTGCACACTAAGCATGTTATGAACGTACCCTTTGAAAACATCGACGTTTTCAATAAAAAGCCGATTTCACTTGATATGGACGTTTTGTTTGAAAAAATTGTAACTAAAAAAAGAGGCGGCTATTGTTTCGAAATGAATGGGCTCTTTTCGTTTGTGTTGGAAACACTGGGATTTCGTGTCAGCAATCTCTTTGCCAGAGTCTGGCATAATGGGTTTGAACTGACCGGAAAATCCCATCAGGTTTTGCTTGTGGAAATTGACGATGACTCTTGGCTTTGTGACGTAGGTTTTGGCGGAAACGGTCCGCTTTCTCCGATTCGATTGGAAGAGGGGATGGAACAGGAAAACTTTGGGAGGAGTCATCGTGTCATTGTGGATCCCACCTATGGCTATGTGCTTCAATTTAAGATAAAGGATGAATTTCAGCCGGTATATGCTTTTACTGAGGAAAAATGTTATCCTTCCGATTATGTCATTGCCAATCACTATACCTCAACACACCCGTCTTGTTTGTTTACCCAATCACTGGTCTGTACAAAACCAACTGAGGATGGACGCATTACCTTGTTTGACGGTCAGTTAAAGATTGTTGCCAATGAATTGGAAACCGTGACAGACCTTGGCCTTGATGAAGAGATCCATGAGGCGCTTCAGAGCTATTTTGGACTGTCTGAGCGGGTCAAAACCATTATTTCTAGATAGACAATCCTAGGGAAGTTTCTTAAAATAAATCAGATTTGAGTAAAAGACCCAAAGCCAGTTCAGCTGAACACATAACTTTGGGTCTTTTAATAAGTTGAATTATTGTCTCACCCTAATTTCCTTTATAAAGAATCAGGGAAGGATCTATTCAAAAATTTGGTTTCCCTCCGATAACAGGTTTGAGTTTGGGCGACCGATAATATAAAAACAAACCGTGCCGACCACGATTAATCCAAAGCCTCCAATGATGCCCACAGGCAAAGGTCCAATAAAGGGACTGGTGGTGCCGATGGTAACCCAGACGGAAATGGCTGCAAAACCGTTCAGAGAGCCGTGGGCGATGGCAGATGGCAGCACACTTTTGGTTTTGATTGCCAGAAATGAAAGAAACGAACCCGCAAAGAAAGCGAAAACAATCATGGCTAAAATACCGCCCCAGGGGAAAAATGCATAGTCAAATCCATAATTATAACCCATGGCAATGACCGGTGCGTGCCATAAACCCCAGATAGAACCGGAAATCGCAATGGCTTTGCGCACACTGACCATTTCCATTAACTTGGGCAGCAGATAACCCCGCCAGCCGATTTCCTCACCCAGGGTGGTGATAATGTTGAGCAGTGGGCCAATAAGCAAGACAAACACAACCTGGGCAAGAAAACTGGCCATTAAGGTTGACTGTGTGGCGTCCATGCCTTGGGCTTTATAAAGATAAAACATATTGCTCATGGTCGGATCAAAATGCGACGGGGAAAGGAGAAAATAAAACACAGCACCACACACGATTAAAAGGGAAGGCCCAAACCAGGCAATAACATAATACCGGATATGCCCCCTGAAATGGGGTTTTAAACCAAAGTTCTTAAATCCCTCTTTGGTGATGAGACGGGTAATGACCACAGAAAGTGCGGGAATGAACATAATCCCCGCTAAAACAATGTAGGCGTAGGGACCGGACAACCCACCGTTTGCCATTAATGTAAACTCCACAATCCAGGTCAGGACAAATGCCAGTCCCAGGAAAATAACTAATCGTTTCATTGATTGCCTCCACAATTTTCAGTTAATTTTTTGATGATGTTTTTATAAAGCGGATCGTCAGCCAATCCCGAAAATACCGGATTGGCAAGTACCCCCTGTAGCATGCTTTCCCGTATGACCTGTTCACTACGAGGCGGCGAATCCCCCAAATCCAAGTCCTTAAACCATTTCTCGATGGCATCAAAATAAGCATCCCCATGAAGGGAACAGGGGAAAAAGTCGGTCACACATAAATCCGTGTATTTCTCTAACATCTCCAAAGCCCTGGTTGGTTCATTGTTCATGCCGTAAACCTGGGCGGCGCCATAATACAGCTGGACTATGGTATTGGGATGAAGCTTATCCAGATTGTAGAGCTTTGCCAACCCAAAGCTGCGCTTTAATATTTCCTCGGCTTTTTCCAAATGATCGGCATTGAGCATTAAATAGGAAATGGAGGATCCCATGAGAACCAGCAAATGCTGATACATACTGACCTGCATCACTTCCTTGGCTTTTTCAGTATTTCCCAACATTTGATAGGCCTGGGCCATCATTTCTGTATCCTGGGGAATGGGACGGATGTCGTCACCAATTAAATTCAGAACCATTTTCGGCTGCTTGAGCATGAGATAATAGGTGGCTTCCATGGACACTGCCTCTCTGGAAAGCCACACATCATCACTTTCTATTTTTACCCGATGACAGAGCTGCGCCGCTTCTTTAAGAATTTCAGCCCCGACTTCTTTTTCCTTGGTCAGCATATGATGGTTGGCAAGGAGTACGCTCATTTGGAGAATCAGGGGAAAGCAGGAATAGTATTTCTTGATAATGGATCGACACTCCAACAACACATCATCAAAGGGCTCACTTGCAAAGTCCGAAGCAAGCCTGTGATAAAGGGTCTTAATATCCTCTTTGGTCATTTGTGGTGCATAACCCATGAGGTTATCAATGCTCATGTTAAAATACGCTGCAAGCTGGGGAAGAAAGGTAATGTCCGGATAGCTTTGGCCGGTTTCCCATTTGGAAACCGACGCCTTTGAAACACCTATATAGCTGGCGAGTTCCTCCTGGGTAATCCCTTTCTCCCGGCGTTTTTTGGTCAGTGTGGTACCAATATTGATTTCTTTCATTTCTTTCACCTCTGTAGTATTTGTTAATTGCAAAACAACATGGTATCAAATTTCTTTGTTTAGCTATCTCGCAATTTCTTATCTGATATTATTATACGAAGATTGTCATAAATTAGCAATGGATTTGAAGTTGATTTTAGTTGATAAAATCAACCGTTAGGAAACTATGAATGAAAAGCCGTTCCCATCACCACGTGGTTTAAATTCCATAAAGCAGGGTATAAATAACCAATAAAAGCAAATCATAGGGAGGAAGAAATACATGAAATTTAGAGAATTTACGATTAACAATCACTCAACCAGGGATTTCCTTGACAGCAGTTTGGACCAGAGTGAACTCATTGAGATTAAAAGCACAATCGACCAAATAAATGACGCCGTTGGCAAAGAAAAAGGCTTTAACTTTATCCTGATGAAAAATGGCGGGATTGTCTATAAGGAAATGGAGAAGTCCGGCGGCTATCCTGGCTTGATGATCAAGAGCCCTCATTATATCGGGCTTCGCATTGATAAAATTGATCATGAAATCGAATTTTTGGGGGCCTACCATATGCAGGCCATCATCAATAAACTCTATGAAATGAACATTGGCAGCTGCTGGATCACGCTTCAAGACATCACTCCGATACAACAACTGGAATTAATCGGGGACCAACCGGGAACCATCCAGTATCTGTTGGCTTTTGGCAGAGCTCAGAAAAAGAAACCTGATAAACATCAGGCCATCATCAATCGGATGACTAAATATGATCAGGATCCCTATGGCATCGCCACCATCAAAACAGAAGACGAGCACGAGCGGCTGTCAGTGGTTGACACCGTCTATCTCAATGAATGGGGAAAGCCGGCACCATTTCCGGAAATGGAAAGGCGAGGGGTGTTGGACCTCTTGTATTATGTCAGAAACGCCCCGTCCTATGAAAACATCCAGCCCTGCCGATTGATCCTCAAGAATGGCTATGTGGAACTGGCCATCATCAACCCTGAAAACGAAGGAAATTATACCGATGCCGGTATCATGATGTACATGCTCCATGGATTAGCCAGAGAACTGGGTTTTCCCGCCCAATGGCATTTTGTGAGAGATGATTCTGATGATAAGGCATACCGGCTGGTGGCACATTTTGACCTGTAAAGCCCATAAAAGCGACGCTGAAAATATCATAAAACATATAAAAACGGTAAGGCTAAAAATATAATTGACAACGGGGGAAAAATATGTTAGAATTTGAAAATTACGTAAAACGAACAGGCATTTAGAATTGACTATTTGCTGGGCCTTCATTGGCAGCAGGGTAATATCCTGTGGGACTTCAATCACAATTGAAAGTTCCACAGGATTTTTTTGGGTTCACAACCAGTACATTAAAAATTTTCCAGGCATTGCCGGCTCCCCGGGATGCAAAGGAAGACATCCCTGACCGGTTTCTTGTAATTAAAGGAGGAAAATATTCATGAAAAATTTTGATCGAAAAAGCAGAATAGCTTTATTGTCAATTTGTTCAAACACAATGCTGATCATTCTAAAAATTGTGGCCGGTATATTAAGCGGTTCCGTCAGTATTATTTCAGAAGCCATCCATTCATCAATGGACCTTATGGCATCAATCGTAGCCTTCTTTTCCGTCAGGACTTCGGCAAAACCCGCTGACCGGGATCATCCCTACGGGCATGGTAAAATTGAGAACATATCAGGGATTGTAGAAGGTCTATTGATCTTCATTGCCGCCGGGTTGATTATTTTTGAAGCGGTGAAGAAAATATCCGAACCGGTAGAAATTGAAGCAGCAGGGATTGCCATTGCCGTGATGCTAACAGCAGCGGTGGTTAACTTCTTTGTTTCAAGAATTTTATACAAAGTCGCAAAAGAAGAAGATTCCATGGCCCTTGAAGCGGATGCACTTCACCTGAAAACAGATATATATACATCCTTAGGCGTCGCTGTGGGTATCATTCTTATTAAACTCACAGGGTTAATGGTACTGGATCCAATCGTTGCAATCTTAGTGGCGCTACTGATTATCAAGGAAGCCTGGAAATTATGCCGAAATGCTCTTGAATACCTGATGGATGCCAAACTTTCGGATAAAGAAGAAGAGGAAATAAAAACAGTGATTGAACAAGTCAAAAAAGAATGTGGCAAGGAATTAATCGATTATCATAAGCTGAAAACACGAAAGTCGGGAAATATCAGACACATTGATTTTCATATCAGTGTGGATCCCAGCCTTACCGTAGAGGAAGCACATAATATTGTGGGATGTTTGAAAAAGGAAATATGTGAAGAATTTAAAAACACTCGGGTAAGCGTTCATATCGATCCCTATCATCCTCGAGAAGAAAATGATCCATTGGAAGCTGTTAAGATCCTGGCTGATGCCGAAGACAAAAGTAGAAATCAAAGAAATTCAACAAACAATCCTGACGTCCTTTAATGAGGACGTCAGACCGTAGACAAAACGCTGTTAGAATGAAAATTCTAGCGGCGTTTTGTTATGTGACCTGTTTGACTGGGAAAAACGGGGAAAACAGGAAAAAAAACAAAGCCACAGGAATTCCTGTGGCTTTGTCGACAGTCTGGATAACCTCTTTCGAGGTTGTTCAGTGTTATCCGATTTGTATAACTTTTTCCGTTTCCAGCTCTTTAGCTTTAGGAATATGTACCTGCAAAATTCCATTTTTAAAACGCGCTTTGATGTCACCTTCACCCACATTAGGAAAATATAGTTGTCTTTCCATGGAAGTGAATGAACGTTCTCTGTGAATATACCGTTCATTTTCATCATATATTTCATCTTTTTTTACTGCAGATATCACCAATATGTTATTATCGAAATTGATTTGAATATCTTCTTTATTGTAACCAGCAAATTCTGCATCAACAATATATTCATCATCTTTTTCTTTTACGTCAAGTTTAAAATTTTCGGTTGTGTGACTTGGAACGGGTGCCTGAGTATCATCAAAATAATCGTCAACCATACTGTTGAAATCTACCCTATTATCTTTTCTCGGCTGTGCTTTGTGTTTTTTATTGGGTGTTAAGTTAGCCATTAAAAACGCCTCCTCTAATTTTTTTTATTAGCACTGCATGTTTAATGCATGCTAATTATATTTTAATTTTTACCCTTTTCAATAATAATCAAACATCTTTTGAAAAAAAGAGGTTCATTTCTGATTACTCTTCAGGATTGCTATTGACAAATAAAAAAATCGTGGTAATATATATATATATCTAAAAGATATATGCAGAATTTGAAAGGATTGATGAAAAATGAAAACAGCCGTTATTTATTATTCGTTGGATGGCAATATGGATTGTGTTGCACAAAAAATCGGCAGAGACCATGCCGCCGATTTGTACCGACTGATTCCAAAAAAAGAGTATCCCACCGGAAAGTTCAGCAAGTATTTTTGGGCCGGAAAAAGCGCAACCTTTGGTGAAAGACCAAAACTTACCAATGAGATCATTGATTTGGAAAAATACGACACCCTGATCATCGGCAGTCCTGTCTGGGCCGGAACTTTTACCCCACCCATTCACACATTCCTTCATGATTATAAAATCACCGGAAAGAATATTATTCTGGTAGCCACAAATTCCGGTGGGGAAGCGGATAAGTGTTTTGCCAAGATGAACGAATATTTAAAAGATAATATCAGCATGGCAACCTTTTCCTTTGCCCAGCCCCTGCTTTTGAAAGATGCAAGCACGGATGACAAGATAAAAAAAATTCGTGAATTGATTGGCGCAGAAAGGTAAATTTTATAGAATGAAAAAAAAGACAAGATATGTCATTCTGGGCTTGCTGAGAGATGAAGCCATGACGGGATATGAACTTAAGAACTGCATTGATTTGAGAATGTCATTTTTCTGGCAGGAAAGTTATGGACAGATTTATCCGGAGCTTAACGCAATGCAAAATGAAGGACTTTTAAAAGCCCAGGAGGATCATGAATCGGGTAATCGCGTGAAATTCAGCTATTCCATTACCGAAAAAGGCCGACAGGTCTTTAATGACTGGATGGCCCAAGAGTGCGAAAAAGACACAATACGAAGCGAGGCCCTGCTTAAGTTCTTTCTTGCCGATGATCACAATCAATCCGATGTCATCCATCATCTTGAAAAATTCTATGATCAGAACCATGAACGGCTGCAATGTTATGAACTGTTTCAGAATTCATTGAAGGGATTCGAAGCGGTGCATAATCACAAATATATACTGCACATGCTTGATCTTGGAATCCGGCAGCAGAAATTATATTGTGATTGGAGCAGCGATTATCTCAATGAATTAAAGGACAACGACTGAATACGAAGGAGACTCATGACGATTAAAAATTATAAAATAGGATTTTCACTGACAGGACTGATGGCATCGCTCATTCCCATGATTCCAAATATTTTCTGGGCAATCCTGCCACCGGTATCAACGACTCTTCAAGCAAATGATGCAGCAATCCCCGCAATTGGGGTGATCAGCAGCGTATGCCAGTCACTGATGATTGCAATGCTGATCATACTGATTAATAAAGAACAAAAAGCATCAAACCGGAAAAAATGGATTGGGGGAATAGCAGTGATATGTCTCATCGGTTATTTCCTTTCCTGGGCTGTTTATTTTACCGGGTCAATTACTCCGATGCTGCTTGTTGGGATGGCCGTTTTACCCGCCATTTATTTTATCTGTGTGGGTTTGTATCTGGAAAATTATCTGGCGTTGATCCCAACCGTAATATTTGCCGTGATACATATTGCAACGACGTCACAAAACTATTTATTATAATGCATGAATCATAAAAGAAGGCCCTTGCTATCCGGCAGGAGCCTTCTTTTAGCCCATCATCGGATCAGGCTTCATTGAATCCAAAAGACCTAACCGCCAAAAACAAGGTGATGATAAGGATCAACAGCAACACTGCAATACTGGCAAGCCATCCCGTTACATCCATTAAAAAGCCGGTTCGCAAACCGCTGATAAACCATTGGAATGGGTTGAAAGAACTGATGAGCTGCACCCATTTTGGGGCCCCATCCAGAGAATAAAACGCCGAGCTGCATAAAAGAAAGGGCAGCGTGATTAAATTCGTGGCGATGCTGGCCTGTGCTTCTGTTTTGCATAAACCGGAGATAAAGAAACTGAAAAACACATAACCCCCTGCCCCTAAAACGCAGACCATGCCCATCATGATCAAAGATTGGATGGAGGGGCTGAAATCAAAGACAATCGATCCGACAGCCAGAACCAGTCCGGCGCATAAAAGGGAAATGAGGATCCATGCGCTTGAAACACTGAGGATGTACCGCCACAAAGGCATGGGGGTCACTCTTAATAGTTTGTAAACCCCGCGTTTTCGCTGGGCCAGAACCGAAAAAACCGTGGTGGTAAAGGCATAAAACAAAATGCCCATGGCCATCATCCCGGTGGTAATCTGCAGGTTGTATCCGGGCTGATGAATGAGCATCCCCAGACCAATCGTGCCGGCAATGGGCATGATAATGGACCAGAACAGCAGAAAGGGTTCTCGGGCAGCAGACCTGAGTGAAAGGCTAAAAACAGTATTCATTGGGGATCTCCTTTAAATTGTAATGGGGTAAGTTTCAAATACAAGGCTTCCAGATTCGTCACCTGATGTTTTTCCAGAAGACTGTCCGGTTTTCCTTCATCCACGATGCGGCCGTCATTCATAAAAATCAGGCGATCCGCAATCTGTTCAACCTCATCCATATCATGGGATGAAAACAGAACCGTTTGGTTGTTTTCGGCCATGGTTTGAATCATCGACCTGATTTCATACCGGGCCCGGGGATCCAGACCTACTGTGGGTTCGTCCAGTACCACCAATTCCGGGTGATGCACCGTCGTCACACCGATGGCCAGCCGTTTTTGCTGACCCAGGGACAGTTTGTTGGCCGGGGTTTTCCCGGCATCGCTTAAATGACAGCTTTCCAGTTTCGCATGGATCTGATCCCGACTTAACTTCGTATGATACAAAGCGGCAAAAAGTTTCAGATTTTCCTCTGCTGAATACCCCTCAAAAAACGGGGTGGACTGAAGCTGTGCCCCGACAAAGCCACGGTAATCAGGCCGCCAGTAATCAACACTTCCTTCATCCGGCTTTAGAATTCCCAGGATCATGGCAATGGCAGTGGATTTTCCAACACCGTTTGGCCCAATCAAAGCCAGAATTTCACCCTGTTCAATCTCAAAATCGATTCCTTTAATCACGCTTCGACCATGGAAATTTTTAACCAGACCTTTGGCAGAAATAAGATTCATTTTTAATTTCTCCTTGCTTCCCGTTGTTTACACAACGTTGACTATCTATGTATTTTTTTCTCCCTCTATTAAGAGGGAGAATTTATTGGACGGTGGTAACACCAAAATCCGTATGTCGTTTTTTCGAACTGCATCAGCGGGAAAAGGGAACTCCCCGGTGGTGTTCAAAATGGGTTATTCTTCTTTCAATTGCTCTAATTCCAGCAATTGGATGGCTTTTTTCACAAAGGATTGCTGTTGTTTGACCACTGCAAACATATTTTCAAAAATCAGGTTGGTCATCGGGGGGATATGATTGTTCATGGTCACATTTTTTAACCGCATGCCGTTCTCAAGTTCCGTATATTCCTTTTCCAGGGAATCACGCTGTTGACACAGGGCCTTAAGAGCATCGTCCTTCGAAATTTTTTCGATATAAGACATACCGGAATACAGGGTTGACGGATAATTGACCGAAGATGCTTCAAGGCATTCAGCCACCAATTGTTTCAAATACTCCTGGCCTTTTTCGGTGATTTTATATATGGCCTTTTGCCGATGGCCGGTTTGTTCAATGCTGTCAACCACAACCAAACCTTCTTTTTCCATTTTTTTAAGAGCGTGATAAATGGAACCAATGAGAACACCGCCCCAACGTTCGGCGTCGGACAGCCGCAGCACCTGCTGAATATCATAGCCGGACCAGGGTTGTATTTCAAGCATTCCAAGAACAAGTACGCGTGTCAACTGTTTGTCACCTCCAATACTCTACGTTGAGTATATTATATTGAGCATTGTACATTCATTAAACGGCGTTGTCAACTGTTTTTTATTCAAGGGGTTGGGACCCTTCATGTGAATAGTTGTATTTATTTAAAAAAAAGCAGCGATTTATAAATCGCTGCTTTTTTTCATATTAAATTCATGTTCCAGTGGAAAAACATCATATTTAAATATTTTTGAATTTAATCTCTTTCATCTGATTCTCAAAATAAAAATCGCCAGCTGCAGTAACCATTTCAGACCAGGTGGGGTATTTGCTGTTTTTTGAAACCAGTGCATCCATGGCATCCACCGGAATGGAATTAAACTCAGACTGTGACTTGGCTGAAAAACCGCCGGAAATCAAAAATGTTTCAAGATCAGAAAAGCTGGTGTGCTTTTTTATAAAAGCAACGGTTAAATAGTTTTTAATAACATCAAGGTCTTCTTTAACCAGTTGATCTGCTTCGTTATTAAGTACTTTACGAAAATCTTCCAAACTTCTTATTTTACGAGCCATAACAGGAACCTCCTTAAAATTTCAGCATTGCAATGCTAACGATTCAATTATTGCAAATAAAATGAAATGAAGCAAGAACATTTGTAAAATAAAATCCTGAAGCTACATTTTAGTACACTTGTCGATCGTGTATTTCTCAATACTGACCTCTGACACATATTCTTCCTTCAATGACTGTAATTTTTTAAAATGTTCCGTATTGATATGAATTGAAAAAGCGGCATCATCCTTCCATATTTCAATGAGAAAGAGTTGATCCTCGGAATCAACCGGGTAAAAGTATTCATATTTGATATTCCCAGGCTCTGCCTTTGAAAGTTTACCCGCTTCAATTATATTTAACGCATTAAAAAATTCAGCTCTTTTTCCAGGCTTTAGGGTATAGGTGACATTAAGCATTAGATTTTCCTTGGTTTTCATTAGTAACCTCCGATAGTATTAAATTGATTGAAATAATTGTATCATTTATTTCAGATTTGCTATTATTTTATTCGTGGTTATGGGAGTGATTGCACTTATGAGTATGGACATGGGGGACCTTGGATTTATTTAATATAAAATCGCTGTAAGCATCACTGATTAATTCATAATTTTCAAAAATACTTGTATTCTCAATGTTGTCATGAACCAGTATTAGTAAATCAGCAACAGAATGCCGATTTATGTAGTCGGGGAGGCTCACATCAAAGTTCACATAGGTGCTGATGGCCAGACATTGACCATAAAATTCTGCCAGTTTCGGCATGTGAGCGGGAAGATCATGGCTCAATTCTTTTTCGTATTCAGGGACAATCCCGCATAGATATGAAAAGAGCACCGCCTTATTTTCCATACTGGTCAAATTGTAGTAGAGGCTGAATCCTCTAAAACCTGCTCGAACTTCGGAAAGAAATTTAAAACAATCCGAATCAGGAAATTCATCTGCTCTCAGATTTTTAACAGCGTATTTTTCCTGACACTCAGCATAATCGATGAGTCGCGTATATTCATAGGCGATGGGCTGACAATAACTATTACTTTCATCAAAAAGATCCTCATGGAGCAATAAATAGAAATGACTGTCTTGGTCATCCGGCAGGACTAAAAGTTCATGGCTGTTTTTCAGTTCCTGTTCCGATGCTTCCACACCGGCTTGTTCGCTTTTAGTATGGCACAATTTAAGCCGCTCTTCATAAAATTGTTCAGTGACAATAATTTCAAGAGGGTAATCCTTTTCGACCTGGTAAATTTGTTCATATGTTTCGATCATATTGGTAATGACGGACATTTGTAAATCCTCCTTATATGCCTATAGCTTTTAGACATTGCTGATTAATTATAACCTTTAAGTGTATT
>Ga0209540_10002442_pt1 | contig 13249 bp, 13 predicted proteins | sample BarGraIncu01121A_FD_184501 | JGI IMG/M metagenome (GOLD analysis project Ga0209540, IMG submission 184501) | Arctic peat soil microbial communities from Barrow, Alaska - Barrow Graham LP Incubations 011-21A (SPAdes) (version 2) | ecosystem: Environmental > Terrestrial > Soil > Wetlands > Peat... | reverse complement strand
AGATTGCAGCACCTTGCCCGTTCTGCGGATATTAGTCTTCCTCTTTCCTTACATTCTCTAAGGCATAGTATTGCAACTCACTTACTCAATGCAGGAATGCGACTTGAAAACATCAGTATTTTCCTTGGTCACAGTAGTTTGGAAAGTACTCAAATATACACTCATCTTATTCACCAAAAATGATAATAGCTATGAAAACCTATTACAATTATCTTAAAAATAAGGGATTCGCGGTATCGACCATCACACAACATGAACGGAATATTTCATTGTTCTTTTCCTGGTTATCTGCTAATTCAATAGACATAAAGCGATGTAACTATTCTGAACTAGTTCGTTTTATTGATGAATCATTAGGTTCAAATCTCATCTTACAGAAGAAACGAAGTCATATCAACAGAGTCTTGACTTCGATCACTTATTATTTCGATTACTTATCAGAAAGGAATCCCTCAGTTCTTAATCCTGCGAAAAATATCAGGATCAGGAATAACAATAAGAGACTCGTACATGATTTATTGGATTATAACGAGCTTATGACACTCTATAAACGGTATATTCCTGAAACTCCAAGATATATCAGGAATCAGGTAATATTTGGTTTTCTGATCTGTCAGGGCATGACAGTCCGTGAATTACATAATTTAAAGTTAAACGACTTAAATCTTCGTGATGGATCCATTCTCATTCGAGGAGATAATCCCAGAGCGTTAAGAAAAGGAACAACCTCAAGGAAGTTACCGCTTGAAGCAGTCCAGGTAATTGATCTACTGGAATACCTTAAGAATATCCGTCCAAAGATTCTTATCGGTAAGTTTCTTAAGACATCCGGTAGAAAGCCTATTAGGGGGAATAGAAAGAGAAGAACAGATCAGGTATTATTAAGCATGAATGGGTCCCCTTATCTTAAAAATAGTCTTCATCACTTGTTTATAGATTTGAAAAGATCAAGTTTACAAATAAGAAGTGCACGACAGTTTCGGCAAAGTCTCATTGCTCACTGGTTAACACAATTTAACCTGAGAAAGGTTCAATATATGGTCGGGCATAGATATGTCAGTAGTACAGAATGGTATAAAGGAAGTAATCTTGATGAACTTAAAAGAGAAATAAATCTTTTTCACCCATTAAAATAGTCATATTGGGAAATATGGTCTCTAGAATCTGTAAGTCAAAAAAATCTTTTATCAACAGAAATAATCTTAACTTTTATTACCTTTAAGAAAAGAAAAAAGTTCTTTGAAAAGCTCTGTTATGATTACGGCGCAAGGTTTTATGATCCACAAATAGGTCGCTGGACAACAATAGATCCACTCGCTGAAACCTCCAGAAGATGGGGTCCATACAACTATGCTTTAAACAATCCAATAAGGTTTATAGATCCTGATGGAATGGAAGTTAAGCTTGGTGGAGGGCAATACGGAGGTGATTTGTACACTGGTCAAGATGCACAAGATCTGTTTAGAGAATTACAAGCTCAATCTAGCTCTAATAATCAGGATCAGCAAGATGATAAAAAGAAGGGTGGTGATAAGAAGAAAACGGATGACGAAAAGAAAAAAGAGGATGTAAAAAAGCTTGATACCGAAGATCATAATCCAGCAGGAGATGTATTAGAGGCAGGTGCAGCTGTAGTTGGTGTGTTAGCTGTCGATGATGCGACTATTATTGGTGTAGGAGATGATTGGCTGATCCCTCCTGTGGCGGTTACAACTGCAGTGTTGGCAGGGGTGACATATGTAGGGTATGAGATTTATCAGTTTGCAAAAGAACATACAAAAGGAGCAAGACCTTCAACAAAGGGTGATCATCAGTTAGGAAAAGCTAGAAAGGCGAAGGATTATGGTGGAGAAAAAGGAGACACAAGAAGAAATCCACCAAGGCAGAAACCGCCAAATTGGAAAGGGCCATGGCCTCCCCAAAAATAATATTATTTAAAAACATAATTTTAAAAAATGAAAGGCGATAAATTATATAAAGCAGCATTATCAGAAGTTAAAAAAGAAGGCTCTGATATAAAATTGGTTTTGAAGTTATTAAACCAAGCAATTGATAAAGGGAACTACAATGCCTCATATGCTTTAGGAACATGGTATTTGCATGGCACCAATGTAAAAAAAGATTTTCATAAAGCTTTTGATCTAGTGAAGCGAGCTACTGAAATAAAACTACCAAGTGCTTGTTTTGATTTAGCTGTTTGTTATGAGACTGGCCAAGGTGTAGAAAAGAACGAAAAAGGAGCATTTAAATATTATCTGCTTGCTGCACTGGAGGGAGAAAAACAGTCAATATATGAAGTTGGTAGATGCTTCTATTATGGTATCGGGATAGATGAGGACAAGGAAATAGGACAAATATGGTTAGATAGAGCAAATAAGATGGGTATTAGTTCCTGAATTCAGTTTTTGTTGCAGACAAGAATTAAATATTAGTCTAATCAAAGAGCAAAAGTTATTAGAATAAGAAAGCAAACCCGGCATGTTCTGGCTTTTGCATTATTTATAGATATCTTTTCTATGGCCAACTGAGACCACGGTAACGATAATTGTATTGTCGTTAATTTCATAGATAACCCGGTAATCACCAACACGGATACGGTCGGCATCTTCGCCTTTCAGTTTTTTGTAACCGTATGGCCGCGGATTATCGGCAAGGTCAGCAATAGAGGCTTTAATAACCGGGATAACCTCTTTATCCAGCTTCATTATTTGCTTCTGGGCATACCGCTCAATGAGAATGTTATACTTCATTTTACAGCTTCTTCAATCTCCCTGAAGGCTTGTTCAAAGGGTATTGCATGGCCTTTATGGGCTTTGGCTTTACGGTATTCCTTTATCTCATCCAGTTCTTCGGAATCAGCCACAAGCTTCTCATATGTTTTAATTGGAACCTGGACAGCTATTTTACGGCCGTTATTATCTATTACAAAGTTTTCCTGAATCATAACTCAATCAATTTGTGTTATTCTAACTTTCCGAATTTTACAAAGATAAGCTACTTAAAAGGAAAATCAAAAATCTATAATTATAGCATAAAAAGAAATTAGGAACGATATATACTTGATTTTAAGTATAAAGGTTCTTTAAATAGAGTTTGGTGCAAATTTAATCCAAAAAATCGTTATTTTCACCTTAGAAATCAGTCTTGAACACTGGTTTTACATTGATTTTAATGCAAAAAGTTCTTTGAAAACGCCACTTTTGAAAAGATAATCAACTGTAAATAAGATCACAAGATGGTAACCGGTACGATTACGGAGCACGGTTCTACGACCCTCAAATTGGGAGGTGGAATGTAATAGATCCACTTGTTGAAAATCAAGAAGCCTACAATCCATTTTATACAGAATATCACTATTTTCACCCCGGAAAACTACTTTAAATCAATTTTCTACATTTGTTTCTGGCAAGAAGTTCTTTGAAAAGCTCAATTAAAAGAAAGGGCAGTATTTTTAATGACATAAGACGTTCTTAGAACATAGATTTTGAAGGCAGTAAGAGGTCTTGGGGAACATAATAAAACCTGCATAAATTGATATGATTTAGTTATTTGGTTAGCACAACAGCGAAAGGACCAAGTTATAAATACTTCACAATAAACTCAACTATATTAAGCCCTTTCAGGATTTGACATCATAAATAAGTCATCTTATATAAATTGGCAGTAAAACGCAACAGCTGCCGAAAATTTGATCAACTTTTGCCTTTTCAATTTTTGTCTTGTGACTTTTGTCTTTTATCTTGATCTTACTTTCGCCTTTCTCCTTTCTCCTTATAAATAAGTCCCGGAGAAAATGGTTTATTTATAAAGGAAGGCTGAAACTGAAGATACTTCCTTCCCCCAATTCACTTTCAACCCATATCTTCCCGTTATGCTTTTCGACAAATTCCTTGCATAGCAGCAATCCAAGTCCGGTACCCTTTTCATTTTCAGTACCCGGTGTAAACAGGTCTGCATCAATTCTGAAAAGCTTTGCCATTGTTTCTTTCGTCATACCTATTCCGTTATCAGATACAGAGATTACTGCCCGGGAGTCTTTATAAATGGCTTTTACTTCCACTTTACCATTCTTATGAGTATATTTTATAGCATTCGATATCAGGTTTCTTAATATGGTTTTGATCATATTCCTGTCTGCCGTAATCGTTAAATCATTACCTAATGTGCTCTTAAGTTCAATACCTTTCCTTGATGCCATATCATTCAACATGCCGGATTCTTCATTAAAAAGCTCACTTAATGAAACTGGGGTAGGGTCAAATAATATTTTTCCGCGCTGAGAATTTGCCCATTGCAGAAGATTTTCAAGCAAACGCAATGTCTGAATAGCAGAATTGTTTATCAATCCGGCATACTGATCTATCGAAGCAATATCGCCTGAAGCTATGGCATCTTTCTGCATTTCGCTAAAACCGATAATAGTGCTGAATGGGTTCTTAAGATCATGAGCTATTATAGAAAAGAATTTATCCTTTGAAGCATTGAGTTCGAACAATTCTTCTGTTTTTACTGCCACAAGTTCTTCAAGCAATATCTTCTGTTTTTTAAGGTGCTGCACCCTCGAAATAAAAATGGAAACTAAAGTGAATATTGTAACAAAAACAGCAATCAGCTTAAACCACCATGTTCCCCACCAGGGGGGCAGAACGGTTATTTGAACCGATGTTCCTGTTTCGTTCCATACGCCGTCATTATTTGAACCTCTGACACGAAATACATATTGGCCGGGATTCAGGTTTGTATATGTCGCTTCCCTCTTGTTACCGGAATAAATCCAGTTTTTATCAAACCCCTCCATAATATATGAGTACTGATTTTTGCCTGGTGCTGTAAAATCCATAATGGCAAAATAAAAGGTGATCACAGATTGATTAAATGGGAAAGTCAGCTCCTTTGTTTCAGTAATGTTTTTGATTAATGGTGAGTTTTTAGTTCCAGGTTTTATGCTTTTATTAAAAACCTGAAGATCAGTTATTAAAATATCAGGGACCCTTAAATTCCTGATAGTTTTTTCAGGATAGACTATGCTGAACCCTTTTGTTCCTCCCATAAAAAGTGAACCGTTTTTTGTTTTCAGAATGCTTCTTTCAGAGAATTCATTGCTCTGCAAACCATCGTCTTTAGTAAAATTAGTAAATACTCCCTGCTTATGATCAAACTTTGATACACCCTTGTTTGTAGTTACCCAGAGAGCTCCTGACTTATCCGAAACAAGACCCTTTATAACATCACTGGGTAACCCGTCTTTTTCGAAATATCGTTTAAAAAAGCCGTTGATGGGATTAAACCGGTTTAGTCCAAAGTGGGTGCCGATCCAGACACACGAGTCATTTTCAGCAAGAATATCGGTTGTTGTTGGATAACTCAAACTGTTTGTATTGACTGGATCGTGCATGTAGGTAACAAAACGGTTCTCCTCCGGAGAAAAAATCTGGAAACAGTTAGTAGAACCCAATATATAACGCCCGTTGGAAATTTTTTCAATTTTAATTATCATCTGGTTGGCTAACCCGCTATTGGCCGGTGTATAGTGAGTAAATTTATTTTCTTTAATCTGGTAATGAATTAAGCCGTGAGAGAAGCTTCCCAGCCACAAATCATCATTATCGCCTTCAACAACTGCATAAATATTGTCATCCTTAATTCCACTGTTTTTAGTTGTAAAAGATGTAAACAACTTTTTTTTGCTGTCAAAACGAACCAGTCCGCCGGCCCAGGTTCCAAACCAGATCTGATCATTTTTATTTTGCAGTATGCTGAGGATCACATTGCTGCTTATACTGGAGTTTTCAACAGTAAAACGCGAAAAGCGATTGGTCTGTTCGTTAAAAAGATTCAGTCCTCCGCCATCTGTTCCAACCCATATCTGACCATTATGGTCTTCCAGAAAACAAGTGACTGTATTATGACTCAGGCTAAATGGAGCACCCGGCAAGGCCTGATACGAAAAAATAGCATTCCTGTTTTTCATCGCGATATTCAGACCTCCCGTGAAAGTACCAATCCACATGTTCCTGGTTTTGTCCTGATAGATTGCCTGTATAGATTCATTATTCAGACTCTTCGGATCGTAATCATCTTTACGATAATGCCAGAACCTTTGATTCTTCCGGTCAAATATATTTATCCCTCCATTCTCAGTGCCAATCCATAAATCCCCCTTATCATCAACAAAAAGCGATTTTATCTGATTTATTGACAGGCTGTATTTATCCTGAGGATTATACTGGTAATGGATTAAATTTGTGATCCTGGATTCAGGATTACCTTTCATGCAAAACAGTCCCTCTATGCTTCCAAACCAGAGATTTCCTTCCGGATCCTCCGTCATACTCGTAAAATATGTATCTGATAAATCATCCAGGTTTCTCTCATCCCTGGTTATATGCATAAAAGTTCTGGTCAAAGGAAGAAACAGGTTCAACCCCTTCCGCGTAGTTACCCACAACCTGTTATTTTTATCGAGCAGTACTGTTTCGACAAAATTATCACTTATGCTTTCGCTATTGCCCGGATCGTTGATATACTGATTGATCTTATTCTTGGTACGGTCGAAATATATTAGCCCGATGTTGGTAGCCAGCCATAAGTTACCCAGGGTATCTTCGGCAATTTTTGATATTAGGCAGTTCATCCCTCTTAATGGGGATGATTTGTCAAGCATATAATTTATGAACCGATCCTTATCACGATCATAAAGGGATAATCCCAGTTGCGTGCCAACTAGTAATCTTTTTTCATGGTCTTCAAATATAGTTCTCACCATGTTCTCAGACAGGCTGGAAGAATCAGCAGGATCGTTTTTGTATATTATAAAATTGAAGCCATCATATCGATCGAGCCCATCATATGTGCCAATCCACATAAAGCCTCTGTGATCCTGTAAAATACTTGTTGTAATGGAGGAAGACAGACCATCATCGGGTGTCAGATGAATGAACTGGAGAGGTTTTGGTTGAGCATTAACACTGGATATGGATGTCCAGATTAGAAGAATATATAGAAATACCTTTCTGTTTAAGTTTACCTTCCTATTGATGGTTCCTTTCTTCATAGATGATTCAAGTCTCCGTAAAACCTTGGAAATCCTACAACTGTATTGCTTTTGAATTCTGTTTCTGTTATTAAATCAAAGTTAACAAAATTGTCTTAATCCAACTTTCTCCTTTTATCTCGCCCTCGCTACCATACCCTCCAGTCGTTATTAATCGATTCTCTCCTGGCTGTCGGCTTTTGCATTCCTCCTGTCAGAAGCTCTACCTGCTTAATGGAGTAATCTTTTAATTCAGATATCGTTATGATGCCATCGCCATTCTTGTCTGCAGCCTTGTTTTTCATTCCATTGATTATTGAATATGTGAATACTCCGTTCTTCCACTGAGGCGATTCAAGAGCATATCCTTTTCCGGCAGGTACTGAGAATCACTCCGGTATTACGATCGTAAAGTTCAACATGTTTTAATCCTCCAACAAGAATCTTTGTCTCGTTATCAATGAATTTACATGAAAATATGTACTCGGATTTATTAAAGAGCTGTCTCGAAGTATTCTCGCTGCGATTCCACATCCTGCCTGAATTGCCGGAGACGTAAAAAACCAGGTTTTCATTTGAAAGGAATGCAGGCAGGCTTATTTTCGATGTATCACTCAACGATTGAACCAGTTTTCCGCTCTTTGTATCCCAGATTTTTATTTCATGATTGGTCGATGTCATGGCAAGATCGCCGTGAGAGTTGAAAGATGCTGAGTTGACAAAGTCTCTCTCCCGCAATGTATGTAATAGTTTCCCAGTCAGGGTTTCCCAAAGTGTGACGTCAGTATAATCGGTGGTCATCATAATGGTTTGTCCGTCAGGACTGAATGATAACGAAGTAAAGCCATTCATTGAGTAAAATGTCCGGAACAGCTTCCCTGAAACGGATTCCCATAACTTTGCAGTGTTGTCACTTCTTGATGCGGTGAGGACAAATCTCTCATCGGGGCTGTAGATTGCATCTGAGGCATGCAGAATGTGTCCGACCGGTAATATCAGCTCCGGCTTCTGGGCATCAATTTTTATCAGGATCAGGGGAAAGAGCAAAAGCAAAAATGATTTTTTCATCTTAAATGATTTAATATCAAATTGCTTAATGCAAGACAGTAACGAATTAATGTATTTAAGTGTAATTACTTTGTCTCAAAACTTAAATGGATTAATTCATCAAATCCTGATTGATAAACATAAGCATCATATTTTGAACCTGCCCAGATCATTGAAGTCACTTCTTTACCGTCAGGAAGATGGGACATGCATACTTTTGGCTCAAAAGGCAGTGTTCTCATAAATATATTTTTGATTTTATTTACCTCTTCCATATTCCATTCATTTTCCAGTTGAATCGATAATTCCTTTCTGTCAGAACACTTATCTGTATAATTAGTTATATCGTATCCTTGTCTTTTTAAGCCAGCGAGGATTTGTCTATATGGTCTGTTTTGACCCTTAAACCAGTTATTCTTAAGCCGGCAGTTTAGCTTATCCAATTTTATGGTAAGACTGTCTATTTTTAATTTAGTATTATGATTAACTATAAGATTTCGAGTTGATGGTTTTAATAATTCAGCTGTCAAAGGATTACTTACCAGGCGCAGTCGTAGTTCAATTTTATCTTCTTTTAAGGCAACTTTCTTGTTATGCGAACATGCAGAAGATATTATAACAGGAATTATCAGAGTTGTAAAAGCTAATGAAATGAATAATAATCTTTTCATTATTCCGGATTTTAATCAAAGTTAATAATTTTCTGGAATCATTATTCAGGCAAAACCCTCTTATTATAAACACGATAAGAACCGGTGGGCGGAACGAAGGAAGATCGTATCGCGCCGATTAAGAAAAATTCTGTCAGCTTTTAACTTATACAGATGATGTTGATTTATACAAAAAATTAAAAAAATCAGGAAGAATTTTATAATTTTAGTCGCCCATATGGAACTGTTAAAGGTAAGCCTCCAAATGAGAAATTAAAATGTACATTTATATTTGTTTATAATCGTCTGCTTAAAGTTAAAGTATCACAAAATGAAACTTTATAAGATTACACACGCTAAATGAATAACTCCAGCATTAAAAAGAATTTATTCTCAAAAGGTGTTGACGAGTTTTTCATTAGCGTCAGCAAAGCATATAGATTTACTGCTCTTTTCTTTAAAGAAGCATTTATAAGACCTTTCCACCTGCGTGAAATATTTAATCAATGTTTCGAAATCGGTATTAAAGCGCTGCCTTTAATTACTCTTACAGGTTTTGTTGTTGGCATAGTTTTTACAAAGCAATCCCGCCCTTCACTGGAAGAATTCGGGGCTACATCCTGGCTGCCATCATTGATGGGTATTGCGATTGTGAGGGCGTTAGGTGCATTGGTAACAGCGCTCATTTGTGCAGGTAAGGTTGGTTCAGGAATCGGTGCGGAACTTGGTTCCATGAACGTAACCGAACAGATAGATGCAATGGAAGTATCAGCAATTAATCCGTTTAAATACCTGGTAGTTACACGCGTGGCAGCCACTACCATCACCATTCCGGTGCTGGCATTGTATTGCAGTTTTCTTGGGCTGTATGGTTCTTATGTAAATATTCACGCTCAGGAAGCTATGAGCCTTGCTACCTTTTGTCAAAACGCATTTTCATCCATAACCTTTCTTGATATATTCTCATCTTTATTCAAATCAATTGTTTATGGGTTCACAATTGGCATTGTCGGGTGTTATATGGGATATAATGCCACACAGGGAACCCGTGGCGTAGGCAAAGCTGCAAACCAGGCTGTAGTACTTTCCATATTTCTGATATTCATCGAGGAAATTGTCATTGTTCAGGTAACCAACTGGATCCGATATTTTTAAAGCATGGGAAATACAGAACTGCATACAATTATTAAAGATGAATCGGTTATTTCAATTAACGGATTATATAAGTCATTTGGTGATGTACAGGTTTTAAATGGTATTGACTTTACTCTTTTAAAAGGCGAAAATTTTGCAATCCTCGGTAAATCCGGTTCGGGAAAGTCGGTTTTAATAAAAATTATCGTGGGTCTGCTTAAGCCTGATGAAGGTGAAGTGGTGGTGCTGGGAAAACAGGTTGATAAATTAAACCGCGCGGTATTAGATGCTTTGCGGATGCATGTTGGATTTTCTTTTCAAAGCAGTGCCTTATATGACAGCATGAACGTTTACCAGAATCTTGCATTCCCGTTAACCATGAATTTCAGGGATCTTAGTAAAAAGGAAGTTGGCAACGCAGTGGAAGAAGTGCTGGAATCAGTTGGTTTAATAGATAAATTATATCAAATGCCTTCTGACCTTTCAGGAGGACAACGCAAAAGAATAGGCATTGCACGTATGTTGATTCTTAAGCCTGAAATAATGCTATTCGATGAACCTACAGCGGGACTGGATCCCATTACAAGCAGTGAAATTATCGAGCTTATCAATGAAGTCAGGAAACAAAATAATGCCAGTTCCCTTATTATCACGCATGACCTTACATGCGCAAAGAATACCGGCGACCGTATAGCTATGTTATTTGAAGGCAAATTTCTAAAACCCGGAACATTTGAAGAGGTGTTTGATATCGATAATGAGCATATAAAAGGTTTCTATAATTACAATTTTATACGATAAACCATGAATGAATCAGCAAACAGGCACGCTGTAGTAGTTGGACTTTTTGTAACCTTAGGATTGATATTTCTTTTAGGAGGAATTCTTATGGTCGGCAACCTGCACAATACTTTTAAGAACAAAATAAAAGTGGTTACGCTTTTTGAAGATATAGGCGGTTTGCAAAAGGGCAATAATATCTGGTTTTCAGGAGTAAAGATCGGTACTGTAAGCGACTTGCGCTTCTACGGAAAATCACAGGTGGAAGTGAGTATGAACATTGTATCTAAAGCACAGCAATTTATTCATAAAGATGCCAAGGTTAAAACAAGTACCGACGGATTTCTCGGAAATAAAATACTTATAATTTACGGAGGAACTTCAGAGTCACCGGAAATACAGGAAGGAGATACCCTGGAAGTGGCAAAAACTCTTTCGACAGACGATATGATGGCTACTCTGCAGGAAAGTAATAAAAACTTATTGGCTATTACCGGCGATATTAAAACCATAAGTAAAAAGTTAGCTGATGGTGAAGGTACAATTGGAAAATTGCTTAACGATAATTCAGTGTATGCGAACATCAATGCCGCGACTGCATCACTTCAAAGCGCATCTGTAAAGGCGCAGCAGCTAATCAGTTCACTGTCCGGTTTCAGCTCAGACCTGAATAAAAAAGGTACACTGGCAAATGAATTGACAACGGATACTACAGTTTTTAAATCACTCAAAGCTTCTGTTATGCAATTGCAGCATATTGCTGATACTGCAAGTGTGTTTATTGCAAATCTCAAACAGGCAGAAAGTAATCCGGATACTCCAATAGGCGTAATGCTTCATGATAAAGAATCAGGTGCCAGCTTAAAAGCAACTTTAAAGAACCTGGAGAGCAGCTCTGAAAAATTAAATGAAGACCTTGAAGCTGCAAAGCACAGTTTTCTGCTAAAAGGTTATTTTAAAAAGAATGCAAAAGCCGGCACAGGCGATTCACTTTCAAAATAAATATCCTGTGGAGATGGAGGGGGTGTTCTCCGCCTTTCGGCGAATCACCGTCCCCTTGTTCCGGTACTGCAAATAGAAAACAACTACCATGCTGCGCATGGTTTTTTACTTTTTCGTAAACCTTTTGAAGACAAGTCTTCAACGGTTTCCTCAAAGCAAAAACCCCCTGGCGGGGGTAGTTGTTTTCTGCTTGATCGTGGAGCGTATAAGAATCAGAATTAGCCAGATAGTCCATATAGGAGAGAAATGAATATGAGTTTTATATCTTGCTTAGGTTTTGCCTAAGCTGCAAATAAGAAAAGTTAGTTGCGTTTATTGAGTTGTCGGGTATCATATAAAAAGGCAGAATATGAACATTATTGAGACAATTAAAAAGCGGAAATCAAGCAGGACATTTAATAAAGTTTCATTAAAACCTGCTGATAAGAGAGACCTCGAAAATTTCATCATTGAAAATAGTACAGGTTTAGAAAATGAGGTTGTAGATTTCAGAATCATTGAAAAAAATGATGCTGACAAGCAAATGAAACTTGATTATGGAATGATTAAAGGGCACAATACCTATATTTTAGGTATGTCAAAATCTTCAATAGATTCAAGAGTAAATTATGGATACCTTATGGAAAAGGTAGTGCTAAAAGCTACTGAAATGAACATTTCGACATGTTGGGTTGGAATCTTTGATAGTACTTATTTTAAAGAAGTATCCATTGAAGATGGTTTTGAAATACCAGGCATAGTTATAATCGGATATTCTGAAGATAGGCAAACATATCAAGATAAATATATAAGATTCACTATTAACGCTTCGAAAAGACACAGTTGGGACAAGTTGTTTTTCAATTACAAATTGAAAACACCTCTTACCCCTGAATATGCAAAGAAATATTCTGATTCGTTAGAGATGGTAAGATTAGCTCCATCATCTGGGAATACTCAACCATGGAGAGTGTTTTTTAATGACAGTGCTAATGAATTTCACTTTTTTAAAAAAATGAAAAACAAAAGGTACGAGTTAAGAGGATTACATGATATTGACATGGGTATAGCGTTATCTCATTTCGAGTTAACGTCATTGCAAAATGGATTATCAGGAAGGTGGATTAAACAGTCGAAAGAGAATGTTAACTCAATTGAGGATTTGCAATATATAATGACTTGGAAATGTGAATAAAATGCTCGTACACCCGACAGTAATATCAACAACAATCACATTTCCCCTGTTTCCTGAGTATGTTAATAGTTTTACTTCAACAAACATATTTTTCATTTCATTTTCATATTAATATACATTAATTTTAAGACAACTTTATTGAGACAGAATATGGCAAAAAGAGAAAATTTGGATGAGTTAATCATTGCTAACAAAGAAAATGCCTTAGAGTTAGTCAATGCTAACAAAGATGTTGCCTCTCTAAACGATGAGAAAGGAAAACATGTAGCAGTGTTAATCGTTGCTAACAAAAAAAATGCCTTAGAGTTAGTCACTGCTAACAAATTAATTGCCACTCAAGACGAAGAGATAAAAAAACGGGCAGCAGAGTTAATCATTGCTTACAAAGAGATTGCCTTGCAAAACAAGGAGAAAGAAAAACGGGCAGCA
>Ga0209540_10002441_pt1 | contig 13251 bp, 14 predicted proteins | sample BarGraIncu01121A_FD_184501 | JGI IMG/M metagenome (GOLD analysis project Ga0209540, IMG submission 184501) | Arctic peat soil microbial communities from Barrow, Alaska - Barrow Graham LP Incubations 011-21A (SPAdes) (version 2) | ecosystem: Environmental > Terrestrial > Soil > Wetlands > Peat... | reverse complement strand
TCTGGCGTATGGTTCGTGATATTCGGAATACGGAATATGCCATAGGCGAAAATGCCATTTTTGTGAGCGAGAAAGTTCAGGCCACACGTGTAAAACTGGAACGTTCCATAGCTACATTACGAAACATTCAGGCTGGTGAAACGATCACTGAAAATGATTTGCACCTTCTTAGTCCTGGCGATGGTTTCAAGTGGGCCGAAATAAGCCAGGTTATTGGCAAAAAGGCGCTGAATATAATTCCTGCAAACGAAATCATTTATCCTGAAATGCTAAGCCCCCACTAAATCTCCCCCAAAGAGGAGACTTGAAAAAGCCATTTTTAATCATTAGTTTTCAACTTATTGGTAAATAGTAAATCTTTAAATCGTAAATTATTAGGATGAATACAAAATTAGTTTTGACCGACATTGACGGAGTTTGGACTGATGGCGGAATGTATTACGATCAGACCGGAAATGAAATGAAAAAATTCAATACCAGCGACAGTGCTGGAGTGGTTTTTCTGCGGTTTCTTGATATTCCGCTCGGAATAATCACCGGAGAAAACACTCAAATCGTAGCTCGTCGTGCTGAAAAACTAAAGATAACCCACCTTTTCATGGGTATCAGGAACAAATTGGAGGTAGCCGAAAAACTCTGTGCTGAGATGAATATTTCCCTTCAGGAAGTCGCCTTCATTGGTGATGATCTGAATGATGCTTTGCTTTTACAGGCAGTTGGATTTAGCGCTATTCCTGCCAATGCTCCGGTTTATATGGACAAATTTGCTCAATTCAGGTTAAATAAAAAGGGAGGCGAAGGTGTCTTCCGTGAATTTGTTGAAACATTGCTTCAGCAGGAAAACCTGCTCGAAACAGCCATTGAGAAATACTTAAAGGCGGCTTCACTGAAATAATTGTCCACTTTGGTCAACAATGATTATTTGATCATTGTAATGCTGAATTTAATATCTTTCTGTGGCCGGTCAAAGTGGTCAGTAGGTTGTGCTGCAATTTTATCGACCACTTCAAGTCCTTCAAATACTTCACCAAAAACGGTATATTTATTATCCAGTGGCGGATATCCACCAATGGTGGTATAAACTTTTCGTTGCTCTTCCGAAAACCTGACCGGGAGCAGTTTTGAAGCTTCTTCGAAAACTTCTGCCTTTAAAGCATTAAACCGGGCCATCAATTCGTCCTGTTTCCCTTCATTCGCAAGCTTATTCAACTCAGGTTCAATAACTTTCATTTTTAGCTGAAGCATATCCATCTTTCGCGATTCCGCTAATTTCGATTCCAGCGAATCAAGTTCTGCCGGAAGAAAAACTCTTCCCTGAAGAATATAAAATTGAGAAGCCGATGATCGTCTCTCCGGATTTGTCTGATCTCCTTCACGGGCTGCTGCTAAAACGCCTTTCCGGTGAAAGAATTTAGGATTGATTTCTGCCGGGATGCTATATCCCAGATCGCCATCCCCGAGTTGCTTCCCCGGTTCGGCATTCTTTGAATTCGGATCTCCACCCTGAATCATAAATCCCTGAATTACCCGGTGAAAAAGCAGATCCGTATAAAAACCTTCGTTGATAAGTTTGATGAAATTATCGCGGTGAAGTGGAGTTTCATCGTATAGTTTGATTTTGATAATCCCAAATTCAGTTTCGATCTGGACTTTTGACTCACCATTATTTTCAGCTTGACCAAAAGACATTGTTCCCAAAATAAATACAAATACAAACAGGAAGGATAATATTTTCATCATAATCAACTGGATGTTAAAAGCTTAAAGTAAATGTTCATTTTTCACTGTGGACGCAAAGATAATCAAATCGCAATGTGATAAAAAAATCCACATTTTGTTGTATTTTGGCTAATCATTCATGATTGTTTCTGAACCGGACAAATATACCATGGAAAAACTCACCATTGATGATCATCAGTTTCTGGAAAGATTAAACCTTACGCATGTTGAGGCCATTTTTAATGCCATCGATCAGAATCGGAAATTCCTCCGGAAATGGCTTCCATTTGTTGATTTCACTCACAAAATCATTGATACAGAACGTTTTGTGAGGTCAATTCTTGAAAAGTCTTCGGCTAATCGTGACGAAGTCTATGTCATATGGTATAAACATGAATTTGCTGGGTTGATTGGCTTTAAAGATATCGACCACATTAATGATAAGATTGAGATTGGCTATTGGTTAATCCAAAAACTGACCGGGAAAGGGATTGCCACAGCGGCTGTCAGAAAGATGGTAAACCTTGCTTTCCGAAATATGGATATGAACCGTATACAAATTCGTTGTGGTGTCGGAAACGAAAAAAGTTCTGCCATTCCCCGACGACTGGGTTTTTCACTGGAAGGAATTGAGCGCAGCGGAGAAAGACATGATCGCTCCTTTATCGATCTGGAAGTCTTCAGTTTGCTGAAACGCGAATGGGCCGAAACCTTATTTTAATCAGGCTTAAAGTGAAGCGAAAGCAATCAGGAACCCAACAAAGCATATCAAATTTTTAGTCGACTTTTTTCCTGTTCCTTTTTTGATTATTAATCTCCTTTAAAACTTTTAATATACTTTTACTGAAAATTATCGCTATGCCAAAATTTAAACGAATTCTGCTAAAACTGAGTGGTGAATCGCTGATGGGCGGACAGCAATACGGTATTGATCAGCAAAGACTTGCTGACTATGCCGAACAAATTAAGGAAATTGCCGATCTGGGAGTGCAGATTGGAATTGTAATCGGAGGTGGAAATATCTTCAGGGGGCTGAGCGGCGCGACCAAAGGATTTGACCGGGTAAAGGGCGACCAGATGGGAATGCTGGCAACTGTCATTAATAGCCTGGCGCTAAATTCAGCGCTTCAGAGCATCGGATGCAAGTCGCGCGTATTGACGGCCATCAGGATGGAGCCAATCGGTGAGTTTTTCTCGAAGGACCGGGCCGTTGAAGTATTGGAACGAGGCGAAGTCGCCATTTTCTCGGCTGGAACCGGAAACCCGTATTTCACAACTGATACCGGATCTTCATTGCGGGGAATAGAGATTGAGGCTGATGTCATGTTAAAAGGAACACGTGTTGACGGCGTATATACTGCTGATCCGGAGAAAGATCCGACTGCCACACGGTTTGAAAGCATAACTTTTGATGAGGTATACCAGCGTAATTTGAAAGTACTTGATCTCACGGCAACAGCCATGTGTAAAGAAAACAATTTGCCGATCATCGTTTTTAACATGGACGTGAAAGGAAATTTAAAAAAAATCATGGATGGCCAAAGCATTGGAACATACGTACATAGCTAGTAAAAACTGATTCATTGGTTAAAATAAATATATAAATTCTAATTTTCTTTAATTTTTTCTATATTTGTTCCCAGCACTTTTAATAAACGAAAAGAGTTAGTTCACATGCAGGAAGAGGTTCAAATGATTTTAGATATTTGCACGGAGAGAATGGAACACGCACTTGGCCATCTTGATAAAGAATTGGCTCATATCCGCGCTGGAAAAGCTTCTCCCCGAATGTTGGACTCAGTTTTGGTTGATTATTACGGAAGCATGGTTCCAATTGCACAAGTATCAAATATCAATACGCCTGATGCGAGGACGATTGCAATTCAACCTTGGGAAAAAACAATGATTCGCCCAATTGAAAAAGCAATTATCAATTCGAATCTGGGTTTTAATCCCGACAATAACGGGGAGTTTATCCGGATAAATGTTCCTGCACCAACCGAACAACGCCGGAAAGACATGGTAAAAACGGTGAACAATGAAGGTGAAATTGCCAAAGTTAGTTTAAGAAGTGCCCGGAAAGATGCCAACGACAATTTAAAAAAATTGTTAAAAGCCAGCCTTTCCGAAGATCTTGAAAAAGATGCTGAAGATAAAGTACAGCAGATGATTACTGACTTCAGTAAAAAAATTGACAAAATGCTTGAGGAGAAAAATCACGAGATTTTAACGATATAATTGTTTCTAGTTTTCTGTTTTCTGAACATTGTTTAATTGTTTTCATGGCTTTGAGGCGGCTTGTTGAAGCCGCCTCAATTTTTTTATACCAGCCTGATTTTCCACAACTACCATATTCACGGAAGAAAAAATAAACTTCTTTTAGTCAGGCACTTCTCAATTCTATCACCCGTTTCATCAGCAATTTTACCCGTTCTTCTGATACCGGGTTTCTCCAGTCTCCTTCGGATTTTATTCCCGAACCAACAATAAAAGCATCAGCAAAATCTCAATACTTCGAGATATTTTCGGCAGTAATTCCGGAGCCAACGATTACCGGTAAACCTGTGTTTTGTCGGGCAGACCTGACATCCTCAATCAAAGCCTCTTTCCCGGTTGAGCTTCCGGTAATAATAATTCCATCGCTCCTGAAATATTCAGCAGTTTCAACATGTTCCTTCAAACTGATGTCGGAGGTAATGGCATGTGATGAATGTTTTTTCTGAACATCAGTAAAAATACGGATGTGTTCCGCACCGATTAGTTTACGGAACCGGAGTAGCTCTCCGGCGCAACTTTCCATTAAGCCTTCATCAGCAACATGGGCAAAAACAAAACCTTCAGCCCGGATAAAATCCAGATTGGCAGCCTGTGCAACAGCCAACGCTTCCTTATTTGCCGCGGCCAGTATCTGGATACCCATCGGCAATTGAATTTTCTTGCGCAATTCGCACGAAATGGCAGTCATGCAAGCTACGATTTCGGGTCCCACCTGTTTTTTCAGATAAGGAACATCGTGCATATTTTCAATCAAAATGGAATCAACGCCGGCGTCCTGCAACAGCAATGCTTCGTCAACAGCCTGATCAACAATGAATTGAAACGGTTTTGAATGCATAGGCGTTCCAGGCAGTGCACCGACATGAACCATTCCTACAATCCACTTGCCACCTTTTATTTGTTCAATAGTTTTAGTTTTCATACCTTTAAGAATTGGTTTTCGGTAGGTGAAATTTTTATCCGAAAGTTATTTGTAAAATGAAACCATTGTATCTTGTTCCTTTCGTTTTTAGTTGATAATTTCAGAAGATTATTGCCGCATGACGAAATGAAGAATCTGATCAACCTTTTAACGTTAAATCTAATCATTATTTAAATAAACTAATATCACCTAAATATCTGTATATGAAAAATATAGTATTCTTATTTGCTTGTATGACAACCTTCTTAACTGCTTCTGCCCTAACTCCCCAAATCAACACACTTTCAGAAAAAGAAAAAAAGGATGGTTGGCAATTGTTATTTAACGGGAAGAATTTTGATGGTTGGAAAACTTTTCAGGGGAAAGAGATTTCGGGATGGAAAGTAATTGACGGTATTTTAAATAATTCAGGAGTTGGAAGTGATCACGGTGGCGATATTGTTACCAAAGAAAAATTTCAGAGTTTTGAACTAACAATCGAATGGAAAATTGCCCCAAAAAGCAACAGCGGAATCTTTTACCATGTGAATGAAAAAATCGGAAAGGCAATTTACGAATCAGGGCCTGAATATCAACTCATAGACGACAAAGGCTGGCCTGATAAGTTACACGACGACCAGTATTCAGGAGCTGACTACGGAATGTATGTACCTCAGAATGCCGTGGTGAAAGATTTGAGCGACTGGAATCAAACACGGATAATCGTAGATGGAACTCACGTTCAGCATTACCTCAATGGCGTAAAAGTAGTTGACTATCAGCTGTGGAATGATGAATGGAAATCGGTGAAAGAAAAAGGTAAGTGGAAAGATTATCCATACTACGGAATGGCAAAAAAAGGGAATATCGGTTTACAGGATCATGGCGGATTGGCTCAGTTCAGAAACATCAAGATCAAAATAATAAAATAGCTTATGATTGGAATGGTCGATTACCACATGCATTCGATCCTGTCTGACGGAAAGGATTCGTATGAAGAAATGGTTCGCATGGCCATTGAAAAAGGATTGGAAGAGATTGGTTTTAGCGACCATGTCTGTCTCAAACCGGTTGATTGGGCAATTCGGGAGGAAGACATCCCAGTCATGACCAGGCAAATCCTTGACCTGAAATTGAAATATCAGGATCAGATTAAAATCAGGTATGGCATTGAAGTGGATTATTTCCCCGGATATGAGAATGAGATAAAAGATTTAATTGAAAGTATTCCGGTTGATTATATCATCGGATCTGTTCATTTTATTGGCGATTGGAATTTTGATACCGATGAGTCGTTGTATGGAAAATGGACGAACAATGAGCTTTATGAAATGTATTTTGGACTGGTTCAGCAAGCTGCTAAATCTGGCCTATTCGACATAATAGGTCATCTCGACATTATCAAAAAATTCAGGGTTTATCCGGAATCGAATCAGGACCAGCTTTTTGAGGATACGATTAAGATAATAAAAGCACATAATTTGGTTGTCGAATTAAATACTTCGGGCATGGATCGTCCCTGTGCCGAATTTACACCGGGATCAAAGTTTCTGGAACTTTGTTACATAAACCATGTACCGGTAACTTTAAGCTCTGACGCTCATCATGCAGTACAAATTGCCCGTCATTTTGAAAGTGCTGTTGATCTGCTCTCACAAATTGGGTATACTGAAATTATTGGGTTCAATAATCGTATCCGCCGGATTATCAGGCTTTAGAATCATCAGTTGTTTTCAAGAATTTTAAAAATCTCGTCAAGGCGAGGTGTCAGAATTATTTCAGTCCTTCGGTTTTTCTGTCTTGCTTCCGGAGTTTTGGCTTCATCAATCGGGAAAAATTCTCCCCTTCCGGCCGATGTAATACGCTTTGGCTCAATCGCTTTATTCTTGAGCAAAATACGGGTAACTGCTGTTGCACGCATGACACTCAAATCCCAATTGTCTTTCACCTCTCCGGTTCCCCGCATCGTAACATTGTCAGTATGACCTTCAACTAAAACATTGATATCCGGATTTTGCCCCAAAACTTCGGCCAGATTCGCAAGTGCCTGCTGTCCTTTCGGATCAACATCCCACTGCCCTGTTTTAAACAAAAGTTGTTCGTCGAGCGAAACATATACCTTGCCGTTTTTTTCCTGAATGGTCAGTCCTTTGTTGTTGAAACCCACCAGAGCGTCCATTACTTTTTGCCGGAGCTGTTTTACCGCTTCATCCTTTTGCTGAAGCGCTACTTCCAGTTCTTTCAGGCGAAGGCTGCGTTGTTCAAGTTCAGTTTGTGCCGATTTCAGGATGTCTTCACGTTTTTGCAAATCAGTTTGAGCCTGCTGAAGTTTTTCCATTAACCGGGCAATTTCTTCCGAACTTCCGGCCTTCAGGCTTCTTAACTGACTTTCAAATTCAGCATTGATCTGGTTGAGCCTTTGATTAGACGTTCTCAAATTTTCCAGGTTCTGGATCGCCTCATTCAGCTTTGCAGAAAGGTCTTCCATATCTTTGATTTGTTTATCAATTCTGCTTTGGAGTTCAGTGTTTTGAACTTTCAAAGATTGGTTCTGTTCTTTTAGAGCCTGAGTTGCCTTTTCACATTCCTGAAAATTTCCGGACAATTGGTTATACTTTTTGGAAGAGACACAGGAAGTCCCCAGAAAAAGAATGAAAATATAAATGAAAATTTTGTTCATAGCATGTGCTTTTAGTCAGGTAAATATAGAACTTTGCCTTTCCCTAAACAACAACAGTTTTCCGATTTACAAAACTGGCCTGATCAATAGAGAATAAATCTGAATGAATGACCTGTTTATTGGCCTTCTGAATTTTGACTTTGTACGTTTTACACGTCATAAATTGTATATTTGGCTTTAAAATTGAAAGTTGATGCTTGAGAATATTGAATGTTTACTCGATCAAATCAAAGATCCTTCCGAACTAAGAAAGTTAAAAACTGATCAGTTACCCGAAGTATGTGATGAGTTGCGGAATTTTATTATTGATGTGGTTTCAACCAATCCCGGCCATTTTGGGGCCAGCCTCGGAGTCGTTGAGCTAACTGTTGCCCTTCATTATGTCTTTAAAACTCCCTACGATTTACTTGTCTGGGATGTTGGGCATCAAGCTTATGGCCATAAAATACTAACAGGAAGGAAAGATGTTTTTCATACTAACCGGAAATACAATGGCATCAGTGGTTTTCCGAAACCATCCGAAAGTATTTACGACACTTTTGGCGTCGGACATTCGAGTACTTCTATCTCGGCAGCTCTCGGAATGGCTGTTGCATCAAGGCTGAAAGAGGAAAAAGACCGGAAAATTGTGGCAATAATCGGTGACGGCGCAATAACAGGCGGAATGGCTTTTGAAGGCTTGAACAATGCTGCAGTCAACAAGTCTGACCTGCTCGTTATTCTGAACGACAATAACATGTCTATCGACCCGAATGTAGGCGGAATGAGCAATTACTTATTGAAGATTTCCAAATCACAAACATACAACCGTCTTAAAAAAGATATTTGGGACGGACTTGGAAAATTGAACGGATTCGGCCCGAAAGCTCGTCGTCTGGTTCAAAAAACAGAGAATGCAATAAAAACGATGTTACTGAAACAGGCAAACCTGTTTGAAGGATTAGGCTTTCGCTATTTTGGTCCGGTTGACGGACACGATGTGGTTTATCTGACAGAAGTTCTGCAAAGTTTAAGCAACATACCAGGTCCGAAACTTTTACATGTGATAACCAAAAAAGGAAAAGGATTTAAACAGGCCGAGCTCCGTCAAACAGAATATCATGCCCCCGGAAAATTCAATAAAGTTACCGGCGAATTGCTTGATTGCGAATGTGCTGTAAATAAACCGCCGAAATTTCAGAATGTTTTTGGCCAAACCATGATTGAACTGGCCGAAATGAATGATCGGATAGTTGCAATTACACCAGCCATGCCAACTAGCTGTTCCCTCAATCTGATGATGGATAAAATGCCAACACGCGTGTTTGATGTTGGAATAGCCGAACAACACGCTGTGACATTTTCGGCTGGACTGGCCATTCAAGGGATGCTTCCGTTTTGTAACATCTATTCAACCTTTATGCAGCGTGCTTACGATCAGGTCATTCACGATGTTGCACTGCAAAATCTTCAGGTGGTATTTTGTCTCGATCGCGGTGGGTTGGTTGGAGCTGATGGTGCAACTCATCATGGAGTGTTCGATCTGGCTTACATGCGTTCTATTCCAAACATGATTGTGTCAGCGCCAATGGATGAGCTGGAATTACGGAATTTGATGTTTACCGCCCAAAATGAGAATCATGGACCATTCTCAATCAGGTATCCTCGTGGATGTGGATGTGTGATCGACTGGCACCAACCCATGGAATCCATTCCTGTTGGGCAAAGCAGACAGCTTTCAGAAGGATCCGATCTTGCCATTTTAACAATTGGTACAGTTGGGATTCAAACCAGCAGGGTTGTCAAAATGTTACTTAAGGATGGAATCACAGCCGCACATTACGACATGCGGTTTGTTAAACCACTTGACGAAGCTACTTTGCATTTTGTTTTCAAGCAGTACAAGCATATTCTTACAATTGAAGATGGAGTATTGCAGGGCGGATTTGGAAGTGCTGTGCTGGAATTTATGGCTGATCATCAGTACAACACACAGGTGAGACGAATTGGCATTCCCGACAAGTTTATCGATCACGGCACTACAGAAGAACTCTACCGTGATTATGGACTTGATCAGCAAGGGATTTATAAAACAGTTAAAGCGTTTATACATAAAGATTAAGCTTTCTGAATACTTTTTAAAAAGCTTGTGCGTTTATCTGGCATATATCTAAAACATTCACCTTGGATTTTTATTTTAAGAAACGTCGCTGGAAAATCTTACTTCTGCTACTGGCAGTTGTAATTGGCATTGGATCATTTTTTTACACCAATTGGCTGGTAACGAAAATGGCCTCCGAAGAGCGTAAGAATGTTGAGTTATGGGCACAAGCCACTCAAAAACTTATCAGCGCCGATATTAACTCAAATCAGGACATTACGTTTCTGGTGGATATCATTAATCGGAATACAACAATTCCAATCATCAGAACCGATAGTCTGGATCAGATTGGAGATACAAGGAATATTTCGTTCTCGGAGGATAACAAGGAAAAGGTATTGCAACGGATGCTTCGTAAAATGAAGGAGGAAAATGAGCCAATCCTCATTTCAGTATCGGGAACTGAAAAGCAATATTTATATTACAGTGATTCGGTTTTACTTGAAAATCTGAAATATTACCCAGTCATTCAGTTTGCAGTTATTTTTCTGTTTATTCTGGTAGCTTATCTTGCATTCAATTCATCCAGAAATGCTGAGCAGAATCAGATTTGGGTCGGCATGTCAAAGGAAACAGCCCACCAGTTGGGAACGCCGATTTCGTCATTAATGGCATGGGTTGAACTGCTGAAAATGCAAAACATTGATGAGAAACTCATTCAGGAATTTGAAAAAGACACACAGCGGCTGCAAAAGATAACCGAACGTTTCTCTAAGATAGGTTCTGTTCCTGAGCTTGTCAGAACAGATGTTGCCGAAGCAGTAAGCTCGACCGTTGAATACCTCAAAACGCGTTCTTCCGGCAAAGTGAAATTCATACTTGATTTTGATCCGCAAAAAAACTTCGAAGCCCCGCTCAATGCCTCATTGTTCAGCTGGGTTATCGAAAACCTGTGTAAAAATGCCATTGATGCCATGAACAACAACGGAACCATCCAGATATCATTTGCTGAAAAAGGTCACCAATTTTTCATCGATGTTTCTGATACCGGAAAAGGAATTTCAAAAGCGTATTTTAAAACCGTATTTCAGCCTGGATTCACCACAAAAAAAAGAGGATGGGGATTAGGACTTTCATTGGCCAAACGTATCGTTGAGAATTATCATAAAGGAAAGATCTTCCTGAAACAATCAGAAATCAACAAAGGGACAACTTTCAGGATCATTCTGAACAAGGGATAAATTCTCTACAATTCGAGTTTATATTAAATTTCTGATAACGAATAACTTATCTCCCGAAAGACTTTCAGCGCGAATCAGAGTTAAAAAAATCAATATATTTTCCGCGTTTGCATATTTTTTATACTTTTGCAAAACTTTTTTCAGGCAATGAACATACTGTCATACTATAACATTGCATTCAAAGGGCTTTCACAAGGGAAGCATATTTTTGATTACGAAATAGCGGACAAATTCTTTTCTGAATTTGGAGGTGTTGTTGTTGAAGAAGGTAAGGTTAACGTTCGTTTGACTCTTGAAAAACAGAGTTCAATGATGATCTTTTGGTTTGATTTGAAAGGAACCGTTCGGGTTCAATGCGACCGTTGCCTTGAAATGTACGATCAGCCCATCGAAAGTAAAGAGCGAATTTTCGTAAAATTTGGCGAAAAGGAGTTTAGCGACGGTGATGACGTAATTTGGGTAAGTACGAATGATTATCAATTGAATGTCGCACAATTGATATATGAGTTCATTTGTTTAGCAGTTCCGATTAAAAAAATTCATCCCGATGATGAAAACGGAAACACAACATGTGATCCGGAAATGATCGAAAAGCTTGACAAATATATTGTAAGGGATGGAGAGGCAAATAACTCCGTCTGGAAGGATTTAAAGAAATTATTAGATAACGAATAAAGATAAGTTAAGATGGCACATCCAAAACACAGGGTATCAAAAACCCGCAGAGACAAAAGAAGAACACATTACAAAGCTACACCAGCAACACTGGCCGCTTGTTCAAATTGTGGCACAACTGTTAAATATCATACTGTATGTCCGGAGTGTGGATATTACAGAGGTAAGTTGGCAATCGAAAAAGACGTTACAGTTTAATAACTACACTATTATGATCAGAAGAACCATGGTTCTTCTGATTCTTTTTATACCCTCCCATTAAATGTTTGAACAATTTAATTAATTGTTTTAAAAGGAGTTAGGCAAATTTTTGCTTACTTTTCTTTGCTTTTTGGATTTTTCATTCTAACTTGTGCCGCAATTTATTTTCTAAAGTTTTGAGTATGGTTTTGACATTCCGAAACCCTCCGGAAGAGTCGTTTAATATAGATTTGATTTAAATTTTCTATTATGGATAAAATTCGTGCTGCAATTACAGGCATTGGAGCATTTTTACCGGAGTATCGTTTAACCAACGAAGAAATAAGTACAATGGTTGAAACCTCCGATGAATGGATCATGCAGCGTATTGGCATTAAAGAACGCCGGATATTGAAAGAAGACGGAATGGCAACTTCTGATATGGGGACTGCTGCAATAAAGCAATTGCTCGAAAAAACCGGAACCAAACCCGAAGAGATTGAACTATTGATTTGTGCAACAATGACTCCGGACAATCCGCTTCCAGCAACTGCCAATATTATAAATTACAAAGCCGGATTAATTAATGCCTGGAGTTTTGATCTAACAGCAGCATGTTCGGGATTTGTTTATGCATTAACTACAGGTGCAAAGTTTATTGAAAGTGGCCAGTATAAAAAGGTGATTGTTTTGGGTGCAGACATGATGTCGTCGGTTGTCAATTACAAAGACCGGGCAATCTGTCCGTTATTTGGAGATGGTGCTGCAGCTGTTTTGCTCGAACCAACAACTGAAGATTTGGGAGTTATCGATCATATCAACCGGGTTGATGGCTCAGGCAGCTCTTTCCTTCATATCAAAAGTGGTGGATCATTACATCCAGCCACTCATGAAACAATCGATAATGATGAGCATTTCGTATTTCAGGAAGGACAAACGGTATTCAAAACAGCAGTCTCTAACATGGCCGATGTAGCTATTGAAATGATGAAAAAACACCATATTTCGAAAAATGATTTGACTTGGTTCGTTCCACATCAGGCTAATATGAGGATTATTGATGCCGTTGGACGCCGCATGGGGATTGATAAAAATAAGGTGATGGTAAACATTCAGAAATATGGAAACACAACCGCTGCAACTATTCCACTCTGCTTATACGATTATGAGGATCAATTAAAGAAAGGAGATGTAATCATCCTGGCTGCTTTTGGTGCCGGTTTTACATGGGGTAGTATTTATCTGAAATGGGCCTACGATCCGAAATAGACAATATTGTCGAAACATATTAAATCAATCCGGTCATGGTTAAACTGATTATCAGAAGTCACGAGGAATTTGTAAAACATGTTGGCCTGGAACTAGGTATTTCCGAATATTTAACCATCACTCAAGAGCAGATCAACAAATTTGCTGATGCTACATTTGATCACCAGTGGATCCACGTTGATGAACCGAGAGCAAAAGCTGAAGGTGCTTTTGGATGTACCATTGCCCA
>Ga0209540_10002440_pt1 | contig 13255 bp, 9 predicted proteins | sample BarGraIncu01121A_FD_184501 | JGI IMG/M metagenome (GOLD analysis project Ga0209540, IMG submission 184501) | Arctic peat soil microbial communities from Barrow, Alaska - Barrow Graham LP Incubations 011-21A (SPAdes) (version 2) | ecosystem: Environmental > Terrestrial > Soil > Wetlands > Peat... | reverse complement strand
GCGGGAAGGTGATGTGGCGGAAGATCTGCCAGGCGTCGGCGCCTTCGACCGTTGCCGCCTCGAATACCTCGGGGGGCAGGGACTGCAGTCCGGCGAGCAGAACGATGATGAGGAACGGTACCCACTCCCAAGTGTCGACCAGGATCAGTGAGGGCAAAGCCAGGGTCGAATTGCTCGTCCACGGGATGGCCGGACCGCCCAGGTGCGTGATGATGTCGTTCACCGGGCCCTGTGTCTCGTTGAACAGCATGCGGCCCAGGTAACCCACCGCCGCGGGGGTTAGCATCATGGGCAGCAGGAACACGACGCGGAAGAAGCGCCGGAAGCGGATCTCGCGATTCAGCAGCAGCGCGATCCCCAGTCCGAGCGTATACTGAAGGGCGGCTCCCCCCACGACGAAGGATAAAGTGACGCGCGCGGTGTTCCAGAAGCGCTTATCCTGCATCAGCTGGATGAAATTGTTCAGCCCGGCGAACTGAATCCCTCCTTGCAGCCGGCTCAGATCCCAATTGACAAAACTGAGGCCAAGCGAGAACAGCAGCGGGAAAATCGATAACAGCAGGATCAGGATGACGGCCGGCAGCAGGAACACGTACTTGCTGGGATCCCGGGTGATGCCACCCGTATCCTCCTCGGTTGAGGGGCGCCGGGAGATCGGCCTGGCGGGCCGGTCCGTTTCGCTCACTGCCATATAATCCCCCATAGTCTATAACAAGACGGCCGGAAGGCGCCCGTGCTGCAATCCCACGGTGGAGATTCAGCACGGGCGCCGCCGGCCTCGGCGGCTCACGTCAGGCGCCGATTCGCATCCTTATGGCGTCGGCAGTCCCAACATTTGCTGGTAGAGTTTCTTCTGCTGGTCGCGGCCGATGCGGTCCGTTATCTGGTTCCACTGTTGAGCCACCGCATCCAGGGCGGCCTTCGAAGTGATCTGGCCGGCCACGGCCTGGGCCAGTTGCCCGTCGAGGGCGTCGAAGTACTCGGCAGCGCCCGTGATGCGCAAGTCGATCACGGTGTTGGGGCTGCCGATGATCTGGCGGATGGCACCCACGTACTCTGTGGTCTCTGGCTGGGTCATCCCCAGCTTGGTCCAGGGCGGGAGGTTGTTCATGTCGCTGAAGTAGTGCGGGTTCACCCCGGTTCCCGGCTCCACGCTGAGGCGCAAGGACATGTTGTAGTTGCCCATGAAGGCGGCGAAGTCCTCGGCGCACTTCTGGTTCTTGCTGCTGCTGGTCACGCCCTGGATCCAGCCACCGAAGGCCAGGTAAGGCGCCTGGTTGAACTGGTTAACCCACTTGTTTTGCTTGGTGTCCCAGTATTGCTCGACGCCGGGTTCCAGGCCGGAACCCCATTTGCCGACGATCGCGGAAGCCTTCGGGTCGGAGGAGAGGGGCCCCACGTCACCCCAGTCAATGGCCAGGACGACCTTGCCGGCGGGGAAGTTGGAGCGGATGTCGCCGACATCCCAGTTCACCACCCCCGGCGGGCCCACCTTGACCAGCGAGGTATACAGGTCGAGAGCCTTGACGAAGCCCTCGTTGTTGATGCGTGGCTGCATGGTAACGGGATCGAAGAAATAGGCCGGGTCGCCCGGCGCCTTGGAGAAGGAGGCGGCGATCCCGAGGAAGGTCCAGTAGGACTGAGCGTGCGGCTTGAAGGCCGTGCCGGCCCCGTACATCGTCTGGCCGTTGATGGTCTGGCCGTTAAAGAACTCGGCGATGTCGTGGTATTGCGTCCAAGTCTTGGGCGGCGCAGGCAGTTCGTAGCCGTACTTGGCCTTGAAGGCGGTCATCTGGGCCGGATCGGTGAGCAGATCGCGACGGTAATACATCATGTGTGCGTCGCCGTCGTAGGGGATGCCGTAGATCTTGCCGCCCCACGACAGGATGCGGTCACGGTAGGTCGGGATAAGGTACTTGTAACCGATCTGGTCCTGAAGGGTCTGCGGGACCTCAATCACCCAACCGGACCCCATGATGTCGCCTGCCCAGTCGGAAGCGTAGACGAGGATGTCGAACGGATTGGCCCCCGACACGAAGGCGGTGCGGATCTTCTGGAACAGGTCGCCGAAGGCGAAGGTCTGGACCTCAACGCTGCCGCCGGTTTTCTGTCCCCACTGTGCGGCGTACTCTTGCAAGGGCCCGGCGATCTGCGGCCCGGTCTGGGTGACCGCCACCAGCTTGACACCCTTGCAGGAGGCGGTGCCGATGTTGTTGGGGAACAGGTTGTTCGGATCAGACTGGAAATTCGCGATGTCGGGAGACACGGTGGGCACCGCGGCAACCGTAGTCGTCGTGGCGGTCGTGGTCGTCAGCGCGGTCGTGGTCGTCGGGGCAGTCGTCGTCGTCAGGGCGGCGGTGGTTGCCGGGGCAGTCGTCGTCGTCACGGCGGCGGTGGTTGCCGGGGCAGTCGTCGTCGTCACGGCGGCGGTGGCTGGCGGAGCGGTGGCTGCGGGAGCGGTGGTCGCGGGCGCCGACGTCGCCAGGGACGGGGCGGTCGTGGGAGGAGCGGGGGCCACTGGGGCCGCAGTCGGGGCCGGCGCCGTCGTGCAGCCGGCCAGGAACACGATCATGACGAGGACACTGAGGACTCTCCATACTGTCTGTTTCATAGCTTTCCTCCGAGTCAAAGTGCCATCTGCCCAAACGCTCGGCTGCGTCGGGCAAGGACGCGGATTTACGCAGATTTGCTCAGACAGCCCATAGCTTAACGCTCCTTTCGTACTGCCAATCTGGTTTGACAACGCCCACGCCCTGGCGCGGGCCCGTGGTCGCCGGCGCCCCACATCGAAAGCCTGCGCAGCCGGTCATTATGTATTCGAATATTGCTACATAAATAGCTAAATACACACTGATTCTACTACTGGTATCCGTGACTGTCAATAGGTTTCGGGAGCAGTATGCGCCCACCACAAGCCCATTTGCCCCTGCGCGTGAACCGCGTTAGAATAGCCGGGTTTTCCCGACTGAACCTCCGACCGACGACCGCTGCCGCTCGCCTGTCATGCGTACGGAACGGCCTGTCCGCATCTTTCCCCGCATCAGAGTGCTCCATTCGGTCCGCCTGACCGGTCAGCTCCGGGTAACGATCGACCAACCTTGCAGAGCTGGAGGAACATCATGAGCATCCGACTGTCCGACGGGCGCGTGATCCCCATGGAAATGCACAAGGTGCGTATCGTCCAGAAGGTCACCCTTCCCCCGATGGCCTATCGCCTGAACGCGATCGCCGAAGCCGGCTATAACACCTTCCTATTGCCGACCCGCCACATTTTCCTGGACATGCTGACCGACAGCGGCACCAACGCCATGAGTGATAATCAGTTGGGCGCGATGATGGTGTCGGATGACGCTTACGCCGGATCGGAGAGCTTCACCCGGCTGGCCGCGGCGGTCAAGGACGTGCTGGGGTTCGAGCTGTGCATGCCCGTGCACCAGGGCCGAGCGGCGGAGCATCTGCTGGCCAAGGTCTTCGTCAAGCCGGGCTCGGTGGTGGCCATGAACTATCATTTCACCACCTCGCGCGCACACATCGAGCTGGCCGGCGGCACAGTCCTGGAGCTGCTCACGGATGAAGGCTTGCGGACCGCCAGCCGGGAGCCGTTCAAGGGCAATATGGACCTCGACAAGCTGTCGGTGGCCATCGGACAATACGGAGAGCGCATTGCCTACATCCGCATGGAGGCCACCACGAACCTGGTGGGCGGCCAGCCGTTCTCCATGGACAACCTACGGGGCGTCAAGGAGATCGCCAGCGCGCACAACATCCCGTTGGTGTTCGACGCCAGCTTGATCTCCGAAAATGCCTTCCTGATCAAGGAGCGCGAGCCCGCCTACCGCGACTGTTCCATCGGCGAGATTATTCGCGAGCAGATGGGCTATGTGGACATCGTGTACTGTCGGGGCGCAAGAGCGCGGCGGCGCGCGGCGGGCTGATCGCCACCGATAACCGGAGCTACTTCAACCGGCTGTTGGAATGGCTGCCCGTGTACGAAGGCTTTGCCACTTACGGCGGCATGTCGACCAAAGAGATCGAGGCCATGGCGGTCGGCCTGCGCGAGATGTGCGAGACGGACGTCGCCGGCAGTGCGATCCAGTTTATCAAGTATTTCGTCGATCGCCTGGAAGCGAACGGCGTGCCGGTGGTGACGCCGGCCGGCGGGCTGGCCTGCCATGTGGATGCCAAACGGTTCCTGCCCCACCTTCCGCAAGTGCAGTATCCGGCCGGGGCGCTGGCCGCCGCCATCTACCTGGCGTCCGGCATCCGCAGCATGGAACGGGGCACGATCTCGACCGACCGCGATCAGCAGGGCAACGAGGTGCTGGCCGACCTCGAGCTGGCGCGCCTGGCGGTGCCGCGCCGCGTCTACACCATGTCACACATCGAGTACGCGGTGGACCGGATCACGTGGCTGCACCGCTGGCGCGCGCAGGTGGGTGGGCTGCAGTTCGTGGAGGAGCCGCCGGTGTTGCGCTTCTTCTTCGGGCGCCTGGCGCCGGTGGGAGATTGGCCGCAGCGGCTGGCAGAGGTGTTCGTCAAGGAGTTTGGGGCCGAGTGCTGAGGCTGAGGCGCTGCCGGGCGACCGAGGTCGCAGCAACAACTGCCAAGCCCACCTGCATGGGCTGAGGCGAAACGCAGCGGACTGCCCGTACGGCATCGCCGGCAAGCGATGCCGTACGGGCAGTCATGGCCATGCGCGCTATAGGGGCGAGGTACCGCCAGGCAGAAATCCCGCTATGAACGCTGTGTGGTGCTATGAGAGAACTACCGTAAGGGCGATTCTCGCTGGTGGCGCCTCGCTTTACGCGACGCCATTGTGGCAAAACCAGTGGTCTGGCGCCTGCATTCTCGCGCTCTTCCCACCCGTCAGTTTGCCTGCTGAAGCGTCAATTCGTACCTTAACGAGACCGCTGCATTTGGAATTCCAGTGACCAGGCCGGCCAGGCGCCCCATGGACGGGCAACGCCGCGGCCGTGCTCTACGCGCTTCGTGAGCTTCTGAACCTTCGCGACTTCGTGTTTCACTCCCTCTGCGCTATAATGACATTCCAACGATCATCCAAGCAGGCATCAATGACCGATCCCACCACTACCCAGTCACCCGCGCCGGGGGACGTGCCCAGGCCACCCGCCGGCAAATCGCTCTTCTCGCAGCACTACCTGCAAACGCGCCTGCCGCAGCACCCCGCCTGGGCCGCCGACCCGCTGCCCACCTTCGAGACGCTGCGCCGACTGTGGCAACGGGCGCGCGCCCTGGGCGACAGTTGGAACGAGGCGCAGACCGAGCAGGAGTTCGTCAAGCCGGCGCTGGAGGCCCTGGGTTGGGGTTTTATCGTCCAGGCCAAGGCCCAGCGCCGCGGGGGCAGCCTGACCCGGCCCGATTATGCCCTCTTCGCCGGGCGCGCCGAGGCCGAGCAGGCCTATCCGTTGCAGGGCGCCGACGACGCTTTCTACGGCCGCGCACTGGCCATTGCCGAGACCAAATACTGGGGCCGGCCGCTCAGCCGGCAAGATAGCTCGGGCCGCGACGCCTGGAAGGCCGAGAACAACCCCAGCCACCAGATGGTCAGCTACCTCGTGGGCACGCGCTGCCCGTGGGGCATTCTCACTAACGGCCGGGTCTGGCGTCTCTACAGCCGGGAGGCCAGCAGCACCGCCAGCGAGTTCTACGAGGTCGACCTCGGTTCCATATTCGACCTGGCCCTGCCCCCCTACTCACACGAGAGAGAGCCAGAGGGAGAGGTCGCTGTCCCCACCCCCGAGCAACTGGCCGGCTTCCGGCGCTGGTGGCACTTCTTTCGCCGCGATGGCTTCCTGCCGGATGCCCATGGCCGCTCGTTCGTGCAGGGTGTGCGCGAGGGCTCGGCCACCTATGCCCGCCAGGTCAGCGACAAGCTCAAGGAGCTGGTTTTCGACGAAGTCATGCCCGAGATCGCCAACGGCTTCGTGGCCTACCGGCGCGAGCAGTTGGGTGTCGCCGGAGAGACTGACGAGAGCCTGCGCCAGGTCTACGCGGCCGGGCTGAGCCTGCTCTACAAGCTGCTGTTCGTCCTCTACGCCGAGGCGCGTGACCTGCTGCCCATGGGCAACCCGGCCTACCGCGAGCAGAGCCTGTGCGCGCTGGCCGAGTGGGCCGCCGAGCGCGCCGACCGTTGCCAGCCCCCCAGCGACGTCACCTTCGCCACGCCGCGCTACGAGGCCCTGCTGGCCCTCTTCCGGCGCATCGATCACGGCGATCCCAGCCTGGGCATCCCGCGCTACGACGGCGGCCTGTTCAACCCGGCCACACCCGAGAACCAGTTCCTGGCCCGCCACAAGCTGAGCGACCGCGTGGTCGCCCGCGTCGTCGACATCATGGTGCGCGACGCCGGCGAGCCGGTCGACTACGCCTACATCAGCGTGCGCAACCTGGGCACGATCTACGAGGGTCTGCTGGAGAACCGCCTGACCCTTGCCTCCTCGCCTCTGCCCCTCTTCTCCCAGGACAGAGTGCCGCGGGCAGAGGTTATCCTCGTCAACGACCGCGGCGAGCGCAAGCTGACCGGCTCCTTCTACACTCCGGACTTCATCGTCGAGTACAACGTCGCCCAGACCCTCGACCCGGTGCTCGACGAGCGCGCGGCCCGCTTCAGCGCCGCCCTGGACCGCAGCGCCGGCCTACGCAAACGGCTGAAGCACGCCCTGGACGCGACCGCCAATCAGTCTCTGCAGGCCGAGCTGGCCGAGGCCGAACGCGACGCGCTCGAGGCGTTCCTGGGCATCAAAGTCTGCGACCCCGCCATGGGCAGCGGCCATTTCCTGGTCGACGCGGTCGATCACCTGACCGATGGCATCATCCTCCGCATGCAGGTCTACCACGACGGCCACCCCGGCGTGCCCTGGGACTGGAACCCCATCCAGCGGCTTGTCGAGCGCGTGCGCCGCGAGATCCTGGCCGAGATGGCGTGCCAGGGCATCGCGCTGGACCCGGCCCGCCTGGACGACACCGCGCTGCTGACCCGCCTGGTCATGAAACGCTGCATCTACGGCGTCGACCTCAACCCGCTGGCCGTGGAGCTGGCCAAGCTGAGCCTGTGGCTGCACTCCTTCACCGTCGGCGCGCCGCTCAGCTTCCTGGACCACCACCTGCGCTGGGGCAACTCGGTGATCGGCGCGGACGTGCGCACGGTGGAAGCCGCCATGCGCGGCGAGCAGCAGACGCAACGCGTCAGCCCCGAGTCGCGCCGCCTGGCCGCCGGCCGCCGCGAGCAGGCGCCCGCCGCCGTGAGCGGTTTTCAGATTGGGCTGTTCCAGGGACCATTCGCCGGGCTGCTTGACTTGACCGCCGTGGTGATCGAGGTGGCCGAGCGCGCCGATGCGACCCTTTCCGACGTACAGCAGAGCGCGAGAGAGTACGCCGCCTTCCAGCGCCAGCTCTTGCCCTACAAGCAGGCGCTCGACCTGTGGGTCAGCCAGTATTTCGATGAGGAGAGATCTGTGCGGTCTCCAAGACTTCGAGGATCCGGCGACGCCGTCGAGTTCATGACCATGCACAGCGCGGACGTGCTGCCGGCGCTGCGCGGCGAGCTCACCGTCGACGACCGCTACGCGGGGGCCATCGCACGCTCCCGCAGTCTGTGGGAGCGGCAGCGCTTCCTGCACTGGGACCTGGAGTTCCCCGAGGTCTTCGTCGACCTGCGCGCCCGTGACTGGGCCGTCGATGGCGGCTTCGATGTGGTCATCGGCAACCCGCCCTACGTGCGCCAGGAGTCGCTGGCGCCGCTCAAGCCCTACTTTGCCGCCAACTTTGCCGAGTTCTACCACGGCACGGCCGACCTGTTTGTCTATTTCTTCGCCCAGGGTTTACGCCAGCTACGGCCGGGAGGCCGGCTGGCTTACATCAGCAGCAATAGCTGGCTGCGCGCCAACTATGCCGGCGCGCTGCGGGCCTATCTGCGCACCCACGTGACGGTCGAAACCCTGGTGGACATTGGCGACAACCACGTTTTCGAGGATGCCGCGGACGTTTACGCGGCCATCCCGGTCGTGCGCAAGACAACGCCGTCTCCTGACCACGCGGCGCAAGTCGCCGTCTTCACACGCGGCGAAGGGGTGAAACAGTTCGCCGTGCAGGTGGCTGCCAAGCTGAGGCCGGTCGCGATCCACGATCAGCCGGATGCCGGCTGGCAACTGGGCGACGAGGCGGAGCGGCGCGTCTTTGCCAGGCTGATGGCCGCCGGCCGGCCGTTGGGTGAGGTGGTAGATGGGCGAATCTACTACGGCGTCAAAACCGGTTTCAACGAGGCATTCATCGTGGACCAGACCACGCGCGACCGCTTGGTGCATGACGATCCAGGCTGCGCCGAGATCATCAAGCCTATCTTCCGTGGCGAAGATCTGCGTCCTTGGTATCAGGAAAACGAGAGCCGTTGGCTGATCTTTGCGCGCAGAGGCATCGACATCGAGGCTTATCCCACCGTCAAAGCGCACCTGGCACAACTGCGGGGTCGACTAGAACCACGTCCCGTTAACTGGAGCTCGGTTCAACCTTGGCCGGGTCGCAAACCAGGGACCTATGCCTGGTATGAAATCCAGGACGCAGTTGACTACTTCACCGCATTTGGAGAGCCGAAGATCCTGTGGCCGGACATCGGCAAGTTCCCTCGGTTTTCGTGGGACACATCGGGCACATATGTCGGGAACACGGGTTACATCGCAGTGACCGACGCTCCCTGGTTGCTTGGTTTCCTGGCATCACGTTGCGCGTGGTTCATCATCTCGAAAACCTCAATTGGCTTTGGCGAGCGAGCCGGACAACCCCGATTCCGTCTGATCGATCAGTACCTGCGTCCTTTGCCTATCCCCGACGCCCCCGCCGCCGACCGGGATGCCATCGCCGCGCTGGCTCTCGCCATCACCGAGCAGGCACGCGCCCGCTATACGCTGGACCGCCAGACCCGGCACCGCATCCTGACCGACCTGGGTGTGTCGGGCGCAGCCCTGAACCAGAAGCTGACCGCCTGGTGGGAGCTGGACTTCGCCGGCTTCCTGGCCCAGGTGCGGGTGGCGTTCAAGCGCGAGATTCCGGTGCGACTGCGGGATGACTGGGAGGAATGGCTGGTTCCCCGCCGCAGCGAGCACGAACGGCGCACGGCCGAGATCGTGCGGTCCGAGACGCAGCTCAACGAGCGGGTCTACGCGCTGTTCGACCTGTCACCGGCCGAGGTGAGGATCATCGAAGAGAGCACGAAGTACCGCTATGGGGAAGTATAGAAAACGGGGCGTATCAAAGAGGCGGCGGTCGACTCTCAACTCGATCGCCGCCTCTTCGTTTGTGAAACTGCGGTCTGAGGCTTGAGCCCTAGCGGGCAGGCGTGGCCTGTAGATCCGAAGTGCAGTTCGGGCAGCGCGAAGCCTTGAGCGGGATATCGGTCGCGCAGTAGGGGCAAGCCTTGGTGCTGGGCGCTGCGGCAGGGGCCGGACGGCGCATGCGGTTGATGCCCTTGACCAGCAGAAAGATCACGAAGGCCACGATCACGAAGGTCAGGAGCACGTTAATGAAATTGCCGTAGTTGATCGTCGGCGCGCCGGCCGCTTTGGCTGCAGCCACCGAGGGGTACGACTGGCCGTTCAAGCTGATGAACAGGTCGACGAAGTTAACCTTGCCCGTGAGCATGCCGATGGGCGGCATGATGATGTCGTTGACGAGCGAGGTGACGACCGCACCAAAGGCAACGCCGATGATGACGCCAATGGCGAGGTCGATGACACTACCGCGGGAAATGAACTCCTTGAATTCCTTCCACATGGCGATCTCCTTGGCAACCGACTGCGGCTGCCTTACTTCCGGCCGAACATGCCCCCCAACCCGCCTGCCAACCCACCGAGATCGGGGCCCTTGCCGCCGAGCACGGAATCAAGCTGCGCGGCGACAGGCGCCGGCAGCTTGTCCTTGAGAAAGCCGAGCACCGTCTCAACGGCGGCCTTGGCCTGATCGGTGGATATCCCAGCCCGTTGCGTTACCTGGTTAATCAATTCGTCCATGTGAATCTCCTTCTTTGTATGGGATGGCGGGCATGATCCGGCCCACCAATGATTTGCAGTGAAGATAACACTTCCGTCCAGCGTTGTCAATACACACCCGAGTTGGCTGAATTTGCTGATTGACAAAAGAATCGAGTGGGTGTATAGTCATGTAAGTTCGACTCGTACGGTTCAGGGTTTCTCGCTAGGAGGACAACATGAGTGATCCAATCCAGTCGGTCAAGGGTATGACGAGCAAGGTCGAGGCCAAGCTCAAGGAAGCGGGCATCGTGAACATCGACCAGTTTCTGCAGGCGGGTCACGATCCGGCGTCGCGCAATACGTTGGCAGCGAAGGCCGGCGTCGAGGCCAAAGCCCTGCTGGATCTCTTGAACCAAGCGGACCTTGCGCGCATCAAGGGCATCGGGACAGTCTTCGCGGACCTGCTCGAGGAGGCGGGCGTGGACACGGTCAAGGAGTTGGCCGGGCGCGTCCCCGAGAACCTACACGCCAAACTCGAGAAAGTGAACGCAGAGAAGAAACTGGGGCACCACGTGGCGACCCTGGATCAGGTGAAGGCATGGGTGGCGGAAGCCAAGGAATTGCCGAAGATCCTCACCTACTGAGCCAGATACCCCAGCGAATCATTCGCGAGCCAGGTTGATGAAACCTGGCTCCTTGTTGTTACAGGCCGAACAGATTGGCGGCGAAGGGCCGGGATAAATGACGACTTACGCCACCACTAATCTCGGCCTCAAAGCACTGAATCGCTGCCAAAGATTCCGACCCATAACAACGGAACGGCGCACGGCCGAGATCGTGCGGTCCGAGACGCAGCTCAACCAGCGGGTCTACGCGCTGTTCGACCTGTCACCGGCCGAGGTCAGGATCATCGAAGAGAGCACGAAGTACCGCTACGGGGAAGTGTGATACAGCACATGGCCAGCGAGGCAGCTTGGGGGTACGGATTAGGCTGAAATGGAATTCTGCTATATGCTGTTGCGGTTAGCTTTTGCACTTTCATGAAGACCGGACATCTCAAGGAGGAGATCAATGATGGCGCACAATCTGAGAGTGTTAGGCGCGGCAGTTCTACTTGTCTTCTTGTCGGCGACCACAATCCCTGCCCCCATTACTGCTCAAGCCCGGCTTGCCCCGGCGGCCTTCGATTGCAGCACTGCGACCGGAATCCCGTCCATCGAATGCCAGGCGCTGGTAGCGCTGTACAACAGCACGAACGGGGCCGGCTGGACCAACCATAGCGGTTGGCTGACCACTACCACACCCTGTAGCTGGTACGGCGTATCGTGCAACACGGGGCACGTTAATCAGCTGGGCCTGCAATCCAACCAACTGAGCGGGAACATCCCACCAGAGTTGGGCAACCTGGTCTACTTGCAGTCCGTCCATCTGGCACTTAACCAACTGAGCGGGAACATCCCACCAGCGTTGGGCAACCTGGCCAACTTGGGGGACCTCTTCCTGCAGGGCAACCAACTGAGCGGGAACATCCCACCAGAGTTGGGCAACCTGGCCAACTTGTATTCCCTTCAGCTAAACGGCAACCAACTGAGCGGAAGCATCCCGCCGCAGTTAGGCAGCCTGGCCAACTTGAAGTTCTTCAACCTGAACAACAACCAACTGAGCGGGAGCGTTCCACCGCAGTTGGCCAACCTGGCCAAGTTGAATTCCCTCGACCTGGACAACAACCTACTGCGCGGGCCGTTACCCCAAAGGCTGACCAACCTGGCGCTCGCACGCTTCCATTTTGATACTGGCCTCCTCTGCGTACCGGACAACAAAGCTTTTGCGGACTGGTTGGCTGGTATAGCTGACCATTCTACAGGCGCCCCGACATGTAAGACCTGTTATCTACCCGCTCTGATGCGTTAGTCAAAGACACGGCGGCGACTCTGTTGCCTGCGCCCACGTGGGCGCAGGCAACAGGTCCGCCCGCCGGATGAGTTGCAGTCCTGAGCCGTTTTCTACGATTCGGCTTCTGATTGCACAAATCTTTCGCTCGGGGCCGGGGATCCTCGGGCAATCAGGCAGGGATGGCCTTGGTGTAGGTTGCCATCTGCTGCATGAGGAGATCCCCTGTCACACCGCGCAGCATCCCTAGGGCGCCCAGCTCCAACCCGGCGCGGATCAGGTGCGTTTCCCACGGCTCGCTCGACAGCAGGGCGTCGAGCCTGGCGGAATCGCCCCGGATGAAGACAAACCCATTCAGGTCTCCGCCGTGGGGATTGAGAAATACGGCGTCGAACGCCTGGATCGTGCCGGCTTGCTGCAGGCCTCCGAGATACTGCATGTACTCCCCGAAGTGCTCGATAGCCATCCGTTCCCGGCCGGGCATCGGCTGATTCCAGCCCAAGAAAACTACGTTCGTGCCCATGGTGATCGCTCCTTCCGCTGATCCAAACTGGTTCGCGCCTGCGGGCCGAGCCGCTGCGCCCTGGCGCTACCGTATAGCCGCGATTACCGTGGGTTATGTATGCTATGTTACAGAGAGGGGGATAGGGTCGCGCCGCCCGGCGACCGAGGTCGCGGCAACCATTGCGAAGCCCACCTACGTGGGCTAACGCGTAACCGGCGCAGGCCGGTTTGGCGAGGGTAGCCGCAACTTCAGTTGCCAGGCGGCCCCTGCCCACCGCGCGCCCATCGCCGCCTCCGCGTCGTTCCGCCCGCCCTACGCCGCGCTCCTCAGCCAACCATCGCACTCGCGCGCGGCGGCCCGGCCCTCGTTGATCGCCCAGACGACCAGGCTCTGGCCGCGCCGGGCGTCGCCGGCGGCAAACACGCCCGGCAGGCTGGTGACGTAACGGCCGCGCTCGGTGCGCACGTTGCTGCGCGCGTCCGGCTCGACGCCTAACTGTCCCAACAACGCCTGCTCGGGCCCGATGAAGCCCATCGCCAGCAGCACCAGTTGGGCCGGCCAGACCTGCTCGCTGCCGGGCAGGTCCTTGAAGACCACGCGCCCGTTCTCGCGCAGGAGGGCCACGCGCACGGTGTGCACTTCCTTGACGTGGCCGTTCTCGTCGCCGATGATGCGCTTGGTCGAGATGGCGTACTCGCGCGGGTCGCGGCCGAAGATGGCCACGGCCTCTTCTTGCCCGTAGTCGGTGCGTTCGACCTTGGCCCATTCCGGCCAGGGGTTGTCTGACGCGCGCGCGGCGGGCGGGCGGGGCAGGATCTCGAACTGGGTTACGCTGTTGCAGCCGTGGCGCAGGCTGGTGCCGACGCAATCGTTGCCG